>JAEEGL011646773.1_pt1 | contig 10319 bp, 9 predicted proteins | sample 9134231 | NCBI WGS metagenome assembly JAEEGL01 (sample SAMN16246548, study PRJNA631951) | gut metagenome | biome: gut microbiome; feature: rumen; material: fiber-attached | host: Bos | place: Iran: Karaj | collected 2018-10
ACAAAATGGCTTACAAAATCACTGACATCTGTGTTGCTTGCGGCACCTGCATCGATGAGTGCCCCGTCGGAGCTATCAGCGAAGGCGACATCTACAAGATTGACGAGAACGCTTGCGTTAGCTGCGGTACCTGCGCTGGCGCTTGCCCCACCGGTGCTATCCAGGAGGGTTAAGTCAACCACAGATTGACAAAAGAAAGAGAGCGGTCCTCACGGGCAGCTCTCTTTTTAGTAGCATGAAGAAACCAAGCATCATACTTCTCACCGCAGCGCTCTGGCTCGGAGGCGTGGCACAGGGACAGACGCTGCTGCCGGGCGACCTGCTTTTCTTTGAAGACAGTGCCGGCATGGGCACCGCCATACGCGAAAGCACCGGCCAATATACCCATGTTGCCATGGTGGAAAGCGTGGGCGACACCGTCTATATCATCGACGCCACCCAGCGCTACGGCGTCTCACGGAGGCCCTTGTTACGCAACAACCCCTACCCCGCCGTCTACCGCCTCACCGTGTCCTTCGACACCGCAGCGGTCATTGCGCGAGCAATGGCACTCGTCGGCAAACCCTACGACGACACCTTCCTGCCCGACAACGACGCCTACTACTGCTCGGAGCTGATACAGGCAGCCTTCGGCAACCTCTTCCCGTCGAAGCCTATGAACTGGCGCGACACCAATGGGAAACTGCCCAAATACTGGAAGAAGCACTTCAAAAAGCTGAAGATGAAGGTACCCGAAGGGGTTCTGGGAACCAACCCGACAGACCTCTCACGCTCGCCGCTGCTACAAAAACTCTAAAAGTTATTCCTTTTTTTTTAAAGAGATTGGCATGCTCCAGCCGTGTTTTAAGGGGGTGAAGTATTCACCGTTGATGAAATACACCTTCCACGGTCGTTTCTCCACGAGGTATTGTCTGAACTCCTCCACCAGCACGTCTGCGATGGTCTGAGTGCCTTTACCCCATACTTTTACTTCGCCAACGGTAAGGTTGCCCAGCGAGTCGATAGTGCAGTCTCTCAGCGTGTAATAGACCTTATCCACCGTGTCGAGTTCGTGGTGCCGGTGAAGAATGATAGCGAAACCCTTCTGGAATTCATCCCATTGCTCTATTTGCCCTTGAGTGATGTCAAATCCATCCACGACCACACGGTTGTGGTGGAACTTACGCCCGACAATGCGACCCTCCTTCACCTCCAGGTGCTGCTCCGTCTCATGGTATCGCTCCCAGGCATCGTGTTCGTAGTATATCAACTTCCCCTGTGCCGCCCGCAACGTGTGGGTGACCCACGTAGCCACAATCTTCCCGTTGTGGCAATAGTCAGCCAGGGCTTCCCGCATGGCCGCCTGCGACAGCACTTTCTGCCAAGATTGTTTCGTGTTCTTATCAGACATTTTGTACACCACGCGATCAAGCACTAAATAATCGTCCTCCACGCTCCAATAGCTCAGGTAGCCCTCCCAGTTGGCAGTCGACCAAGACCTGTCTTCCGGCAGGTGCGAATAGAAACTGGCCGAATGCGCCGAATCGAGTTCAGCCAATGGACATCCCAATAGCATCCACTTCTGCCCGTCGATATAAATGACATGGGAGGCTTGTCCAGTGGCGAAAGCCACCGACGGCACGAGCATCAGCAACAAACAAAAGAGCCTACTGATTCGCATACTGCTGCACCTCGTCGTGGAAGAACTCCAGCTGGATGCCCGCCTGGCGGAAGAGCTCCTCGCTCTCGGCACCGGCGTGGTACTTGCGCTCGCACACCACACGCTTGATGCCGCAGTTGATAATCAGCATGGCGCAGGTACGGCAGGGCGTCATACGGCAGTAGAGCGTGGCGCCGTCGAGAGCGATGCCGCGACGGGCAGCCTGACAGATGGCGTTCTGCTCGGCGTGGACGGTACGGACACAATGCGTCGAGATATGTCCGTCGGCATCAATCGTCTGACGGAACAGGTGTCCCACCTCGTCGCAATGCGGCAGTCCGCTGGGCGAACCCACATAGCCGGTGACCAGCAGCTGCTTGTCCTTGACGATGACGCACCCCGAGCGGCCACGGTCGCAGGTGGCGCGACGGCTGGCGGCGTTGGCCAGGTCCATAAAGTACTCGTCCCACGAAGGGCGGTGATAGGTAATCTGCTGCAGCACCTCCTCCACCTGCTTGTGCAGGTCCTCGAACGAGCCGCCATTGTCAAAACGGAAGTCGGCCTGCTCGATGCAGTACTTGAGATTCTGCTTGTTGGGGTCGTCGTTGTCCATCTCGCGCTGTTCGTTGGCGATGAAGGTCTCGTAGCTCACATGGTCGGTCTCGCTTCCGCGCAGCACGGCGCGCTCGTAGCGCACCTTGGGGTCGGCATCGACGGCGAAGAGATAGAAATTGGGCTTGCCACGCAAGGCCTGCACCTCGCCCGGGGTGCGCACACTCTCGATGATGCAGTTGCATCCCGAAGCCGAAGCCTTCTCATAGAGCTGCTCCACAATCCACGACGGCGTGTGCTGCGCCCGCAGGTCGTTGCCCACGGCGGCCATCGTGTCGCGGTTCACCTCCAACCCGCGGCGCTTGATTTCCTCGGTCAGGAAAGCGCGCACGCTGTAGTGCACAAAACCCCTGTTCTGTACCAGATAGTCGACAATGGTGCCCTTGCCGGCGCCCAGCGTCCCCGTAATTCCTATAGTGATCATACTTTGAACTTATATTCCAACTTGGCAAGCTCCTCGTTGGCTTTGACAATCTTCTTCTTGAGGCCGGATTTGTAGGCCACGAGCTTCTGCATCAGGGCGTCGTCGCCGAGGGCCATCATCTGCATGGCCAGGATGGCGGCGTTCTGGGCGCCGTTGATGGCGACGGTGGCCACAGGTATTCCCGGAGGCATCTGGAGGATGGCCAGAGTGGCGTCGAGGCCCTCGAGGCAGGAACCCTTGATGGGCACCCCGATGACGGGCAGCGGCGTCTCGGCGGCGATGACACCCGGCAGAGCGGCGGCCATACCGGCACCGGCAATGATGACCTTGATGCCGCGACCGGCGGCACCGCGTGCAAACTCGCTGACTTCCTGCGGAGTACGGTGGGCAGAGAGGGCGTTGACCTCGAAGGGAATCTCCATCTCCTCAAAGAACTGACAGGCTTTCTCCATGACCGGCAGGTCGGAGGTGGAGCCCATAATGATGCTGACAATAGGTTTCATAGACGGATAGTTACAATATTTTCTGTTTTCATAACGCACTCCCCCTTCTTTTATTGCCCCCAAAGTGATAAAAACACCCCGACAACACCCTACCAACGCCGTACCAACGTTCACTGTTCTTATGTTGTTCTAAGGTTGTTCTAAGGTTGTTCTTATGTTGTTCTAAGGTTTAGAACATAAGAACAACATAAGAACAACCTTAGAACAACCTTAGAACAACATAAGAACAGTCGGAGTTGATAGGGAGTTGGTAGGGAGGAAACAGGGAGCATCTGGCAATAAATCGGGGGCAAGGACGTTATTATGGCATGAAGAAATTGATTGTCACCCTGCTGCTTATCAGCGCCGTATGTATCCAAGCCCACGCTCAGGACCTGCTCATCAGCGAGTTGCTCTACCAACCGCTAAGCGGCGAAGCGGAATTTGTGGAGCTGTACAACAACAGCAGCCAGCCGGCAGAATTGTCTGACTATCACATCGTCCGATGGGTCAGTGACTCATTGGGCAAGCACTATGCGCTACCCTCACACACGGTGGCGGCACACGACTACGTGGTGCTAACGAAGGATGCCGCCTCGGTGACAGGAAATTATAACGTGAAATATAGCAGCAAGTTGGTAGAGTGCAACCTGCCCACCTACCCTAACGACGGCGGCAGCGTGGTGCTGAGCACGACCGACAGCGTCGTTGTCGACCGTTTCGACTACACTCCCTCGATGCACAGCCGGCTGCTGCGCGACAAGGCGGGCGTCAGCCTCGAGCGGCGCAGTTTCGAGAAGCCCACCAACGAGGCGGGCAATTGGTTCTCAGCCGCCTCGACGGCCGGTTACGGCACTCCGGGTTATGAGAATTCTCAGAGCACAGAATACCTGGCCGAGGAGAACGCCTTCGAGTTCTCCTCCACGATTATTTCGCCCGACGGCGATGAGTATCAGGATGTTTTAGAGATAAACTATCGGCTGGATGACGGCGACCTGACGGCTCGCGTCGACCTCTATGACGCACGCGGCACGCTGGTGCGACGGCTGCTGAACAACGCGCTGCTCGGCACCCACGGCACCCTCACATGGGACGGGCGCGACGAAGGTGGACAGCCGTTGCCGCAGGGGCAATATATTGTGCAGGTAACCCTCTACAATACCACAGGGACGCGTCAGTCGTTCCGACGCTCGGTGGCGCTCTTGTCCAACTGACAATAGACCGAATTGTTGCTGAGGAACTCGGGGACGATGCTCTTCATCTTGGCCACAATCTTCATATCGTCCATCGTTTCAAGTATTTCCCACAGCTCATTGTACTCGCGGTTGACGTCGTCGAGGTTGTAACGGCGCACCTGTGCGTGCATAATCTTGGGGTGGTAGGTGGGGATGGTGTTCTCCTTGGTGGCCAGGAGCTCCTCGTAGAGCTTCTCACCCGGACGGAGGCCTATCTCCTTGATTTCAATACCGTGACGGCCCGAGAGCTGTATCATCTTGCGAGCCATATCGTAGATCTTGACCGGCTTGCCCATGTCGAAGACGAAGATGTCGCCTCCCTCGCCCATAGCGCCTGCCTCGAGCACCAGGTTGCAGGCCTCGGGGATGGTCATGAAGTAGCGGATGATGTCCTTGTGGGTCACCGTCAAGGGGCCGCCGGAAGCCAGCTGCTTCTTGAAGAGAGGTATGACTGAACCGTTGGAGCCCAGCACGTTACCGAAGCGGGTGGTCACAAAATGTGTCTGTTCGGTGGAGCGGCTCTGGATGTAGATTTCGGCCATGCGCTTGGTGGCACCCATCACATTGGTGGGGTTCACAGCCTTGTCGGTGCTGATCATGACGAACTTCTGCACGCCGTACTTGATGGCCAAGTCGGCCAAGTTGCGGGTGCCGAAGACATTGATATAGACGGCTTCATAGGGGTTTTCCTCCATGAAGGGCACATGCTTGTAGGCGGCGGCGTGGTAGATGAGGTTGGGATGATATAGTTCGAAGACCTCCTCCATGCGGGCCTTGTCCTTGACGTTGGCGATGACGAAGGCCATGCGGTCGAGCTGGTCGTGATAGGTGTTCTTCAACTCAAACTGCAGGTCGTACATGGGGCTTTCGGCCTGGTCGAGCATAATGACCTTAGTGGGTTGGTAGCGCATCAACTGACGGCAGATTTCGCTGCCGATGGAGCCGGCGGCGCCGGTGACAAGCACCACCTTGTCGACCACCTCGCGCACAATGTTGACGTTGTCCATCTTGATGGGCTCGCGCTCAAGCAGGTCTTCAATCTTGATGTCCTCAATCTGGTTGGACGAGAAGCTTCCGTTGAGCCACAAACTCACGTGGGGCGTGGCCTTGACCGTGAGGCCCAGGTCGAGGGCGCGGTTGGTGATGGCCTGCTTGTGAAGTATGCGGATGGTGGGGATGGCGATGATGAGCTGGCTCACCTTCTTCTGTTCGATAAACTTGGGTATCAGCACCGAGCGGACACGCATGACAGGCACGCCATTGAGTTCCTGGTTGACCTTCGACATATCGTCGTCGATAAAGGCCACAACATGATATTCGGTGCGGAGGTCCTGATGGAGGGCATTATAGGCAATGATGCCGGCGGCACCGGCACCATAGATGACCACATTCTCGACAGGACGGCGACGGCGGAAAAAATCGTTATACACTCGCTGCAATGCCAAGCGCTCGACAATCATCAGCACAGTCAGCACGGAGTAGAGCATGAAGGTCTCGCGGTAGGAGAGCAGGATGTCGACCGGGATGAAGGGCGGACGCAGCTGGTTGTTAATCAGGTTGACCACAATATAGATGACTGCGGGACTGATGGTGGCGAAGAGCACATTTACGATGTCGCTCATACCAGCGTGGCGAATGATGCCTCGGTAGCTGCCGCTGATGAAGAAGAATATCAGCGTCCCCATCAGGGCGATGATAAACTTGGCCAACTCGAAGCGCAAGCTCATCCCGGCAAAACCGCCGTGCACAAAGGCATCGGCCAAAAGGAAGGCGAAAACGAAAAGCACCACGTCGAAGGTCAGGATGGCCCATTTGCTTACCGTCGAATGGCGGTAGCGCTTCACCATGGCGAAAGACAGTCGTTTCAGTATCTTTAACTCCATAACACTATTTTTTTATGTTGGCGAGGCAACGGCTGAGGCCGTCGACCCAATAGGGAATATCTTGATGGAATGTTTGTTTGAACTTGGTCTTGTCGAGAACTGAATAGGCCGGGCGCTTGACAGGCGAAGGGTACTCGTCGCTGTGGCACGGCAGGATGCGGCAAGCCGTGTGGCCACTCTGACGGGCAATCTCCTGCGTGAAGTCGTACCAACTGCAGACACCTTCGTTGGCGAAGTGGAAGACACCTTCATGACGAAGGTAGTCACCGTTCTCAATAAGCGTGAACAGCGCTTTGGCCAGGTCGCCGGCATAGGTGGGAGTGCCCACCTGGTCGAAAACCACCCTAAGCTCAGGTTTCTCGGCCGTCAGGCGTAGCATAGTGAGCAGGAAGTTGCGCCCATACTCGCTGTAAAGCCATGAGGTGCGGAATACCAAGCTCTTGCAACGTGCGGCTGCTTGCTCGCCAGCCCATTTCGTGCGACCATAGGCACCCGTGGGGTTGGCCTCTTCAAGCTCAGTACAGGGGGTGTTGTTCGGATTACCACCGAAGACATAATCGGTGGAGATATGTATCAGCCGGCCCCCTACTCTGTTCATGGCGTCGGCCATGTAACCCACCGCCTCGGCGTTAATGCGCAAAGCCGTCGGCTCATCGCTCTCGGCTCGGTCGACGTTGGTGTAGGCAGCACAGTTGACGATAAGTTCTATGCCGTGCTCCATGACAAAGGCGTCCACGGCATCGCTGTTGGTGATATCAAGCTCCTCTACGTCGGTGAATATCCAGCGGTGTGCCGACTGCGATGAGAGCAGACGGAAATGGGTGCCAAGCTGGCCGTTGCAACCTGTCAACAAGATATTCATACGTTAGAAGGGAGTTACAAATTCATGGAAAGAAGGATGGTTCTTGTCCTTGTCGGAAAGAATGACATCGGCTGCCGGCAGGTGCCAATCGATGGCCAATGTAGGGTCATTCCATGCGATGGCGCCTTCGCTCTCAGGATGATAGAGGTTGTCACACTTGTATTGGAATACCGCCGTCTCGCTCAGCACAGCAAATCCGTGGGCCATACCCTGCGGCAGGAAAAGTTGGCGGTGGTTATCGGCAGTAAGTTCAATAGCCACATGCTGCCCATAGGTGGGGCTGTTGCGGCGGATATCGACAGCCACATCGAGCACACGCCCTTCCACCACACGCACCAGCTTGGATTGGGCATAAGGAGGTTTCTGGAAATGCAAGCCACGTACAACGCCATAGCATGAACGAGACTCGTTGTCCTGCACAAATGTAATGTCGGCCACTTGGGCGAAATCGCGTGCGTTATAACTCTCAAAGAAGTAGCCACGGCTATCGCCAAACACCCGCGGCTCAATGATGACGAGCCCTTCTATGGCTGTCTTGATTATGTTCATAGGAGTTTCAATAGATACTGACCGTATTGATTCTTGGCCATGGGTTGTGCCACACGGCGCAGTTCATCGGCCGTCAGCCAGCCATTCTCATAGCCAATGCTTTCCAGACAGGCCACCTTCAGACCCTGACGCTTCTCGATGACCTCGATAAAGGTCGAAGCTTCGGCCAGCGAGTCGTGTGTACCGGTGTCGAGCCAAGCGAAACCGCGACCCATCAACTGTACCGCTAACTCGCCATCTTCGAGGAATGTCTGGTTGACAGAGGTAATCTCCAGTTCGCCACGGGCCGAAGGTTTGATGCTCTTGGCCACCTGAACAACTTTGTTGGGGTAGAAGTAAAGGCCTACGACAGCATAGTTGCTCTTAGGCTCCTTGGGTTTCTCTTCGATACTGAGTACACGGCCTTCACTGTCGAACTCAGCCACACCATAGCGCTCGGGGTCAGCCACCCAATAGCCGAACACCGTTGCTTTGTGATCCGCCTCGACATTGTGTACAGCCTGACGCAACATTTTGCCTAAACCGTTGCCATGGAAGATATTGTCGCCAAGAACCAGGCACACGTCGTCATCACCAATGAATTCCTCTCCGATGATGAAAGCCTGAGCCAGACCATCGGGCGAAGGCTGCTCAGCATAGCTGAAATGCACGCCGAAATCGCTACCGTCACCCAGCAGACGCTTGAACGCCGGCAAATCGAAGGGGGTGGAGATTATCAAAATGTCACGGATGCCTGCCAGCATCAAAACGCTGATGGGATAATATACCATCGGCTTGTCATAGATGGGCAGCAACTGTTTGCTAACGCCCTTGGTAATGGGGTACAGACGAGTGCCCGACCCGCCGGCCAATACTATGCCTTTCATTATTCCTTCTCTTTGTTGGCGTCACTCTCGTCACCGTAGCCGTAACCATAGCCGTAACCATAACCATAGCCGTAACCATAGCCGTAACCATAGCCATAGCCGTAACCATAGCCACCGTAACGCTTCTTGATGAGCGGCACGTCGGTAAGTACCACGGCCATATTCTTGAAGCGACCCTTGTCGGCCATCTCCTGAATGAAGGGCAATGAGCCCTTATTCAATCTGCCGATGCGCATGATGTAGGTAGTGAGGTCGGCCACACGGTTGATGATGGCTGCGTCGGCCACAATCTGGGCAGGTGTGGAGTCGAAGATGATGTAGTCATAATGCTGACGCAGATAAGCCACCAGCCTATCGAGTTTTTCGCCCATCAGCAACTGCGTGGCGTTAGGCGGGGTCTTCTCGCAGACGATGTAGTCGAGGTGGTCGCTCGTCTCACTATGGGTGATATATTTCTCAAAGTTATCCTCTGTATCAAGCAGATAGTGTATCAAACCCACACGATTGTGACGGTCGATGGTCTTCGACAGCGAGCGTTTACGCAAATCGAAGTCAGCCAGCAGGGTGCGCTTGCCCGTATAGGCCAGCGAAAGGGCCAGGTTCAAAGCTGTGTACGACTTGCCCTCACCAGGCGTGGTAGATACGGTCTGTATCACCTTCTCACCCTCCTTTAGGAAGAACGGTATGTTGGAATGAAGCAGTCGGAATGCCTCCGTGACCACATCGGTACCGTTGGCGGTGACGATAATCTCGTCGTTGACACGGGCAGCCGGCTTCGACGGTATCTCGCCTAAAATAGGCAGTGAGGTCATCTTCTCAACATCACCTTTGGAACGCAACTTGGTGTCAAAGAAGTTAATCAGGAACATTACAACGGCCGGAATGGCAAGACCCAACACAAGCGCCACCAATGCGAACATCATCAAACGCGGTCCTTTCAACGACACGATAGCAGGCTCCACCACCTTGGCGTTAGCCATGGTGATAGCCAAGTTCATGGCGGTTTCCTCACGTTTGCTCAAAAGGTACAAGTAGAGTTCCTCTTTGATTTTCTGCTGACGGCCCACCTCAGTAACAGCCTTGGTCTGCGTCGGTATAGCAGCAATCTGTCCACGTGACCTGGCCTCCTGGTTGCGGGCCTCACGCAGACGGAGCGAGGTAGTCTTCAACAGGTTGTCAATCGAGGTATTGATGGCCGCCAACTGTGCCGTCATCTGCGACTTGAGGTTACGTACCTGCGGGTTATTGGCACCAGCAGTGGTCTTCACCTTCTGATACTGGCTGACAAGCTGGTTGTAGGATGCAATCATGCTCTGCGTGGCACCATCGCTGACAGCCACGTTGGCCGGCAGCAGTTGCTCGCTATTGGCGGGGTCGGAGACATAGTTCTTAACATATTCAATCGCACGGTATTCCACTTCCAACTGCACCACCTGCTCCGAGTATTTAGTAACGGTTTGCAGAACTTGAGAAGAAGCACCCTCAAAGTCACCTAAATTAGACTGCTTCTTCAACTGCTCCACCTCAGCATCCACATCGCCAAGTTCGCTTGATATCAACTCAATACGTTCCGCAATAAATTCCTCGGTCTTCTGTGCTACTTTGTTCTTGTCGTTGACGGCGTCGTCGTTGTATACCACAATCAAAGTGTCCACAATATCATTGGCACGCTGCGGGTTGCTGTCAACAAATCCAATCGACAGAATGGTCGCCATCTTGTCTACACGGGTGACATTAAGCCTTTTGATCATATTGCGTGCCATCGGG
>JAEEGL012756065.1_pt1 | contig 10319 bp, 8 predicted proteins | sample 9134231 | NCBI WGS metagenome assembly JAEEGL01 (sample SAMN16246548, study PRJNA631951) | gut metagenome | biome: gut microbiome; feature: rumen; material: fiber-attached | host: Bos | place: Iran: Karaj | collected 2018-10
ACGCTGGTGCGGATTGAACATTGCCGGAGGTACCGCTAGTGAGGCTAAGAGTTGTAACGAGGTTATCGTAGGATTTATTATCACTATAGTTTGGTAGTCTCCAGCCAGCCGGACAGATGGATTGATCTACGTCTTGTTGGTTTGTAATATAGGAGCTACTGTCATTCATGGCTACAGCGGCAGTCCAGTTGTAGTAGTTACCGATGTGGTAGTGTTTGTCATTGCCACAGTCTTCAGCATAAGTACTTAATGTAGTACTTAATGCACCATTAGAGCTTGGTGCAATAGTGCTGTTCCAGCAAAGGTCACCTGGGTTATAGGATTCAGGAGCATCAGCAAGCCAATCCCAAGTTGTATCATTTGTCGCATAAGTTGCGGTGCTGGCGGTCCAGTTGGCTGGAACATCCGTATTTTGCGGAGTATAATAACCCGCAGTAGTGACAATATCATGGTCAAGGTTTTGAGTCATCCAGATATTACCATCGGCGAGTTTGGCCACATAGTATTGTTTTTCATCGCGGTTGTCAAACAACTGGTATTGTTGGTTCACTGTCATAGATGCTAGGATAGAGTCGTAGTTCGAAGTATTTAAATCCTGCATACAAACAATAGCATTAATAGTTGTACCGGTTGGATTACAGGTTAGAGGCACATAATTAGTTACAGCATTAAAGTTTAATGTAGTCTGATAAGTACCAGCTGGTTTAGTGGTATCCACCTTAGCAGCGAAGTCTAGGGTGACGGTATCGCCATTACTTGGAGCGTTGGTAGTAGATAATTCGGTAGTAGTGGTAGTCATTGGCATAAAGTTGGTAGCAGTGGACAATTTATAACCCCAGCGATTTAACGTATAGGCATCAGTAGTGGAGCTTTCAAATTGAGCAGCTGTATAGCCTGTAGCGCTACCGGTAGTTAGTATTGGAAGGATGGTAGGAGTATATGGATTACCACTACCAGAATCAATCACACTGCCAATGTGAGTAAGCGTATCACTATCTGCTGTCATAGTTAGTGTATAGCCAGTAGGATTATTAGTGCCCACACCAATATTCATACTGGCCGTATTAAAGTCTGCATTAGTGGTGGGGTGAAGATTAAGATTGACGATACTGGGTACGGTGAGCTCTATAACTGCATTGGCTCGGACAGTAAAAATGGCATCCTCGGCAGAGGCATTGCACGCGGTAGTTATTGCGCATAAAACAGGCACTAAACCAATTGTAAAATAAATGATATTTGAAGCTTTTTGTGTATGTATGCTTTTCAAAATAACCTCCGTCAACTATGCTAGCTACTTATGATTTTAGCATTTTTATAATTTTAGCACAAGCCTTTTTAATGATGCAGTCGCAGTAATAAGTGGTACATTTTTGAAACTGTGGGATCGAGTGGCGCTTCAAATGTACCAATGAGTTCAATTACGCGACCGGTTTCGTCGGTAGTAAAACCTTTTTTGAAATCATAGATGCCATCTGGGCAATTATCGTCTGGCAGGCCATGGATGCCGTAAAAATTGTATCGTTTGAAACCGTGGTCGGCGGCATACTTGATCATGTGCCATTGGATGAGGTACTGGGCGTTGTAGTCGCGCATGTATTTTTCGTCGCTGCCACTAAATAAATATACGATTTCGTCGCCATAAAGCATGAACATAGCAGCACTAAGTGCAGTAGATGACGTATCTGACGCTAAGGTAGAAACGGATGCAGCGTGCCCTTCGGGCACGCTCCGGGCCGCTCTGGCCAAGTCTTCATGTCCCGCAGAACACGTTGCATCCGTTCCTACCTTAGCTTCTGCGACCATGAACTTTGCTTCGCCTTTGTCGTGGAAGAGGTCGTACATTTCTTCGTAATACGAGAGGGGGCGATCAGTGAAATGGCGGCGCTCGGAGGTGGACTCGGTGATTTGCTTCAAAATAGGCAACTCTTCCCTATTTAGTTCACGAATTTTAACGCCCATTTTTTCGGCTTTACGGACGTGGTTACGCGTGTTTCGCTTTAACTCGGTGAAGAGTGTATCGGCGGATTTGCCTTTGAGATCCATCGCAAAGAGATACTTTGGTTGGCTCGGATGCTCCACAGCTCTAAATTTGGCATCTTTTAGGGTGATAAGAGCCTTTCTGCGGTAAAACCCTCCTTCTACAACATGTCCTTCCCTTCCGCGTTCTACGAGCTCGTAGTATGGGCTGATTTGCAGAGAAAAGCCGCCGTGGCTTTTTGCGAACTTTTTTAGGTGTGACAAGAAATGCCTGGCTAACTGTGTGTTCTCAAAATCTAACAGAGGTCCACCAGGGGTGATAAAGATGGATTTCCCGAGAAAGATTCTCTTCCCTACTAGCATAGTAGCGGCTTCGATTTTGTTGTCTTCTTTTAGAGCAAGAAAATATGCTTTCCAGCCGCTTTTTTCTCTGTACTTGGCAATTTCTGGAGTTTGCATGAAGGATTTATAGGGGGAGGTTTTGGCGTACTCGGCGAATTCCTCTGGGGTGATTTCAACAAAACTCATACAAGCCTCCTGACTTTTCTAAGTGCGGTGTAGAGCTTATACTTCGCGGGGTTTAGAATGATGTCGTACGTACCGGCATAGTCTACTTCTTGGCCGGAAAAGGTTTTCTTGAAATTAGTAAATCCAGCCCAGGGGTGATTACTAGGCGCGCCCTCTGGAGCAATACCCCAAAAATCAAAGCGGTCCTTTCCTTTGGCTTTGGCATCCATGATTAATTCGATCGTGAGTATGCCGGTGGCATGAAGTGCTCTTCCCTGTTCGGACTGGGCACCTTGGAGGTTGTAGCGCGTGGTTTTGTCGTCAAAGACCAAACCGGCAGCGACGGTTTCGGTAGATTTTGTTTCCGTATTGGTCTGATTTACTAGATATAAAGTTGCAAATGGCTGGGCGAGTTCAGTCATTAGATAGTTTTCTGAAAAAGTGCTAATTCCCTTTTCCTTGGCTAGCGCCTGCTGGAGTTTAAGCAAATGTTTAATATCCTCTGGATTATGGGATTTTTCGATAGCGATACCGTTTTTTTCGCGATTTTTATAGTAACGGAGCAAACGTGAAGGTAGCCTTTGTTTTAGATCTTCGTCCGTTCCTGTTAAATCCAAAATCCAGGTTTCCTTTGGGTTTAAGTCTTTAGTCTTTTTTATCTTACAATTTAAAGCCTCTGCAATACTCGCTAAATGGCTTGGGGCTTCTTTCCACTGGGGTTCAATTCTCAGAAACACGGCGTGTTGCTTTTTACAGAGATGATGCAACGATTCTAAGGCTTTTTTGAGAGAACATTCATTTATAACCACGGGGCCATAAGGGCAGTATATATAGTTCCCTACTGGGGTAGATTTCTTGATGGCAAGATAGAGAAATTCGGTATTTCTAACGAAAAAGGACTCGTTTTTTAAATCTTTCTGTAGGTCTTGCCATTCCCTACTCTGGGTTATAGGTATGTCCATATTTACATTATATCATTATTTAATCCGTTTAACACAAGTAATTATTTGACAGCTTAAGCATTATATATTCTGCTTATGCAAAAAGTCCGGCTTTAAATTTTAGTCGGTTGCTAACACTTAGTTCTAAGGAACTGCTCCCAATCCAAAGTGTGAGGTGGCTTTGGATTGTTACCTCAATTTTAGCGCGAGCATTTTGGTTTGTCAAGCTTGGTTGCTAGCTGGGTCGGTTGCTAGACATATGGGAATTAGCATTTAGAGCTTGTGCTTTTTGTGGATAAGTCTGGGTTTTTCCTGTGGATGAGTGGGGAATCAGAGATAAAAAATTGCCCCGACCGAGGTCGGGGCTAGGGAATTAAGGGAAGGTTGCGGTGGTGCCGGCTTGCGAATCTGTTTCTGACTCGGCTTCGACTTTTGCCTCGGCCGCAAAACCTGTTGCCTTGCTAAATCGCATAGCATTTAAGATTGCGAGCGCTTCGATTTCGGCTTCCGTCATGACGTTGTCATGGACGCCATCAATCTGGTTAACCAATCTTACAATCTGTGTATTTAACTCAGCGAGAAGCGCAAGCTTGGTGCGGTTGCCATTTAGCTCCCAGGCTAGGGCATTAAGATCAACTGTCTTCATGGTGGCTAGGCCCTCATTGGCGCCAGCCAAGAGCATCAGGTTGTAGATGTCATTAAAATTCTGACGAATCTGACTTGCCGTATGATCGAAAACTTTGCGGCTATCCTCACCCTTGTAGCCAAAATTACTGTCCTCCACAATTTCTTCAAAGATGTCATGATCAAGAGCTAATTGATGCATTTGAGAGATGATTACCTGGATAGTCTCAGCCATTTCCGGGTTGAGCTTCGCCCACTTCTTAAACTTGCGCTGCATTTTAGGGATGCTACGCCCGTTGTCGGACTTCCTCCATTCGCGATGGGTGTTCCAGAGGCGCAGCTTGGCAAATAGTCTGCGAGGCAGGCTCCTGCGATTTTTTGTAGTGGGTTTTTTTAGATGCTTGGCTTTTTTATTCCGCTCTCCTTTTTTAATTTCAGGATAACGGTGCTCGCAGGCACATACTAGAAATTCTGCATATAACGCGCAAATAGAACCGGCCAAGATTGAGTCCAAAATGGGTATATTCACTACTAAACACGCAATACTGCCGATGAGAAAGGCACAAATAGGTGCCAGCCAAAACAACACGTTGCTCTCTTTTTTCAATCTCTACACTTCCCTTCATTTTAACGTACTCCCCCTTAATTCTTATCTAATATAATACAACATATTGGCAAAATGGTCAATGTTGGCACCCTGAGTAGTAGTGCTATAATTAAGATATGGCTTATATTCGAAAATTCAAGACAACTTCTGGAGCGACTGGTGTTCAGGTATGCTATAAAGAGGGGAGCAAGGTAGTAAAAACTGTCCATGTGGGTAGCGCGACGTCTGAGGCGGGGATGGAAAAATTACTAAAAAAAGCACAGGGAATCATTGACGAAGGGAAGAACCCGCTGTTTAATCTAGAAAAGTTTAATAAAAAATTCTAAAGGCTCCCCGGGAGGGGAGCCTTTAGGAGGATTTAGTTCTGCTCGGGGCGGAGATCGCCGGCATCGAAGCCGTCGGAGATTTCCTCGAGCATTTGCAGGGCGGGGATTAGGTCAACACGACAGCCGACCATCTTTGCGCCGTAGGCCGCTTCGGTTTTGTTCGAAACCTGAAAACGGATGTTGGCGTCGTTGTTGTACAGGTCGGCGACAATAAACACGTTGTAGCGCTCACCCTGAAAGACCATGAGCTTGCTGTGTCCGAATATACCAAGGCACGGGATGCCGCCCTTGGCAATCCTTTCCTTGATCGTCGGCCAGATTTTATTCAACAAACGCTGGAAGCGCAGGGAAATGACCTTTTGCTCGGATTCCAAGGTGGCGAAATCCACCGGGGAATTGCCATTAAACACGAGCTGGAAAACCAATTTGGCTGCGAACAGAATGTCGGACAACTCTGACCAACCGCTTTCCACCTTGGTAAACAAGGGGAGTTTTTCATCCTGCTCGTCTTCGTGGTATTCCTTGACGAGCTTTTCGTATTTTTTGACAAATTTGACGGCCAGGTCATTTGCCTGAGTGGCCAAATCGTCAAAAGCCCGGATGATGAGTCCGGTGAGCTCGTCACCCTCGATGCGAGTATAGCTCAGTTTGTCTTTGTTCCTCTCCAGGTAGGTTGCGAGATAAGCGCAGAGGCAGGTAGTTACAGACGCAGCGTAGGTCTTTGGCTCGGCTTTACTAAACTCGATTGCTCTTTTCTTCAGGGCCTGTTCGAGCTCTGCTGCGGTCGTGGGAATCGCTTTTTCCATTTCAATCCTCCTTTTAATGTGCCACGGTAAAAACTGTCTATTATTTTATACCACAGATTGGCTTTTTTGTCAATCGAAAGGGCCCCCTTGACGGGGGCCCGAGGACTCACTTGGCGCTGACGTAGTTCCAGAGATACCAGGTGTACTGCGACGTCGGCCGGAAACTCTTGATGTCGAATTTCTCGGTGACTTCTCTGATCATCTGAAGCGCCTTGATGACGTCGACATAGCAGCTGGACAGCTTGGCGTTGTAACCGCTATTGTCACCATTTATCAATTCGGCCGCGAAGCTGACAGAGCGGGAATCGTCGTCTACATCGCTGAACTGAAATGAAAGCACACCGATGCCGTTCCAGGTGCTGAATCTCGTGTTTCCAAAGGTGCCCGTATGGCAACGCTCCTTTGATGCACGTTCCTTTTCGGCCGCCTCGGCGTGTCGCCACACCTTTTCCAAGAACTGGTGAAAATGCAAATAGATAACGTGTCGCTCAGATTCGAGAATCTGGAGAACCATAGGGTCCTGGTCGCAAAGGAGATCTTTAATAACCTCCGTAGCGGCTACGCAGAACATGATGTCCCTGGCTTCCGGTTTATACACGTAGGTGTACTGCAAACTTTTGACGATGTTCCATTCTCCGTTGAAGAAATCGATGCAAACATCGTTGTATTTTTCAATGAACCTTTTGGCTTTGTCGTTTCCTTCAGGGTAAGCGAGAGCATCAAAGGCTGCGACAATGCTACCTGAAATCTCATTTGGCGTGCGGGATGCGTACTGAGCTTGACCTTTTTTCAACTCAAAGCAGGGTTTCATGGATTCTTCAAGGTATTCGCGAAAAGCTGTTTCGATGCTGTTCAATGGGTCGGCTTTTGTCATCGCTGTTCCTCCTCAACTTAAAGTACTACCCTCGGTTAGCAGTCGAGAGCGCATGTTTTTATGATAGCGCAGGGCTTAGGGGTTTGTCAATGATTTGTCGCTTGAAAAAGTTTGCGGTCAAGAGACAATTCGTCAACAAAGTCGGTAATTACTTTGGTATCTTGATGAATCTTTGCCATCTCGGCTTTTTCATCAATTGGTTTGCTGGCTCTGGGTGGCTCAAAGGCATCTTTGCCATCATTTAATGCGACGAGAAGCATACTATCAATAAAGCCGAGAAGAAGATTGTTATGATAACGGTCGGCGATGGTTTGTATTTTTGCAATCATGGCTGGGTCTAAAATATAGAACGATTCAAAACCATCCTCGCTCATAATCTTGAATGAATGGTTAAACTCGTTTGATTCGGTGTTTAGTTTGGTCATTTTGCGGCCAGTTTTGGAACTTTTGCCAGGAATGCGATAGGCGTGGAATTTTTTACCGATGAGTTCGAGTTTAAAATTAAATTTCTTAGGAAATTCGAAAATCATGAAACGCCCTTTAAAAATGGTGACGTAGGACGTGTTGCCATCGGAGTCGGTTTGCTCGACTAAAATGTGGGCATCAGATTGCAGAAAAATAACGTCTTTGTATTTGCCGGTGGTGAGATCATTAGAATTAAAGACATCGCCGACATTTATCATGCCGGTGGCGGCGATGATATTTTTGTCGACGCCTTTGTCATGGTTGTAGGTGAGACTTGTAAAGGTTTTAGCAAGGTTTTGCTCGACAAAATAAGCCTTGTAGGCACGTCGATACGCTTGGGCGCTTTTGCCACTGGTAAGAGTAATAACCAAGGCACCAATAGTCGTAGCGAAAATTACAAAGAAAAGGCCAAACATGGCCATAAATGGGGAATTGTCTGTAAAGCTGAAGGATAATAGAGAGACTACTACTCGGGCTGCTACAATTGCGCCTACGGTGAGCCAACCCTTTTTGATTTTTTCGTGGTAGGTTTTGCGAGCAATTTCAACTTCTTGGAATGTCATAAAGCAATTATAACACTTTGGCATAAAAAAGTGCTCGGTGACGGCCCGAGCAGAGCCCTACGGCGCTTCCCCGTAGTATTAAATCCAAGTTTTTAACGACGTTGGGTGGTCGTTCCCGGACACTAGTTTTTGCTGAGGATGGTAATTTTATCGTCGCTTTTGGCGACGACCGGCTCCGTCTTGAAGCCGTCCATCTTCAGCTTCTGCAGCTCCATGCGAGCCGCAGAGAGCCGCTCCTTCAGGATTTTCTCCTGGAGGACCAGCTCTTTCAGGGCCCTTTTGGAACGGTCAGCGTGACCGTCCAAGTTGGTCCTGAGATACTCGAAGAGCTTCGACTGCTCCTCGGATATCTCGCGCCGGCACTTGGCCAGCGCGGTCTCGGAGAGAATTACCGAGTCCTCGGCCTTCTTAAGACTGAGGGCGTAGGCCCGCTTCTCGGCGTCGGACGCCAGGGAATCGATGTTGAGCTCGCCCTTGTTGGCGAGCTCCTCGACCCACTGGATCATCCGCCTCTCCTCGGAGTAGGCTTTGGTCAGCTCCCTGGCCTCCTCTTCGAACGCCCTGTGTGTCACGAAGAGGATTCTCTGGAGAATGCTCTCCGCGTCGTCGTCCCTCTGCAGGGTTTTGACGATGCAGACGCAGATGGCGATGGCCGCCAAGACGATGGCGGCGATGATGCCGAAATAGTAAGCGCTCATGGGTTTCCTCCCTTTTCTTCACCCTCATGGGGCTGTATTGTGGGCTGGCGCTACCTCAGCCCATCAAACAAAGTATCATATTTGACACCCTGTTTGATGGGCTAAGATTAAGTAGTGTCCCATTTTTAAGGTACTCTAATAATTATAGCACGATTATGCTTTTTTGTCAATAATGGATATGATTTTAGTGGTTTCTAGATGATATTAAGCTGAGTTTTGAGGCGCTCGATAAGGGCAGTTTTTTCCTTGATCTGGTTTTCGGTTTCTTTCACGAGATACTCTGGTGCCTTTGCAGCATAGCTTGGATTGGCCATACGCGCATTCAGGGCGTCTAGTTCTTTGCCAACAGAGAGAATCTTTTCGGTGAGGGAAGACTTGTACTCCGTCACGACTTGCTCTGGTACATCTAGATAGAGTTCGTGATTTGCCAGGGCGATTCTGAGACCCCGAGGTTTGCCGTTTAAGAAGCTAATTTCTGGGACTTTGGTAAGAGTCTTGATTAACAGAACATTATCCTCAACAAGGCTATCTTTATCATAAAGTAGCCCGTATTTTTTGGCGTTATTGGTGCCTGGGAGGCTCTGTAAGGTGCCTCTGACCTCGGATACGATAGTGATTAAGCTTTCAAATTGCTCGGCGCTTATCGGGTCGTATTTAAGCTTTGCGGGCCATTTTTGTGCAATAATTAGCCCCTCAGTCCAGCTGAGATTTTGCCAAATTGCCTCGGTAACGAATGGGGCAAACGGATGAAGAGCAATTAAAACAGTCTCGAGAGTCGTTTTAAGGAGAGGAACGTTACGGAAAATCTTTTGCGATTCGAGGAACCAGTCAGCATACTTATTCCAAATCGTCTCATATAAAGTATCGACAGCTTCGGCAAAACGATAATATTTCATGTCGTTCTCGAGCTGTTTCAAACAGTCGTTGAGTTCGCGACAAATCCAGTCTTCACCTTGGTTGAGAGTTGTGTATGGTAGCGACGAACTTTGTTCGCTCTCGGTACGCTCGCGCGCGCCCGTCGTTACGGGGCGCGCTTCGCTCAACCGCTCCTCGTTAGTCGCGGACGACCTCGAGCGATCACCGTTCGTCGCGTCATCTTCATCTTCATCAACAATGGATTGGATGAGGCGGGAGATGTTCCAGAGTTTGTTACAGAGGTTGCGACCGGCGATGACGCTATTTTCGGAGAAGGCTTGGTTCATACCAGCAGAGCGGCCCCTTATAATGCCGAGACGAAATGCATCGCTACCAAATCTTGCAACTAGATCCATCGGATTTATTACATTGCCTTTACTCTTGCTCATCTTTTTGCCATGGGCGTCTAGCACCATGCCATGCATATAAACTTCCTTAAAAGGTACTTTACCCGTAATGTAAATTCCCATCATAATCATGCGGGAAACCCAGGCAAAGAGCAAATCAGCACCAGTTTCCATAACATTAAGTGGGTAATATGGAGTAGGGTTATCCTCGGACCAGTCGGTACAGACAATTGGCCAGTGTGAGCTAGAAAACCATGTATCAAAGGTGTCTTCGTCGCGAACGTACCGAGCGCCATTTTTTTCGATTTCCTTAAGATTAGTACGGCGGTCAAAAATCCAGTCAGGCTCGTCGGTGGCTTCGTCGGTAACTTTTCTAAACATTGGAATAGCAATACCCCAAGGAATCTGACGAGAAATGTTCCAATCTTTGAGATTCTCAAAATAATTAATGAGGATTTTTTTCTTGTTTTCTGGATAGAATTTGATTTCACCTCTATTTAGATGCTCAATGGCGGTTTTTGCCAGTGTCTTAACATCGACAAACCATTGCTCTTTTAGCATTGGCTCGAGAATAGTATCACATTTATAACAGTGGGCAACCGAGTGGGTAATGTTTTGTTCACTCTTTAAGAGCCCTTCTTTTTTGAGATCTTTTAGCACTTGCTTGCG
>JAEEGL014557672.1_pt1 | contig 10319 bp, 8 predicted proteins | sample 9134231 | NCBI WGS metagenome assembly JAEEGL01 (sample SAMN16246548, study PRJNA631951) | gut metagenome | biome: gut microbiome; feature: rumen; material: fiber-attached | host: Bos | place: Iran: Karaj | collected 2018-10
CCCTGGTTGTAGTATTTGGTATTCACATTCTCGTTGCGCAGGCCGACCGTCATTTGGCCGAAGGGCAACGGATGGGCATACTCGGTGAACAGGATATAGTTGTTTTCGCGTTGCTCAGTGAAGGATGTGGGTACGATGTGCTCGGGATTGATGTAGTCATCGTTGCGGCGTGTGTGGTCAAACTCGGTGCCCACCTGCAGATTGCCACCCCACAGATTCCATGAGAGCACGAGTTTGGTGGCACACAACTGATTGCGAACAACGCTCTGACTGGTCACCGTGCGGCTCTGCTGCTCCTGGCTCACCTCATCATTATATTGCCTCCCGCGGGTTTTGGAGAAGACATAGTCGGTATTGAAATCGATGGAGGTGCCGCCAACTTTGCCGCTGTAATAGGCATTGAGCGTGTGGGGCATATTGTATTTGCTGGAATCGTAGATGCTGTTTTCCAAGTGGTCATAGAACTGGCCATTGGTGGTCACGTCGGCCATGAAGGTGCCACGGGTGCGGTTCAGGAAATGAGCCTTGGTGTCATAGCGGAATCCAGTCGCATGGTCATCGTTGAAGATATAGTTCATGCCCAATGAGGTGTACAGCGAGTTTTGGTGGGTTTTTATATCCAACAACTGATCCATGTGCCATATCGTATCGGCTTTGACGGCGAGAATCACGTCATCCTTCTGCATATAGCGGTCATCGTTGTACCACACGCTGCCGAACACGTCGAATCCCTTGTGGCGGTAGTTCCAGTTCACGCCGAGCGCCAAGTCGGGACAATCGCTCGCGTAGTAACTCACTTGGGTGTTGGCACTGAAGCCCTCGCCCTGCGGGCGTTTGGTCTTGATGAGGATGACGGCACCGACCGTCGCGTCATACTTGGCACCGGGACTGGTAATCAGTTCCACACTCTGGATGTCCTCGCTGCTGATTTGGTCCAGTTCGGTCTGGCTTTGGAGTTTGCGGCCGTTGATGTAGATGAGCGGTGTGCCCTTGCCGAAGACTTCCAGTCCGTCCTTCTTGCGCTGCACGCCCGGCAGGTTCTCGAGCACGGCCTTGGCGGTGCCCACCTTGCTCAACAGCGTGTTTTCCACCTCGGTCTTGAGGCCCTCGGTCGTCAACTTGAAGGCGGGGCGCTGCCCCTTGACGACAACTTCTCCCAGCATGGTCGCTTCGGGCTCCAGTGCGATGGTGCCCAAGTCGCTGCCCACAGCATCCAGCACCCGCGTTTGGTAGCCCAGATAAGAAATCTTGATGAGCGGACGGGCGGCATTGCCAGTGAGGGTGAATGAGCCGGTAGCATCGGTGGTCGTTCCTGCCACAAAGGCGCTGTCGCTAGCATTGAGCAACACCACGTTAGCAAAGGGGACTGGCGCCTGCGTCTCATCGACCACCCGTCCAGTAAAAGTGCTTGCTGCAACAGTCATCGCGGCCAGCATCGCCATCAGTAATGTAAAAAAGAATTTTCTCATTTGTCTATAGGTTTTATTGAGTTATCATCTTACCGGCAGCAATAGTATCCTGCCGTTTTCCCTATAGACGCACAATCACGGGTGAAAGGTTGCAACCTTCCTCCAATAATTTTTCTTTTTCACCCTTTAGTGTGATAAAACAAGCCGCGGCAGAGCCGCGACACGGGGGACTGGCCTTGTGTTGCTAAGGTCGTGTTCTCTTGTTGCTAAGGTACTGCCCAGTTCTCCCGTGCCGGGGCTTTGCCACGGCCATGATGATAATTCTCGCTTGATTGCTTGCTAGTGAGGGTTATTTGGGGTAAATTTGCATTATGGATTGGGAGAGGTACGATAGCAAGAAACAATGGGCTGGGGATTTGAGGCCGTCGATGAAACGTCGTCGTGTTGGGCATGACTATCAGACCCGTTGTATCTACATGATTACTCTAGTCGTTAAGGAACGGCGGCCGTTGCTTGGAACGCTTGCGGGCAACGGAGAGACAGCTCCAGCCATTGTGGAGCCGAGCCCACTTGGCCGAGCAGTGATCCAATCTCTTTTCAATATCCCCCATTTCTATCCCGAGATTGCTATCTGGACGTTCCAGCTGATGCCTGATCACCTTCACTTTATCGCCTTTGTCAAGGAACGTATTCCTGTGCATCTCGGCAAGGTGATTAATGGCTTTAAAGTGGGATGTAATCGTGCCTATAAAGAACTTGTCAAGGGTGACTTGCCAGGATTGTGGGAAGGTGGTTATAACGACATGATTCTTGACAGAGAGGGGCAGTTGCAGCGCATGAAAGCGTATATCCTTGACAACCCTCGTCGCCTTGCCATCAAGCGCAACCATCCTGATTTGTTCCGAGTCCAAAGGAATATCAAAGTGGGGGAATATACCTTTGCGGCGCTGGGGAATGTGTTCCTACTGGAAGCCCCATGCCTGTTGCAGGTGCAGTGTACCCGCAAACTCACAAAACCTGAAATCTGCACTACCGTGCAGCAGTTCTTGTCACATGCCCAAAATGGGGCGGTCCTGGTTTCGCCGAGTATCAGTCCAGGAGAAAAGGCTGTGATGAAGGCAGCATTCGAGCATGGTTTTCCCGTTATTGTGCTTCAAGAAAACGGTTTCGCGCCTCTAGCCAAGCCAGGTGGCCGCCGTTTTGATGCCTGCGTTCAAGGACGGTTGCTCATGCTTGCCCCATGGGAGCATCACAACGATAGGAGGGTAATCAAACGTAGCCAGTGCCTCGACCTTAACGAGATGGCGAGGGTGATTTGCCTCAAGAGCGGACAGTGAAGGGCCGCGGCAGAGCCGCGACACGGGGGACTGGCCTATTGTTGCTAAGGCCCTGTTTAGTTCTACCGTGCTGGGGCTTTGCTGGGGCTGTTGTAGAACTAGAGGAAATTATTCGGTGTAGTCGATGAGTTCGAGGCCGTAGGGGGTGAAGAGGCGTTTCATTTCCTCGGGCTTGAGCATGTAGGGGTAGATGGGGGCGTCGATCATACCCTGGGCGTAGCTGGCGATTTCATAGACCTGATAGACGGCGTGGAACACTTGGCCGTCGAGATGGAAGTCGCGGGGCAGGGGCAGCAGTCCGTCGTCGGGGATGAAGAGGTCGTCCTTATCGTAGTCGTAAGTTTGCTTGATGGACTTGAGGATTGCGGTGCGCAGCAAGGTGGTGTCGGCGATAACGTCCTCAAAGGTGACAGTCTTCTCGGTCTTGAGATCGTAGGTGACATAGTTGTTGGCGTAGATACCGTGGGCAGCGCCGGCCATATAAGAACTGGTTCCCAGGTGATAGATGAGCAGGCGGTCGGTCATGCTTTCCATAATCACGCTGACCTTGCTGGTCGATAGTTTGTTCTCATCATCTTTGACCTCGTTGACGGGAAAGAACTGTTCAGCGTCGATTTCGGTGTAGTTGGCGGGATTCAGCAGGAAGTCGATGACGTTGTCCAGCTGGTTGAGTCCAGCGCTGTCGGTCATGGCACGGAAGAGCCCTTTCTGGAGTTCGGGACAGGGCTTGCCATTGATGATCTGGGGCCAGAATGCCGAGAAAGAGTTATCAAAATACACGGTATCGCCCTCTTCGTTGACATAGGCGAACATTTTGTTAGCATCGATGTTACTGAACTGGCACAGGGTGCTGTCGGTAACCGTGTCGTCATCACTAGACGATGCGATGCCAGTGCTATTAGTGCTATTGGCACATGACCACATGGCGGTCACTGCGATGGTGGCCAGGGCGAGAAGGATAATCTTTTTCATTGTCATGATAAATTGTACGTTACGACGGCAAAGTTATATATTATTGCTGATACTTGATTGTTTACGGCACAAAAAAAATCCTCGACTCACGTCGGGGATTGCTTAACTAATTAACCTTCTAATACCATTAACATAAACCTTAAACATTCTTGTTTTTACAGAGAAAGCAACTGTCTCACGACACCTGGATTCTCATAACCTTAAAAACTATTACCATGAAAAACCGATGCAAAAATAGTGCTAAATATGTTATAAAACATACTTTTTGGACACAAATCGACCAAAAATTAACAAAATTTTGCAGAAACCGACAAGGAATCTGCAAAATTTACGTTTATTAACAATATGTGTCGCTCTTATCTGTTGGTGAGCGTGGCAAAATAAATCATGTCGATTTCCTCGTAGGAGAAGTCGCCGCTGATGAAATTGCCGGTCTTGAGTTTAAGGCAGTCGGAGAGTCGCTGCAGGGCCTGTTCGAACATCTGCTGGTGGTCAAACGCCAGCGGTGGCAGCTCGTTGATGGGGAACCAGCGTGCCACACGTGCATCATCGCCCCCCATTACCTCCTGCACGCGTGTGAGGGTGAAATAGGCGATGGAGATGACGCGCTCACGCGGGTCACGGTCGGGGCTGGCAAAGGCCGCCAACTGATCGATGTTGTTCACCGTGAGTCCCGTTTCCTCCAGGAGTTCACGCCTTGCCCCATCGGGTGCATCCTCGTCAATGTTGAGGAAGCCGCCAGGGAAGGCCCAGTATCCCTTGTAAGGTTCGCCGCCACGCTCAATGAGCAGGACGTTGAGCTTCAGGCCGTCATATCCAAACACGACACAGTCGGTGGTGACGGCAGGGTGGGGGTATCGGTAACAGAATTGTCCTTCCATAGCGTCACGTCATTTTTCGAGAAAGAAAACTTGCATCTGTTGCGTGTCGGCGGTACGGTTGAGCGCTACCGCGGCAAAAGGTATCAATTTGTAGCTAGTCTTGCGTCCCTTGTTCACCTGGAACCTGAAGATGACGTTGCCAGGGCTCTGTTTCACCTCCATGGGGGTCACCATCGTGGGTTTGTTGGTCTCGGGGAGCAGGATAGCGATGACAAACTGTTTTCCCCAGTTGATGTCGGTGGGTTTGCCTCCCATGATGGCGGCAGGACCGAAGTAGTAGTTAAAGTCTTTCTCGTTGTCGATGACGAGATGCTGGGGCTTGCTGAAATCCAAGTTCACGTCGTTACGGACGTAGTAGTTCTGCAGCCACTCATAGTGGACTGACTTGGCCCCCTTCTTGGCCTTGCGCAGTTCCTTGGAGGTGGTGCACTGGCAGCACAGCATGACCATTGCACACAGGGTGAGGATGAAGGTTAACTTTTTCATTTTGAAAGTTGGTGTTTGGTGATTTTGTCGTAGTAGAAGTTGAGCACGTCGCTGGCGGCGACAAACGAGGTCTGCTTGCCCGAGAGCACTGTGTCCTCCTTGATGGAGAGCAGGCGCTCGATCTCAGGGTCGAAATAGAAGCGGGCCAGCAGCTGCTCGTTGATGGTCTCACGCATCCAGTAGCGCTCCTGCTCGTGGCGTTTGTCGTCAAAGTATCCATTTGCCTTGACGTGGGCAAAGTAGCGATCGATCATGTCCCACACCTTGTCGATGTCTAGGTCGTAGTAGCCAGAATAGGTAATGACCTCGGGCAGGAAGCCGCTGGGGGGCAGGGGATAGAGGTGCAGGGCGTTGCGGAACTGTGCGGCAGCCAGTTTGGCACGCTCGATGTTGTCACCGTCACACTTGTTGATGACGATGCCGTCGGCCATCTCCATGATGCCGCGCTTGATGCCCTGCAGCTCGTCGCCCGTACCGGCCAGTTGGATGAGCAGGAAGTAATCCACCATCGAGTGGACGGCGATTTCGCTCTGTCCCACACCGACGGTCTCGACAAAGATGGTGTCGTAGCCAGCCGCCTCACACAGCACGATGGTCTCGCGCGTCTTGCGAGCCACGCCGCCCAACGAACCAGCCGAGGGGGAAGGGCGGATAAACACGTCAGGCTGGATGGCAAGTCGTTCCATACGCGTCTTGTCGCCCAGGATGGAGCCCTTGGAGCGCTCACTGCTGGGGTCGATAGCGAGTACGGCGAGTTTGTGCCCCTGCTTGATGACGTGCATACCGAAGGAGTCGATCGACGTGCTCTTGCCTGCGCCAGGCACACCCGTAATGCCGATGCGGCGTGAGTTGCCCGTGTAGGGGAGGCACTTCTCGATAACTTCCTGGGCAATAATCTGGTGCTCGGCGTTGCGGCTCTCGACCAGCGTCACGGCTTGTCCCAGCACGGCGCGGTTGCCCTTGCGTATGCCCTCGACATACTCGGCGGGCGTGAGTTGCGGTTTGCGCTTGCGCTTCAGGTAAGGGTTAACGCTGGGCAGTTGCTCCACGCCACTGTTGACCTGCAGGCCAGTGTATTGTGCGTCATTCTCGGGATGCTGCATCGAGGGGCATTCCTCGTTATGTTGTACGATTCTAGTTTTTGCCATTCTTGTTTTATCGTTGCTATGTGATAGTTATTTCTTGTCGATGATGCCCACGAGGCGGATGGTGAGACGGGGCGTAGCCGGGTCGTTGCTCATGAGCGTGAGCGGCACGTTGAGCAGGTCACCCTGCACTCGGGATGTGTCCACAGTCACGGTGACTGTGGCCGACTTGCCGCGCTTAATTTCTGTGCGGTTGGCGCTCACGGTGACACCTTCTCCCTCGGGAACCCACAGGCGCCTGATGGCAAGCGGTGACTTGCCCTTGTTGGCAATCGTGAACGTGCGGGTGACGGTCTCTCCAGCCGTTATGGTGCCGAAGTCCAGGCTCTCCCCACAGTCCACGCTGACGATGGGTGCCTCCTTCAATTCCTTGTCGGTGAGGTTGTCAAATCGTTCCAATACCTGGGCCATCACATGGATTTCGGCCGTTCCGTTGACGACACTTGACGGTTGATGCAGCGGCGCGCACGACAGGGTGAGTGTGTCATCGTTGAGTCCCCACAAGGTTGCGTGCCCTGATAGGTAATGCACCGTCAGTGCTGTCACTCGTGCTGGTGGCACCGTGTCGGGGACGACGGCGGGCCTAAGGTGGGGGAGTGCCCCATCCACGCTCACGACGATGGTATCGGTCGAGGCATTGTAGGCGCTCAGGAAAAGGGTCTTGTTCTCACCTTTCTTCAGTTCGCCGAAGGGGATGCTCTGCTGGCTGATGCGCAGCGAGCCAGCCTGTAGCGGGTATTGCTTGTTGAGCGTTGCTTCGGTAGGAATCACGTTACCCGAGATTTCCAGGATGGTGCGCTTGATGGAGGTGTTGGTGAAGATGATTGCCTGCTTGGTGAATTGGCCGGGCCGTCCCGATGGGTTGTAGGTGAGGCTCACCGTAGCGGTATCGCCAGGCAGGATGTCCGACTGGGGATAGTTGATGACAGTGCATCCGCAGCCCGCCTGTGCCTTGACGATGATCAACGGCTCAGTGCCCGTGTTTACCAGCCTCATCCCGCACGTGGCCTTGCCGTCCTTTTCCATGAAGACGCCAAAGTCATGATGCCGCTCCAGCCAGGTCGCCTCGGGCTGTGCGGTGGCAATGATTGCCATGATGGCCAGCAATGCTATGGTCAGCGTGCGTCTCACTTATTTCTTGGGGATGACGGTGCCCTCGATTAGCAAGGTGGTAGAGCGCTCCTTGCCGTTGGTCTTCACCTTGACGCTCTTCTTAAAGGCGCCAGGGCGGCCGATGGGACTGTAGGTCACTTTGATTTTGCCCTTCTTGCCCGGCTTGATGGGTTTGGAGGGATATTCGGGACGTGTGCAGCCACAAGATGCCGTCGCATCGATGATGAGCAGCGGCTTGTTGCCCGTGTTGGTGAACTCAAAGGTGCATGACACAGGACCTTTAGCCTCCTGAATGGTGCCGAAGTCGTGGCTCTTGGTGGCAAATGTTGCCTCGGCCTGCTTGTCATCGGCCAATGTGCTCAGAGCCACCAAACAAACGGCGAATACCGCCATAAAAAACCGTTTAGTCATTGTCATTATATAAAATGATGATTAAGTCTAACCTGCAAAGTTAGGAACATTTTTTGGTGAAGCAAACTGAAAGCGTGGAAATTAATATTATTTTATAAAAGTGAGTCGAAAAAAACCTCAATATTTGTTTATCTCGGTTATCCTGATTAACTTTGCAAAATACAATTGAAACTTATAAATATCTATTATAAACCTAATAAAAACGACTATTATGAAAAAATCAAGATTACTCATTGCAGTGCTGGTGATGCTGGTTGCCGCCAGCGGCTATGCCCAGGACAGTTATCGTGAGGCTGTGAAGGAATACATGGCTGTTACTTCCCAAGAAGCTTTGAATAATTACTGGAATAGGATGGATTCTGTTCTTAAGGCAGATAACACATTTTGGTTTGAGAGTGGAGATGTAGATCTGAATCAATTGACTGAACGCTATTTTAAGGAGGGGATCATGGATTATATGACGGATTTCTTGTGCGCCAAGATAAAAGAACTCGGTGTTACAGAAGCGGATCTAAGGGAATACATGTCGCTCATGTCCACACCAGAGGGCCAGGCCTACAAAGAACACATGGCGCAATGGATCGAGGCCGTCAAGCGCGATACTACAGCCTTTAATGGTCTAGAACCTCTAGACAGTAAAATTATGGCTGGAGAATATCCTGACCCGATTCCGGTCAAAGCCGGAATCGATCCCGGGTATGTTGAGAAATACAATAAGGTTCTGGGGGCCGACATGGCCAAGTACATGCAGGGTTTGTTTGATCAGTATTTCAATTTTTTCACAATGATCTTCGGGGGAATGTCCGATGAAATGAAGGATGCAATGTCCGATGAAATGAAGGATATGCAGGAAAGGTTTGATGGGATGAAGAATTGGATGACTGCTAACATCCCAACGATAGCGTTAAACAACGCTTATGGCATCTTCACTGAGGATGACATTGATTTTGTCGCTAAAACGCAAACCCTGGAAATTCACAAGTTAATTGGCCTTCTTCCCATGAACCCTGGCGACATGATGTCAATGGGACAGGGTGCAATGAAGAATTATATTGAATGGATGGAGGATCATGGTGCTGTGGTGAAGGAAGATATGAAGGATTTTCTTCAAGATTTCCAATTATTCAACCGTAAGTGGTGACTAGACAGTAGTGGGGCTCATTGCCTAATTGCTGAAAAATAATAATCAGCCGTTGCCAGTCGAAGACTCGGACAGCGGCTGATGTCGCATAGATGCAGATTGTTTTTTCAGCGTTTTTTAGTGAGAAATGGATAGTGTAAAGGCTTTTTTTGTAAATTTGCAGGAAATAACCCAATTATAGTACAATCATGATGAAGAAAATCTTGCTTTCTCTCGCCGCTGTGACGGCAATGACCGCGATGGCCGACACGCCATTGTGGATGCGTTTTGCGAGCATCTCGCCCGACGGTAACAAGATCGCGTTCTGCTACAAGGGTGACATCTATGTGGTGCCCTCTGGTGGCGGACAGGCTGTGCAGTTGACCTCACAGTCGAGTTATGAATCCATGCCCGTTTGGTCGCCCGACGGCACGTTGCTGGCTTTTGCCAGTGACCGTAAGGGCAACAATGACATCTACGTGATGCCCTCGACCGGTGGCCAGCCCAAGCAGCTCACGCGCAACAGCGCTGCCGAGACGCCCTGGACCTTCAGCCCCGATGGCAAGTACATCTATTACAGTGCTGCCATCCAGGATCCCGCGAGCAGTATGCTCTTCCCGAGTGGTCGCTTGACCGAGGTCTATAGGGTACCCGTCGAGGGAGGCCGCTCCACACGTGAGTTGGGCACTCCTGCCGAGTATATCACCTGGAACAAGACCGGCGACTATTTCGTCTATCAGGACCGCAAGGGCGGTGAGGACGAGTACCGCAAGCACCACACCTCGTCGATTACACGCGACATCTGGTGCTATGATGCCAAGACGGGTCATCACACCAACTTGACCAACATCGGCGGTGAGGACCGTAACCCCGTCCTCAGCCCCGACGGCAAGACCGTTTATTTCCTGAGCGAGCGCAACGGCGGTTCGATGAACGTCTATTCGATGCCCCTCGACCATCCTAGCCAGCTCAGCAAGGTGACCAACTTCACGGTTAACCCCGTGCGCTTCCTCTCTATCGCCAATAACGGCACATTGTGCTTCAGCCAGGACGGTGAACTCTACACCATGCGCCAGGGCGGTCAGCCCAGCAAGGTGAACATCAGCCTGTGGCATGACGACAGCGACCAGATCCAGAACATGTCGTTCACCCGCGGCGCTACCGATGCCGCCGTGTCGCCCGATGGCAAGATGGTGGCCTTCATCGTGCGCGGTGAGGTCTTTGTGACCTCGGTAGAATACAACACCACCAAGCGCATCACCAATACCCCCGAGGCCGAGAATTGGGTATCGTGGGGCGCCGACAACCGCACGCTGGCCTATGCCACCGAGCGCAACGGCAACTGGGAACTTGTCCTTGCCACCATCGAGCGCAAGGATGACCCCAACTTTGCCAACGCCACCCTCATCAAGGAAGAAATCCTGCTGCCCTCGACAGTCATTGAG
>JAEEGL014639761.1_pt1 | contig 10319 bp, 8 predicted proteins | sample 9134231 | NCBI WGS metagenome assembly JAEEGL01 (sample SAMN16246548, study PRJNA631951) | gut metagenome | biome: gut microbiome; feature: rumen; material: fiber-attached | host: Bos | place: Iran: Karaj | collected 2018-10
TCCGAAATCGGGAAACAGCTGGCACTTACGGCTTATGCCAGCTGTTTCATGTCGTATCCGGAAAATCTGATCTCCTGGGCGGAGGGATCAAGGAATCTGCTTGCTTCCGAGACAGATGCCGGATCGGATGACTGGCTCAAAAGGGATATGATCCTTACACTGTTAACTGAGGTATCCAGGTGCAGCCATAAAGGTTTGCTGACAGATGAGATATTTGACACTGAGATACTTCCCGGGATCCTTGAGGGGGCATTTTCCACACATAGGATATCAGCTTCCCGCGGACAGATCCTTTCTGCCTTTTGCCTTGAAGAAGAAAAGATCACTGCCTTTGAAAAGGAACTTCTGGCATTTACAAGGGTTTTGACCGAAAGACTGATAAAGGAGCCCATAGAGTGCTTCAAGGCACTTATGCAAGCAAGGCTTGATTCCCAAAAGGTCGATGAATACAGCGCAGACCTTGGATCCTTTGTGCACGCTGTCAAAGCACATCCCTATTTTGCCGATATACCGGGATTAAAGGAGCTTTCGGATTCACTCATGGAAAGTATCAGGGATATGACCCTGGAGATCAGTCATACTCCGGATATGGGAGAAGAGGTATCCGGGCTTTTGCTTTTTTTCCCGATAACCGATTCGACCACTGTCAATTCAAACTGGGAGAAATATCTTTTCAGCCTCAGAGAGAGTGAGGAGGGGGGATTTGGGACCTGGCCTTTTTCGGGATATGACAAGCCCTTGCCAAGGCCGGAAGTTGGCAGTATGGGTAACCTGTGCCGCAGGTTCCTTCCCTTGAAGGAGGGCATCCTGACCCTCGGAGGGTTGTTTTGCGCGATACGGGAAGCCGGAAGACTCCTTTTTATGTCTGGTACGGAAGAAGGTGAGATAGCAGACAAGCTTTCAGAGGAACTGTCACTTTGCGATCTGTGTGAACTTACTGAGGTCCGGGAGCTTAAGTCTTTACCGTCGAAACTGATAAGCGGAAGGGCTTCGGGTCTTTTTGATGAGGAAGCTTTTCTGAACCTGAGGCTTAGATGCCGCTACAGGAAAGGCATATCATCCTTTACAAGAGGACGGGGACTTGGATACATCAGGGCCGAAGCTTCGGATGACGTCACGGATTTTGGATGGTTCTATCTGACTAAGGATGACGGTACATCCATTCTGCTTCCTGTATATAAGGTTGAAAGCGCAGGTAAGGGATCATACTGCGATTCCTTTTTTTATGATCGGACAGAGCTTCTCACACCCGTGCTTGCAGCAGGCAGGATGTGGATGCTTCATATCCTCTTTGAAAAAGGTGATGACAGAGGAAGGATCACAGGGATCAGGAGTTTTTCCTTTGCAAGTGCAAGTATGGGAAAGCCCATGGATGTGACTGCAGTTCTCAAAGAGGGAGAGGACATCGCTTTTCTTGGCTCTGTGGCAGAGGGCGAAAGATATGAGATGGCCTTTTTTGCGGACCATCCGAAGGACTTTGTTATAGGATATACTTCTTTTGGTGATGGATCGACCATAAAAAGAGGGAGTATATCGGAACTTAACATCCCTGATCACTATGAGGATACGGAGGCTTTCTTATGTGTCCGGGATACCTTTAACGGACTACGGAACGTCAGTAAATGGAAGATAACAGAAAAACATCTTTCTTGAACAGAATGGGATATGGTAGAATAAAGCGCTGTGATCTGGGAAAGCTTGTAGAGAGCAGGCTTCTTAAGGCAGAGGATAAAGAGGTCGTTTGTGAGGACTTTGATGAACGATAATCCAAAGATATTTGATAAAGCCGGATCGATATGGTCGACCCTTAATAAGACGATATATGTAGGCGAGCGCTACAAATCAAATATGCGAGCGCTTTCCTATGTCAGTATTGTTACGGCTATACTGTCGCTTATCCTTGTCGTTGTAAATATCGCAGCGAATGATATGCTCTTTATGGTATTTGCGTTCGTAACATTTTTGGCCAGCATAGGATGCTGGTTTTTTGCCATGATCAGGAAAAACCGCGAGAAGGCTATCCTGTTCCCTACCATATTCTGCGCCGTATTCATTACCATTTATATTATCAATGCAACCGGTAACGGTTCCTTCATACTGTGGGCTGTTCTTATTCCCATAGGCATGTGCTATTTCGTCAGTGTTAAATACGGGGTGATCCTTTCCACGTATTACAGTATTCTCATAATGGTCGTTTTTTATTCCCCGCTGAGTGATCGTTTCCGTGAGTTTTATACCCCTGAGTTCATGAACCGTTTCCCCATACTGTATGCCACACTTTCGATCTTTACCTCTGTGGCCATGATACAGTATCACAGGACTGCACTTTTTGAGATCGATCACGCCAATATCCTCATTGAGGAAGTGGATCGCCAGACCGCTGTCGTAAAAGAACAGAGCCGCAGGATCGAACAGATGTCATATCAGACGATCCACGCTCTGGCAAATGCCATCGATGCCAAGGATCCATATACAAAAGGACATTCTACCCGGGTAAGCGGGTACAGCGGAAAGATCGCCGAAGCCCTGGGATGGGATAAGGAGCGTATCGATGATCTGAAGTTCGCTGCGCTTCTTCACGACATAGGAAAGATAGGTATCCCGGACTCCATCCTTAACAATCCCAGGAGGCTGAACGATGTCGAATTCGATATAATCAGATCTCATACGACCATTGGACGGGAAATATTAAAAGACAGGATCATGATCCGCATAGCAGAGGACGTTGCGGGAGACCATCATGAGAGATATGACGGAACCGGTTATCCGTCGGGCCTGAAGGGTGAGGAGATCTCCGAGGAAGCACGTATCGTTGCCATAGCCGATTCCTTTGATGCCATGAGTTCCGAGAGAGTATACCGCAGAGCCTGCAGCAGGGAGCATATAAGAAAAGAACTGATGCAGGGACGTGGACATCAGTTTGATCCCGATTTTACGGATGTGTTCATCGACCTTTGGGACAAGGGAGAGCTTGATGAGATATTGAAGATCGATCCCGCCAGGGATGAGGAGGAAACGGAAGCCTCTTCGGTTCTTTTGCAGGAAGTGGTAGAGACGTTTGTTACCCAGGGAGCAAAGGATGATATCGATATAACCACAGGTGTCCTTAACAGAAGTGCCGGCGAAAAGGATATAGCTCAGGTAATGCTGGAAATCAGCGGCTGCCTCGCATTCATGGATGTTGATAATCTCAAGAGGATAAACGATACTTACGGTCACGAAGCCGGAGACAGGGTTCTCCATATCATGGGAGAAACTTTGACAAAGCACAGCTCAAACAGCCTGTGCTGCAGACTCGGAGGCGACGAATTCCTTTTCTTCATGAAGGGGGTGTCAAAGGCTGAAGCTATAGATATGATATCAAAGATCATCCGGGATTTTGAGGAGAGCAGGAACGCGGATCCGGAGATCTCCATAGCTTCGATCTCTGCAGGAATGGTCATGTGCACTCCCGGCGACACATATACGGATGCGTATAATAATGCCGATAAGGCACTGTATCATGTGAAGCAGAACGGCAAGGGCGGCTACTATTTCTATAGCAGCACTTCTGAAGAGGACATGAGTGAAAAGATAGAAGTAGACAAGCTCATTGACAACATCAGGAACAGCGGAAGCTATGACGGTGCCATGAACGTCGAATACAGGGAATTTGCTAAGCTCTATGAATATATAACCAATCTGGAGCAAAGATTCTCATACTCATTTAAGCTGATAATGGTATCTCTTGAATCATCAAATAACACACCTGTCAGCGTCGAGGAGCTTGAGAGGTCCATGTATAATATGGAGCAGTCAATACGTCAGACCATCAGGGAAGTAGATGTGCTGACAAGGTACAGCAAGCGGCAGTTCCTCGTCATACTTCTCGGTGCCGATGACGATGGCGTCAGATCCGCCGTTGACAGGATATTCAGAGGCTACTTCAAGATGAACGGCAGCGGGACTCTGATGCCGACATATTCAAGTGTAAGCGTGTAGGACCGTCACAGACCATGGACAGCCTGTGACGGTCTAAGATCATACGTCAAATTCTTCCTTCAGCTCAAAGAGTCCGCGGATCTCGGCATGACCGTTTTCCAGATAGAATAAACCCATTTCCCATCCGTTCCTGTCATACGTTTCCATGATCTGGGGCATCGCTTCACGGACCTTTGCAAGCAGAGCATCGTCCGCTACGACCTTTGCCTCACCGTCATATCTGAGGAATTCATCACCGTTCACGGCCAGTATCTCTACCTTGGGATTAGCAGTAAGCTGCTTGAAGACATTCTTGAATGTACCGCATCCGAAATACAGCTTATCATTAAACAGTATATGGAACCCGAAGGGCCGTCCCTTAGGCTGATCCTCATCAGTCGTCAGAAAGCAGAATACACCTGCCTTATCCAGATATTCATTTACCTTAGCAGCATTTGACATGATAATACCTCCTTATATTTACAGTACTATACTACCGTCTCTTGAACAGCGACTCCGTATCATTATATCAGATATGGCAGATGATGTTATCATCACATATCTTGAAAAATCACCCGTTCTGTGCCATTATCCTTGTACAGGAAATCATATGGAGGATTCTATGTTAGGCGTATGTCTTTTATTTGTAGGGATAGTACTGATAAACAACGGGGGCTGTTCTCTTTGGAAGGTTGATCCCAAAGCGGCTGCCGTGATGAACATTTTTACCGGTATCCTGTCACTGTTTATTAATTTTGTCAGCATAGTTCAAGGTAATTATTATGCTGCAGGAACGGGGCTGCTGTTCGGATTCACATACCTTTTTGTGGCGATCAACAGTATTTTCAACCTGGACAGCAGACCGTTTGCCGTGTTTTCTTCATTTGTCGCAGTGAATGCGGTTGTTTTCGGCTTCGTCGAGGGGATTACAGGCTCTGCCGCGTCCGGCGCCGCGCCTGACTGGAGATGGGCTGTTATCTGGTGGCTTTGGGCTATACTATGGGGAAGTGCGTTTGTCACGGACATCTTAAAGAAGGATCTGGGGCGTTTCGTACCGATCCTTCAGATCACGGAAGGGATAATAACAGCCTGGATACCGGGGGTTTTGATGCTCCTGGGAAAGTGGTAGATCCCAAAGATCCGAAAAATAAGCGGGACATGATCCGGTGCAAAGACGGGATCCGGCGGAGCAGGCGGTAAAGAGGCTTCCGGTCCGGCAGAAAACACACATGAGGACGGTTGATTTAAGAACCGTCCTTTTTTTATGTCATTATTTATAAAAAAGATGTTGACATACTCTGACAGGCGTAGTATATTTACTGCGTCAAACATAGTACGATAGACGTAGCACGACACACGTAGATACGACACACGTAGCAACGACTGTAGAAGTAGAGAGGGATCATGAAACACTGGAAGCTTATAACAGGAACATGCATATTGGCAGCGCTGGCTGTGGGAGGAGTCTCCGTGACCGCTTCGGCGGGTACCGCGGTAAATACGGCAGAGGCCAAGAGAGGACAGCTTGACTGTGAACTGGAGCTGAACGGCAAGGTCGAAAGCCTGAAAGAGAAGACTTATTTTGCCGGTATAGACGGACGTATAGGTAAGGTATCGGTCAGAGAAGGAGATTTCGTAAAAAAAGGAGATCTCCTCATGACTTATGATAAAGAGGAGCTGTCAAAGGCACAGGCACTGACTGAGCTTGATGCCGCGGCGGATCTAGGGCGATATGACGATTCCACTCAGACAGGTGAGAGGATGGAGCATCTGTACGGAGAGGCAAAAAACTCCATAGCCGAGCTTGATGCCCAGATAGCCAATGTGGAAGCCGTGATCATAGCAAACAGAAAGATGCTTACGGAAAAGCAGGGAGAATATGCGGCACGTGATGCACAGCTTCAAGCGGATCTGGCATGCTGTAACGTGGGAGAGGATGACGATCCCAAGGAGGTCCAGGAGGCAAGAGACAATATCCAGAAGGAGATAGCCAGGAATAAGTACGATCAGCAATACGACCCCGAGATAGTAGAGATGCAGGATAATCTCCAGTACCTTGAATATCTGATGACCAACTACAGGGAAAAGAGATCCGTTATGGAAAGTCAGAAGGCTTCGACGCAGCTGAATCTTGAGACTCAGGGCGAAAAGGACATGAACGAAGCGGTAAAGGCAGCAGACGACCTGGAAAATGAAAGCAGGCTGAAGGACTATGAAACCGCCTCCGATGGCATCAGAGCGGAATTCGACGGGGTCATCACCAAGCTTTCGGTATCCGAAGGGAGCGAGGTCTCTACAGGCCAGGAGCTGGTACAGATACAGTCTGTCTCGGATACGGCAGTTGTATGCTATGTGAATAAATACGATATCATCAATATCGAAGAGGGTCAGACGGCAACGGCCCATATCAAGAATAAGGACTATGCCTGCCATGTATCAAGGATCGAAAAAAAGACCAGCGATGACGGAGGGACTGTAGGCATCAGAGTGGAATGCGCTCTTGACGAGCCTGATGACCAGATCATCCTCGGGATAGAATCAAAGACGGAGATCATGACAGCCAATGTGCTGGCTGCACTCCTCATTCCCACGGATGCACTTTACAGCGACGATAAAGGCGACTACGTTTTTATTCTCAAAGACGGCAAAGCTCATAAGCGGGATGTTGTTACCGGAGTCAAAAACGATGATAATACAGAGATCCTCGAGGGTCTGAGAGAAGGGGAGACGGTAGCCTGGGATGAGACTGCCGAACTGAAAGAGGGACAGAGTATAAAGGTGAAATGATGCAGGACGCAAAGCTTGAAAAAAAGAGGATCCTTTACACCAGGGATCTGTGCAAATCCTTCAAAGCCGGAAACTCCGTTCAACAGGTACTGAAAAATCTTGATATGGAGATCTATAAAGGGGATTTCACAGTGATTATGGGAAATTCCGGATCCGGAAAGAGCACCCTTTTATATGCCCTCTCGGGTATGGATCACCCGAGTGCAGGGGAGATAACCTATGAGACCGGCGACGGCAGTAAGACCACCATCACCGGATTTGATAATGACCGCCTGGCCATATTCAGACGGGATCATGTAGGATTCGTTTTTCAGCAGAACTACTTAAACGACAGCATGAGTGCACTTGATAACATCATGGTTGTGGGACTGCTGCGCCATCATAACAGGAAGGAACTTGCAGCAAAGGCCAGGGAACTCCTGAAAAGGGTTGAGATCATGGACGGCGACTGGGATAAGTTTCCCACACAGATGTCCGGAGGAATGCAGCAGAGAGTCGCTGTGGTGCGCGGGGTGATAAACAGTCCGGAGGTACTGTATGCCGATGAACCTACCGGAGCGCTTAATTCACAGAATACGGAAAACGTTCTGGACATCATGACGGACCTCAACAGGGAAGGGCAGAGCATCGTCATGGTCACACATACCATTGCGGCAGCGGAACGCGGGAATCGCATCATCTATCTCTCCGACGGTGTGATATCCGACGAAGTGGAGCTTGGACCCTATGTGGGTAATTACAAGGACGAGAGCAATCCCAGGGCAGAAGAAGCAGTAAAACGCCACAGGAAGCTCAAGGAGTTCCTGCAGGATATGGGGTGGTAGGATGTACCGTTATTTCTTTATCGCCAAAAACAATATAAGAAAACAGAAGGGCGATATGATCACCTTCTTTATCCTGACACTGATCGCATCCGCACTGATCTTTATAAGTGCTTCCTTTCTGGTGGGGACAGGCAGGGTCGTCGATACCAACATGGAGAGCATTAATGCCGCGGATATCCTTATCCTTATGACAGATGACGAAGCGGCACAAAACAAGCTGGCGGAAATAATAAAAGGCGATCCGTACTGCAACGGCTATGAAACCACCGGGTATATCGATACCTATGCCAAGTACCGACATAAGGGAGAGAAGACGTGGACAGAGTACGCCTTTGATATAGAATCCTATGAGGAAGAGCGAAGGATGCAGAAATGCTCTGCTTTTACCGACAGACTCCACGGCGATATGGTGGTGATACCTGTATCCCTGTCAGGTTCCTATGATATAGGCGATGTCATGGAGCTTAAGATCGGAGATAACATCTACCGGATGAAGGTCGCCGGCTATAATGAGGACAATATATACTGCTCACCCATGAACATGGGGACTTATCTGCTGCTCGTATCCGACAGGCTGTACAACGAGATAGAGTTTGAAAACCCTGATAAAGCCGAAAGCTGCAGGCATTTCAAAACAGATCTGTCAAGAAAGGCGATAAAGGAAGGCAAAACCGGAAACGAAGTCTGCGACAGGCTTTTCAATGAATTCAATGACTGGTATCTGGCATATGTAAAGGCACATCCGGATTACAGTCTTTCATCCATGAACTTCCTGCCGGCTGATCTGATGAAGACCGCTTCACTGATCCTGCCCATGGTCTTTATAGCCATAGTTCTGGCATTTGCAGTCATCATGCTTATCATAGCCCTGGTGATAATACATTTTTCCGTAAAGAACTTCATCATGCTTAACATGAAGAATACGGCCATAATGGAGGCTTCCGGCTATACGGTAAGTGAGATGGTACTGATCCTGCTTGTGGAGCTCCTGCTGGTAGCAGGTCTCGGATGCGTGGCGGGACTGGTGCTGGGAGTTGTTCTGCTGAAGCCGGCAGGAGCGATCATCCTGGCCACACTGGGGCTGTCCTGGAATCAGAGTCCGGATCCGGTCGTGATCATTTCGGTATTAGCCGGCATATGTCTCGTCATAACCATCGTGACCTTATTCCTCGGAAGGGAATACAAAAAGGTATCGGTGCTTGATGCCCTTCACGGAGGAGCGGCGGCCAAGACTGCAAGAAGGAACCTGTTTACCTTTGAGCATACGGCTCTGCCTATACCCCTTACCCTTGCACTTAAAGAGACCTTCGGCAGATTTACAAGCAAGCTTGGAACAGTCTTTATCATGGCGATCCTGTCCATATCGACCATTATCGGTTTTGGGATGGTGGATTCCTATGCGAGAGATGAGGAAGGGCTTTTGAACCTTGCCGGGATGTTTGAATGCGATGCGACAACCGATGGATCTTTGACCATGATGAAAAATATAGAGACCATGGACAGCGTGAAGTCAGTGTATGGAGATACATGGTATGCCTTCAATTATTCCGTGGGAAAGAAGACAGCGAGCATAACCACCAGAGCCTTCACCGATACCAAAGATATCGTGGGCGGCATGATCCTTGAAGGAGGATGGCCTGTCGATGAGAAGGATATCATGCTGGCTTCGGCTGCGGCAGATACCCTTAATGCCAGGCTCGGAGACAAGGTGACCATAAAGAATATGGGGAAGGAAGAGGACTTCAAAGTGTGCGGTATCTGCCAGACCATGAACAATATGGGTATGATGGCATATATCACAACCTCAGGATATGAGCGTGTTGCCCCTCCCGCAAATGAATACGGGATCTGGATAAACCTTAAGGAGGGAAGGACCTTTAAGGATATCAAGGAGGAATTTGAGGATGTATATCCGGATGAGGAGCTGACCGATTATATAGAGGCTGCAAAGGGAACTACCGGAGTGGTATCAGCGGGAATGAAGGCGGTGGCGATCTTTATAGCATCTCTTACGATACTTATAGTGGCCTTTGTGGAGTCACTCATCATACGCTCACAGATCACCAGAGAGTGGAGGAATCTCGGGGTATCAAAGGCTTTAGGGTTCACCTCCGGACAGCTTATAAGACAGACCATGATAGCCAACATGCCGGCCATCATCCTGGGTATCGCCATAGGGCTTGTATTCTCACCTGTGGCCGGGGCAAATCTCATGAAGGCGACATTCTCCATCTTTGGCTTCAGGAAGGCAGTGTTCACCGTGCTTCCCTTATCTTACGTCATAACCGCGGTGATGATACTCGGCATTGCCATGGCAACCGCAGGTTTCCTTGGCCGCCGCATCAAAACTCTTGATCCTGTCAATATGATCACAGAGGAATAGGCTATAACTGCTGTATCCTGATATTGGTGATAGCCAGCTGATCACCTGTAAGAGCGAGATAGACTTTGCCGTGATCAGGCTTTGCGGTGGAGATGAACTCCGTGTGGATACCTGCATTTTCGGCACTTACGGTGATCCTGTTGCCCTCACGTCGAACTGTCACTTCCCAGTCAAGCCATTATCCGCCTCCCCAGGCGTCTTATATGTTATTATCGTGGAAAAGTCATCACTGAATCGTGTATAATGTTATAGTGGTTCACAAAAAAAGTAACGGAGAGGGTTTGATATGAAACTGCCTGGATTAGCGGTAAAAGGAACTAAGATTGTGGATGCTTCGGGAGAAGTCGTACAGCTTCGGGGGATAA
>JAEEGL015491084.1_pt1 | contig 10319 bp, 7 predicted proteins | sample 9134231 | NCBI WGS metagenome assembly JAEEGL01 (sample SAMN16246548, study PRJNA631951) | gut metagenome | biome: gut microbiome; feature: rumen; material: fiber-attached | host: Bos | place: Iran: Karaj | collected 2018-10
AGTCAAGGCAGCAGAGAGAGCGAACAGAGTAATTTACCTCTCCGATGGAGTTATATCGGATGAGATAGACCTTGGCCCGTACATAGGTGATTACAAGGACGAATCAAATCCTCAGAAAGAGGACGCCGTCATAAGACACCGTAAACTTAAGGATTTTCTTGCGGAGCAAGGCTGGTAAAGCTCTGGGATACGGCTTGAAGAGCCCTAGCATACTGAAAGGTGGAAAACAATGTATAAACTATTCTTTATAGCAAAAAACAACATGAAAAAACAGAAGGGTGATATGATAACATTTTTCATCCTTACCTTTTTAGCTGCATTTTTGATATTTGATTGTGTATCAGCAATCAGTGGTGCCGGAAAGGTGCTTGATGAGAGATTTAAGGATATAAACGGAGCTCATGTGCTTCTTATAACAGGCGACAGGGATGAAGAAAAAGAATGTGCAAGGAAAGCATTTTCGAAAAATGAGCATGTCAAGGATTATGATGAAACTCCGGTAAGTGTATTCGTATGTGATTATAAGAATAAAAATGAGGATGAGTTTTCACAGTTTCAAATGATTGCACAGAGCTTTGAAGAGAATCCTAAGTATAATAATCTGGATATAGATCAGAGCAAATATGGTAAAAATGATATACTCATTCCTCTTTATCTGAAGGGAAGGTTTTCGGTTGGAGATACATTTCAGATAAAAATCGGAGATGACATCTATGATTTAAATGTAGCCGGATATGCTGAGGATCCGTATTTCTGCTCCAGTGTAAATGTAACAATTTATTATATTTATATGTCACAGGATATGATGAATCAGCTGAAGGATGATCATCCTGATAAGGTTGAAACTATGGTATCATGCAAGGGCCTGGTTGATGAAAATGAACTTAGTGATGAGCTCGGAACAGCTGATATCGAGCATGAGGTAGGAGAAGAATATAAGAAGCTTATTTCACCTTACTCAGAGAAAAACCCTGAGGTTAATTACCTGAATTATCTGATGGTCAACTGGGATATGATGAGAGGTGGATCACAGTTCCTTCCAATGATAGTCATGGCAATTGTTCTTCTGTTCGCTATTATAATTATGGTAATTGCAGTAGTTATTATATCCTTCAGTATAAAGAATTTTATTCAGAGAAATATGAAGAATACCGGTATTCTGGAGGCAAGTGGATACACGGTCAGGGAGCTCAGAAGAGCACTTATTCTGCAGATACTTTTAATAGCATTTTTAGGTACTTTTGTTGGACTTACGCTTGCAATGGTTACATATAACAGCTTTGGAGATATATTCAGTATGATTCTTGGTCTTTCATGGAATCAGCCTGTCAGACCGATGATCGCAGCAGGTACTATGATCGGACTAATGCTGGTTGTATATCTTGTGGCAAGATTTATTAGCAGAGCATACAAGAAGATAACGGTTCTGGATGCACTTAGAGGCGGAATAACAACACATAACTTTAAGAGAAACAGCTTCTCCTTTGAGAAGACTCCGCTTCCTATCCCTGTAGTTCTTTCACTCAAGGATACTTCAAAAAGTCTTGGAAGAAATATCGTTATGGTACTGATAACAGTTGTGCTTACAGTTTCAACCCTCGTTGGCTTCGGTCTTTATGAGAATTTCGGAAGAGATTCAAATAAGCTGATAAGCTTTATGGGCTTTGAGATGGGAGATGTCACCATAAACGGTTCTAAGGAAATTGGTGATGATCTAAGAGAGTTAGATGGTGTAACAAATGTATTGGGTTTCTATGGTATAGAGCCTGTAGTATATTTTGGAGATGAAAAGTCAACTGTTTACACATATGTTTATGATGATGTAAATAATGGACTTAATACCAGAATGATCGAGGGAAGACTCCCTGCTCATGATAATGAGGTGATAATGACTGCAGCAGCAGCTGAAGATATCGGTGTTAAGGTTGGCGATGTAATTGAGATAGAGCTCGGTAATAAAAAGGCCGAATATATGGTGGTCGGATTTAATCAGAGAATGGAAAGAATGGGACGTACCATCATCATGAGTATGGATGCGGCAGATAAAATAGTTCCAAGTGTTCCGAGTGTCAGCTACGATATCCAGGTTGGGGACGGTAAAAGCTTTGAGTCTATGAAGTCTGAACTTGAAAGGTTTGCAGAGGATAAGGGACTTGATAAGGAAGCAATGAATATAGTTGATTCCAAAAAAGTAATGAGTTCTACTACAGGTACCATAACAGATTCGCTAAAGTCGATCAGTGTGATAATTGCACTTCTTACAATGCTGATAGTAATTTTCGTAGAGTCACTTGTTATCAGAGCAAAGATAACCAGAGAGTGGCGCGGAATGGGAATCAGCAAGGCACTGGGAATGACATCCGGCGGACTTATCTCTCAGATAATGCTTTCAAATGCACCGGCTATCATAACAGGTATACTGATCGGAGCACTGGTAAGCCAGCCGCTTGGCGGAAAGCTCTGCGTAGCATGCTTCTCACTCTTCGGAATGAAATCAATGGAGTTCAAGCTTCCTATGCTTATGATAATTGCAACAGGTATCGGAATACTTGTGGTAGCACTTTTCACTTCAGCCCTTCTCGGAATCAGAGTTAGAAAGCTTAAGCCTATTGAAATGATAACTGAGGAATAAATGAGAAAAAAGGTGGACGATTCTATGAGTCTCATAGAACCGTCCCCTTTAAATTTCTGTAGAAATGTTGTATGATAATGAATGGTGACTTTCTGTGGAAAAATGGAGGTTCTAAATGCATTATAATTGTCTCATAGTTGATGATGAAGAAGAGCTTGCCAAAATGACAGCAGAATATTTTGAAATGTTTGATATTAAGACTCAGTATGTTACAAGTGCTGCGTCTTGTTTTGATTTTTTAAATGAAAATGAGGTTGATATAATTCTTCTGGACATCAATCTTGGTGATGGTTCCGGCTTTGATGTCTGCAAGAAGGTGAGAGAGGAATATCAGCTTCCTATACTATTTATAAGTGCACGTCAGAGTGATGATGATGTGCTTGTGGCACTTAGCATTGGCGGTGATGATTATGTCAAGAAACCATATAGCTTATCGGTGCTTCTTGCAAAGGTAAAGGTCAATCTGAAAAGAGTGGAGCAGCTTAAAAAGCTGAATTCTGAAAGCACTCAGGTGGTGGCTGATGAAGATATAATGAAGCTTGACGTTCCTACTATGTCCGTGATTCTAAATGGGGAGCGTATCATGCTTAAGGCAAAGGAGTTTGCACTTCTTAGTACGCTTTATAAGCATAGGAATACTATCGTTACAAAGGACAAGCTTTTTGAAGAGGTCTGGGGTGATACATTTTATTCTGATGGAACTCTGAATGTACATGTCAGAAAGCTTCGCGAGAAGCTGGAGGAGGATCCTAACGATCCGAAGATGATCAAGACTATATGGGGGACGGGGTACATACTCGAGATATAATCTATGAAGCTTTTAAAAATATTTTTAACCACCTTTACCGTTCTTATGGTGATTCTTCTCATTGTATTCCATAACAGTGGCAATAGTGTTTCGTACAAAAGGCGCGATATGCCTTCCTATAACCTGAAAATGCATGATATATATGATGCCTATAACAGTGGGAAGAGCAGAGAGGAAATAGAGAAGGAATTCGGGGCCAAAATAGTCATCACCGATACAGAGCTTTGCGAAGAGGTGATCAATGCTTATGCGAATAATTCGTTAGTTATGGACTTTGCGCCGGATGGCGAGATCATAGGAAAAATTATTTACGATGATAAGCTAGATAGCTTCAATACGGAAAAAAGATATTTCAAAAAAAGAATGCTCGTTATATGGAGCGTAGCACTGATATTCGGATATCTGTTAATGCTTCTTGTTTATCTGTTTCTTATCAAACCGGTCAGAGAGTTTTCGAAATTCTCAAATGAGATATCAAAGGGCAATCTCGATGTTAAGCTTCCTATTCATAGAGGCAACATGTTTGATACATTTACGGAAAGCTTTGACCAGATGAGAGAAGAGCTCAAGGCTTCGAAGGAGCGTGAGATCGAAGCTGAGAAGGCAAAGAAAGAGATAATGGCTGAGCTGAGCCATGACATCAACACTCCGGTAGCGTCAATTCAGGCTACCTGTGAGGTGCTGGATATGCAGCTGAGTCGAAGAGAAAAAAGCAGCGAGAATGATGACTTCCGTGAAAAGGTGGGAATGATCAGCAGCAAGACTGAGACCATCAGCAAGATAATGGAAAATGTTCTTCATTCCACAATGGATGAGCTGGATAAGATAGAAATAAATGTCAGAGAAGAAAGCTCTGTTATCATTGAATCCTACTTCCGTAATCTTCAGAATTACGGTAATATAATTATGGAAAATCATATACCTGAGTGTCTGGTAAACATCGACAGACTCCGGATGGAGCAGGTTATAGATAACGTGGTCGGGAACTCGCATAAGTATGCAGGAACGGATATACATGTCAGCTTTAGCGAGGTTCTTGACATCATTAAGAACAGTAAAGAAAAATGTGAATATATAAAAATACGTATCAAGGATGACGGCCCCGGTGTAAGCGAAAAGGATCTTCCGCTTATCACGGACAAGTACTACAGAAGTGATGCTGCGAAGGATAAGAAGGGCTATGGTCTGGGGATGTATCTGGTGGATATGTATATGAAGAAGCAGGGCGGCGGAATCGAGTATTATAACGATAATGGATTTGTGGTCGAGCTGCTTGTAAGAAAAGCCGGATAGTAGATAGTTTTAAAATGAAAAAGAGGGGTGCGATATGAGCGATAACGAGAATTATATACTTTATCCAATCAAAAAGTTTATAGAGGGGTATACAGGCAAAAAAAGTATAAGACTTCATATGCCCGGACATAAGGGACAGTTTGGGTACGAGGAGGATATAACGGAAATCCCCGGAGCGGATAATCTTTATAGTGCTGACGGAATAATTGCCGAGAGTGAGGCAAAAACTGCTGAGCTTTTTGGTTCGCGTAAGACCTGCTATGGAACAGAGGGCGCATCGCAGATAATTAAAGCGATGTGCTATATGGCAATAAAACGCTACTATGAAAAGAAGGGATTGCTTGCCAAACGTCCGATCATTCTTGCTACGCGTAACGCTCATAAGTCTTTTATTCATGCTGCTATGCTTCTGGATTTTGATATCAAATGGATATATCCGGATGATTCGGATAAGCATTACAGCTTATGCAAATGTAATGTCTCACCTGAGAGAGTAGAAAAATGTATAGTAGATATGGATACTGACTATATAATTGACAGGTTGGCTGCGGTTTACATAACATCGCCGGACTATCTTGGAAATATGCAGGATATAAGTGGCATCGCTGATGTAGTACATAATCATGGTCAGATGCTTCTTTGCGATAATGCACATGGAGCGTACCTTAAGTTTCTCAAGGAGGATATGCATCCAATCACCAAGGGTGCCGATATAGTTGCAGACTCCGCGCATAAGACACTTCCTGTTCTGACAGGTGGCGCGTATTTACACATTTCCAAGTCTGCTCCTGAAGGTATAGAGGTCATCGCTAAAAAGGCTATGCTTATGTTTGGATCTACCAGTCCTTCATATCCGATACTTAAGTCTCTGGATGAGGTTCCGGACAGAATCAGTCCTGAAGCTTTTGCGAAGGCTGAGAAGTATGTGGGAGAGCTTAAACAGCTGGTTCCTTGTATAGATAGCGAGCCGTTCAAGATAACTATTCCTGCCTTCAAGCTGGGAATGAGTGGTTACGAGCTTGCGGATAAGCTAAGAAGAGCCAATATGGAAGCTGAGTATGCGGATCCTGATTACGTTGTGACAATGTGGTCTCCTTATAATAAATTCCCGGTTGAGAGTATCTGGTTCAAGAGGATCGTGAACGAGATCTTTGAAAAAGCGAAGGACAGCCTTGAGGCAGAATTTGCTGATATCACAGTCAAGAAGCTTGGCTGCAAGCCGAGAGTCAGATACCAGCCATACGAGGTGCTTTATACACCAAGTGAACGAGTAGAGGTAAACAGTGAAATCATTGGCAGAGTTGCCGGTGATTCAGTGGAGATATGCCCACCTGCAATTGCACCTGTAGTTGTGGGAGAGGTTATAGATGAAGATGTTCTTGAAGTGCTTAAGTATTACGGAATAAAAGAAATAGATGTACTTAAGCTTGTGAAATAATCCGCTCGAAATGTGGATGAAAAGAGGTTAATTATGGTAGTTAGAGATGAAGTTCGTAAGATGAAAACAGTTGCTCCGCTTGTAGCAGCTATGAGTAATGAGGCAAGATGCAAGGCCCTGAAATGTGTTGCAGAAAAGCTCGCTGAAAAAAAGGATGAGATATTTGCAGAGAACAAAAAGGATCTTGAGGCGGCAGCAGAAAATGGCGTAGCTGATGCAATAGTAAAGAGACTAAAGTTTGACGAGGGAAAGCTGAGAGATGTTATTGCGGGAATAAATCAGCTGGTTACTCTGGATGATCCTATCGGAAAAATCACACTTGACAGAGAACTGGACGAGGGACTCAGACTTACCCGTGTTACTTGTCCTATCGGTGTTATAGGAGTCATATTTGAAGCAAGACCTGATGCACTGGTTCAGATATCATCGCTTTGTATCAGGAGCGGAAATTGTCCTGTGCTTAAGGGTGGAAAGGAGACGACCTTCACAAACAGAATTCTGTTCGGAATTATTTACGATGCTGTAATCGAGGCTGGTTTCCCTGAGGGATGTATGCTGCAGGTTGAACAGCATAACGAGATAGATGAGCTTCTGAAATGTGATGGACTGGTTGATCTTCTTATACCTCGCGGCTCCAATGCATTTGTCAGATATATCATGGATAATACGCATATCCCTGTAATGGGACATGCGGACGGAGTATGCCATATATACGTAGATAAGGATGCCGATATTGATAAGGCGGTTAACATAATACTTGATGCAAAGACTCAGTACACTGCTGCGTGCAATGCTGTTGAGACTCTGCTTATTCAGAGAGATGAAGAGCTGATAGGAAAGCTTATGCCTAAGCTTGTAAAGGCTCTCGCTGAAAATGGTATCAAGCTGAGAGGAACGAAGGAAGTAATAGATAAGGTCGATGCACTTGCTAAAACTGAAGCAGGCTCGCTTGAGTTTGAGGCGATTGACGAGTCAGAATTCAAGGAGTACCTGGCGCTTATCGTTTCTGCAAAGTTTGTAGATACTGTAGATGAGGCGATAGACCATATCAATCTTCACGGCTCACATCATACTGATGCAATAATCACAGAAAACAGTGAGGTGGCTGAAAGATTTATGCAGCTTGTTGACAGTGCGGGCGTATATCAGAATTGCTCGACAAGATTTGCTGATGGTTTCAGATACGGCTTTGGCGCTGAGGTTGGAATCAGTACCAGCAAGATACATGCAAGAGGCCCTGTCGGACTTGAGGGGCTTGTAACCTATAAGTATAAGCTCGTAGGACATGGACAGATAGTCGGAGACTATGCAAGCGGAAAGAGCAGCTTCCATTTTAAGGATTTATAATATCCATAGGATGCATATGGTTATCAGTATGAATGAAGCGGAATACGCATGTCCGCTTTGCAAGATGAAAGGGTTTGAAATAGGATGTATAAGGGGTTAATGAAGACGTATAAGAAAGCGTATAAGGCTGCTGCCATTTGGATGGCGTTAGTTATGCTCGCTTGTTTTTCCGGATTGGGTGAACTGGGAAAGGTTTTTGCTGCAGGAAATACGCTTACTGTCAAGGCGAGTCAGATAGACTTTTCTGAGATGATATTCAAGGCTGAACAGCTTGAGAAGGATCAGATAACAGAGGTTGTATTTGTGCTTGATAAGGATATAGAGCTAAAGAGCTTTCGACTGCTTGAGAATAAGTTTACAAAAAAGCTTACTGTAAAGGGAGATCATATTCTTTATATAAAGGATGGCGGAAGCTTTGAAAGTCAGGTTCCTACAACAATCGAGGCAGATGTAAAGCTGCGTCTTGGAACAAGCGGCGGAGCAGGTGCGTTAATGTCTATGATGGGTACATTTACCTCATATGGAAGCATCACCTTTTTTAGTGGAGATGGTTTATACGCATATGGTGATGTGAACATCTGTGGTGGTGTATTAAGTGCATTTAATACTAATAATGGAATTAATACAGACGGAAATATCTCGATATCCGGTGGAAAAATAAGATTTAGTAAGACCTTTAATCCGGGACTATGTACAGTTAGTCCGGATAAAAGTATCACCATATCAGGCGGAGATATTTATGTCGAGTCTATGGGTCCGGCGATTTTTAGTGAGGGAACGATCAACCTTACAGGTGGAGTGATTGAGGCAAAGGTTTCTAAGGATTATACGGAATATGCCGGTCTGCCGGCCGTTGTCGGAAAAACAATCAATCTTTCGAATAAGCTGAATATTACTAAACCGGATGATGGCGTAATTGTTGATTATGTATTTTCGGAAACAGATACAAAAACATATAGGGCTATTGCAACACCAATGGGTGAAGTTGCTCAAAATGTTTATATCACAAAGCCGATTGATGAAGGCGGTGATGGTGGCAATGTTCCCGGTGGAGATGCTGACAAGACTGTCTATAAGAATGAATGGGTAAACGGAAAGTGGTACGGAGCTGATGGTAAGCAGTCCTACGGAGAAACACTCAGCTGGTACAACAATGGCTACGGTTGGTATGTTCAGGACACATCCGGCTGGTACCCACAGTCTGAGTGGCAGAGGATAGATGGAAAGTGGTACTACTTCACTGCTGAAGGATATATGGATTATAGTGAATACCGCGATGGCTGCTGGCTGGGTGCAGACGGTGCATGGGACGAGGCTTACTCAGGTGGTCACTGGTGCAGTGATTCATATGGATGGTGGTATGAGGATGCTTCAGGCTGGTACCCTGTAAATCAGTATGTTTGGATCGATGGAGTAAACTACTGGTTTGGTGCGGATGGTTACTGGGGCTAATAAAAGCTATAAGAATAAAAATATTATAAGAATATAATTTATTAAAAAAAAGAAAGTATGGCTTGACAAATCATTAAGTCGGGCATATAATGTTCACCAAAATACAGCTTCGAGAAGTCGTGAACAGACATAAGCGCGATACTAAGAAGCAGTGTGTGAAAAAAGCTGTTAAAGGATGTAGTGTGTGGAAAAAAGTTTGTAAAAGAAGGTGAACAAAATGCATAAGGTAGAAAGAGCGATAATAATGGCTGCAGGTATGGGAACTCGTCTTAAGCCTGCTACAGATGATACACCAAAGCCAATGGTAAAGGTAAATGGTGTAAGGATGATCGATACAGTTATTGATGCACTTCATGCAAATGGGATAAATGAGATCCATATAGTGACAGGATATCTGGCTGGAAGATTCTCAGAGGTTAAGCAGAAGTATCCTGATGTAGATATTCTTTATAATCCGTACTACGAAACAAGAAATAATATATCTTCTATGTTTGTTGCAAGAGAGTATCTTCAGAATGCTATCTGCGTTGATGGAGATCAGATCATTTATAATCCTGAGATACTCAGCCCATACTTTGATTATTCAGGATATGCAGGAAGCCTGCTTCATAATGAAACAGACGAGTGGGTTATGCAGACAGACGAGCTTGGAATAGTTACATCTGCATCGATTGGTGGTAACCATGGATGGCAGCTTTTCGGTATCTCAAGATGGACAAGCGAGGATGGACTTAAGCTTAAGAGATATATCGAGGAAGAGTATCTTGTAAAGAAGAATTATGATATCTGGTGGGATAATATACCGCTTTTCATTCATCCGGAGGATTTTAAGCTCAAGGTCAGAAGGATAATGAAGGGTGATTTAAAAGAGATAGATAATTTCTACGAATTGATAGAAGTTTGCGGAAGAGACGTAAGGAAGGCCGGTTAAGCCTTCCTTATTTCTTTGAATTATTATTCAGTTTGTTTTTAGTTTTGTTTTTAGTTTTGATTTTAGTTTTATTTTTAGTTTTATTGTTTGTTTTATTCTTTGACTTGGTTTTCTTTTTCACAGAATAGCCGAACTGTCCCAGCTTCTTTCCCAGTGCAAAGTATTCGCCGTGAGAGTAAGCAATCAGATTCGTAGCACGCAGGTCGAAGCGGCCCTTCTCATCCATATACTTATCATCAACGGTTACGCCGACAACCTCAGCAATGAACATATGATGAGTACCAAGCTTCTCTATCTTCTTAACCTTACAATATATATTTACCGGACTCTCGTCTATGGCGGGAGTCTTTATATATTCGGAAACATATTCCGTAAGCTTCATTTCCTTAAACTTATCGTACTTGCTTCCCGAACGAAC
>JAEEGL016168668.1_pt1 | contig 10319 bp, 3 predicted proteins | sample 9134231 | NCBI WGS metagenome assembly JAEEGL01 (sample SAMN16246548, study PRJNA631951) | gut metagenome | biome: gut microbiome; feature: rumen; material: fiber-attached | host: Bos | place: Iran: Karaj | collected 2018-10
AGCTTGGCGACTCATAAAGGTCTGTGTAGCCAAAGTCTACTGCTCCGCCATTTATTTTCCACCAGCCGCAGCTTGGCGACTCATAAAGATCAGTGTATCCAAAATCAACTGCACCGCCGAAAATCTTCCACCAACCCACTGCTGCATCGCAGTAAAGATCATAATAATCAAAGTTTACGCGTCCATTTTCAACAAGCCACCAGCCATAGACAGAGTCATTGTATAGGCCATTGTACGAATAATTAATACTACCATTTTCATACAGGTAAAAGACTCCGTTGCTATCTCCTACAAGGCCATTTCGCCCCATCTCAAAAGGCTGCGATATATCCGATATAGATCCTGCCTTTACCGATGGGTCATCACCATAAGCGATTACTTCAAATGTCCATTCTCCGGAAAGAGCAAATTCCTCATCTTCAGGCAGATCAAAGTATTTATAACTGGTATCTGTAAGTCCTGTATAAATCAACCATATTCTTGAATTCTTATAAAACTTTACCGTATATCTGGGATTGCCTGAAACTGCATCCCAAACAGCTGTGCCATCAGCTTCCCATCGAAGATTTGTTGCCTTTTCAAAAGAAGCTTCGGGTCTTGTGTACGTCGTCGATACAGCATCAGTTACCACACCTCGCTGGAAATCACGATCATTTTCATACCTTGACGTTTTCATTTTGATTGTATAGGTTCCGGTTGTCGTAAAAAGACCTGTACAGTCAAAAAGATTACCGGTTTCCTTATCTGCTCTTATTCCGGTCACATAGCAAGGATGCCCATACCTATCAACAATCTGAGCCGAATAATATAGATCTGTGTCAGGCGCTGTAAATGATACCCAGCCCGGACTAATCCATTCGATATCTGTAACAGCTGGTAACCCATCATCTTCCGGATATGTTACTTTTCCTCTGGTAATAGTTACATCCTTCTGCAGTAATTCAGAGTATATGGTTCCTGTGAAAGAGAATGCAACCATTCCATGTTCTACATAATACCAGCCATTATACTCAGCTGATTCAAAAACATCATAATAGTCCCAATTTTGTTTTCCATCAGTAATCAGCAAAACATTACCATTTTTGTCATCAGAATACAGATCGTTATAATCGGTATCAACAGCTCCATTTTTAATGAGCCAATATGGTTCACCCGGTGATTCTTCATACAAACCGGAAAAAGAGGTCTTGATCACACCGTCTTCAAAAAGATACAGCTTGCCATCATCGCCCTTTGCGATTCCATTTGTTTTTGGCGGATTCGCTTTATCATAATCACTATCAGCCATAGGATAGGCAGCGTTAAAGTCGCTTGTTAAGTACTCATCTTCTCTCAGATGATCCCCGTTTTCGTCTTTTTCAGCAGACTCGAAAGTACTGTTGCACAACAAATAGTACTCCCAACTTTCAGGGTTATTCTTATAGTTAGCATCCCAGGTTGAATCTACGTTGTAATACAATTTGCCGATCTGAACAATATTCCAGGCATGTTCCTTACTCGTTATGACTCTTGCATCAATATCAGCATCAAGCATCATCCTGTAAAGAAGCGTCGCATACCCCTGGCAAACAGCTTTATCATTTATGAGCGCCGCATAAGACGAATACTTGCTGGTATTTTGAGGATTATTTAAATTATCCCAATCATATTCAACATTTCCTGTGATATATCCATATATTGCCTGAATTTTCTCAAGGTAAGTTTTTTTATCAAGTTCAAGTGATGGATAAACCACATTAGTGAGTTTTTCTGTTACCTCAGCTTCCTGATCCTTGTCTGAAATAAGTCCCAAATAATATGTCGCACTTACCAGTTCTATATAATTTCCGACTTCATTATAGCTGTAATATATATCATGTCCTAATCGGTTAAACCTCAGATAGTCTCCTTCAGATCCAATTCCATTATGCTGTTCAGCAATTGATATAGCCTTTGCAAGATACTCAGATGCCTCGTCTTCTGACTCAAAATAGGCTCCAAAAGACACGTTCACTTCAATGCCTATTGAAACTCTTTCTTTTTCCTGTTCCTTTATGTATCCTGCAAGGTCCTCCAACGTCGAAAAAGTCGGTACCTGTGCAGAATAGAAAAGTCCAGGCTGATTTTCTTCCTCTCCTTTTCTTGCATCAATGAGTTCAGCCAGCTCTTCTTTAGTGATAACATCTTCATAGACAGGATTTACCTCAATAAAAGAGGCTGTGTGAATCTCACTCTCTTCAGCAACCGCTTCTGAGCCCATGTCTTTATTCTCAAATACTTCATTCATAGGAACCGAATCATTCGAAGAATCAACATCGAAAACAATCTGCTCCTCATCTGCAGGCGATGTTAATTCACCTAAGCTTTCTTCGGCATAGACCTGTGTGCTCATCATCACAAGCGACAGTGCCAGTCCAATTATTGTTCCAAGCGTTCTTCTTATTTTTTTCATAAGCAGCCCTCACAACATTCGAGAAATTAGCAGTTATTCGCCTTTAGTATACAACAATAGTCCCCATTTAATTCGAAATTAAATATAAAAACAGATTGCAGAATGTTAAATAAAAATTAAGACATGGATTCAAAAAGTAGCAGCGCCACCGGTTACGTAGCAGTGTCCAAATCTTTGTGAGTTATATTGTCCGTTATATCCAAAATCAACAGCACCGCCTGCCACTTTCCAATTGCCATAGACGGGTGATTTGAAGATGTCATTGTATCCAAAGTCTACCGCTCCACCGCTTACAATCCACCAGCCGTAAGCAGGCGAACCATAAAGGTCTGTGTAGCCAAAATCTACTGCTCCGCCGGTTACTTTCCACCAACCATAAACAGGTGAGCCGTAAAGATCCGTGTAGCCAAAATCTACTGCTCCGCCTATAATCTTCCACCAGCCGAAAGCAGGTGAGCCATAAAGGTCTGTGTAGCCAAAGTCGACTGCTCCGCCATTTACTTTCCACCAACCATAACCAGGTGAGCCATAAAGGTCAGTGTAACCGAAGTCTACTGCTCCTCCACTTATTTTCCACCAGCCGCAGCTTGGGGACTCATAAAGGTCTGAATATCCAAAATCTACTGAGCCTCCATTTACTTTCCACCAACCGTACCTCGGAGATTCATAGAGATCAGTGTATGCAAAATCGACTGCTCCGCCTGAAATCTTCCACCAGCCTACATTGGCATCACAGTAAAGATCGTTGTACCCAAAGTTCACAACTCCATCTTCAACAAGCCACCAACCATAGATTTCATCTCCATATAAGCCTGTATATGAATAGTCTATGTTACCGTTTTTGTACAGATACCAGTTGCCATCAATGTCACGACCAAGCCCATTTCTGGCATCATCTTCACTTATAAGATCATCCAATACTGCCTCATAATGAATGTTTTTTGTTGTAGTATATGGGTCTCTGAGATCAATTGCATCCCACTGTTCTTTTGTCCCTGCATAGTAAATATCCGTGAGACCACGTGCATATTGCCAGAAAACGTCTTGTTCAATCACCTTAATGGACGCAGGGAGATATACCATATTTGTATAAAAATTCCCGCCCCAGATGCACTTATCCAATGAATTCTCTTCAAGATTTTCAAAGCCTTCAGGGAATACTAATAGTTTTATTTTGCAAGTATCCATTGCCTCCCTTGCAATTTTTCTGGTATTTGAACTCAGTATTAGCTTTTCATACTCATGTACTTTTGGAATCTGTAAAAGTTCTGATTTATCCTTGCTATACAGGCAGCCGTCTTCTGCAGAAAAGAATTCACTTTCTGAGTCAACTGTGAATGCTGAAATATTTGACATACAAAATGCACCCTGCCCTATTTCCTTAACACTGGCAGGAATATTCACCGTAATTGCTTCACTATCCGGAAGACAATCTCCCATTGAAAATGCATTATACATTATGGTCTCTAATCCATCAGGAAGTACCGGCACCTTCAAGTATCCGCATGAAGAAAAAGCCTGCCCTTCTACTACTTTCAAATTCTCAGGCAACCTGATTTCCTTAATCCCATCACAATAAATAAAAGCGAAATATCCGATTTTTTCCACGCTGTCAGGGAAATTAATGGTTGTAAGCGCTTTACAATTGTAAAAAGAGTATGCTCCAACTTCTAAAAGTCCCTCAGGCAATGATACATTTGTTAGCGAAGTAGCATTCTTACAAATTCCCTCTATTGAAGTAATACCTTCTTCAACCACCAGTGTCTCTATCTTTCCCATCCGGTTGAACCAGCCATAACTTCCATTAAAAGTCATTCCATGAGATCCCTCAGTAAGTACTGCCCCCTCTCCACTGATTGTAAGCTTATATCCTGTTCCGGTTCCTGTCAGTTCCCATGTCGCATTCTCTCCGCATGTTCCTGAATAGTGTTTACCTTCTGTTGATCCATTCGTATTATCAGGTTCTCTGTTCGGTGGCAGCTCTGACAAATTACAATTGAAATAAATATCTTTATCATCTGCATAAGGATCCCTATTATCTATGGCTTCCCACTGTTCTTCCGTTCCTGCATAGTAAATATCTGTGAGGCCACGTGCATATTGTCCAAAATTACTTTCCTCTATTACTTCAATTGATTCCGGTAAATAAACCGCTTTAATGTAACAATTTGGGATATAACTAGGTATAGGCTGGTCAAATGTGCCAGTTTCTAAATTTGTATAGCCTTCAGGGAAAACCAGCAAGTCTATTCTGCTACCACTAAGAGATACAACCTCTCTGGTGTTTGAGTTCAAAACCAGTTTGTCATACTCATGAACTCGTGGGATCTGTACGAATATGGATTTATCTTTACTGTACAAGCAACCATTTTCTGCAGAGAAAAATTCATTCTGGGAGTCAACTGTGAACCCAGAAATTGCCGAGTAGCTAAAAGCACCGTCACCAATTTTTTTGACACTTGCAGGAATATTTACTGTTCTTGCCTCACTATCCGGAAGCCACTCCCCCATTGAAAATGCGTTATACTCAATGGTTTCCAATCCCTCAGGAAGGACAGGCATCCTAAGATAGCGGCATGCACTAAAAACTTGTCCATCCATCTGTTTAAGATTTTGGGGTAACTCAATTTCTGTCAATCCTTCACATCCAAAAAAGGCAACATATCCCAATTGCTCAACACTGTCCGGAATATGAATCTCTGTAAGCGCCGAACAGCCATAAAAAGAATATGCAGCTATTTCAAGCAATCCATCAGGCAGCGAAACACTTGTTAAAGCAATTGCATTCTTGCATATTCCTTCAATAGAAGTTATTCCTTCCTCGACAACCAGTGTCTTGATACTACCAACTTTACTTGTCCAGCCATAAACTCCATCAAAATACCAGCCATGGCCTCCCTCAGTTGTTACTGCACCCTCGCCACTGATAACAAGCTTGTATCCATCTCCTTCTTCATAAAGTTTCCATGTTGCTTTTTCACCACATGAACCTGAATCAATACATTCATCTTCTGAATCTGTAATCCTAATCATTTCGCCATTCTCAGAAGCATGAACCGTAACTGAAGGTATGCTTATAGCGACTACCAACATTCCAGTCATTATATATGCCAGAAATCTATACAGAGTCATCGTAATTCTCCCTTCTCATACTTATAGCAAATCAAATAATTTTGCTGATATTATCAACTTTATTTTACCCATAGAGTATTAACATACGATAAAACGCAGATAATTATTAAATGAATTTTTGTTCTTTACTTAATGTTCGCATTATGGTAAGCTGTTTGCCATCGGCTCATTTCAGAGCGAACACCTTTAGCAATCAGCTATTCGTGTTATTCCACATTTATTTTAGAAAGGTTATATCTATGAAAGAAACAGAAACAAAATCTACCAATCAGTCTACAAGTTACGCAACTGCTACCGGGCCGATTGAGTTTTCGCTGACAAGCGACATAGTTTTTCATTACACTATGCAGCATTCAGAAAAAGCTCTCCTCGGTCTTGTATGCGCCCTCAAAGGAATCCAGCCATCCGAGGTAAAAAGTATTGAGGTTAAGAATCCCATAGTTTTGAGTAAACTCACAAAAGAAACTGTGCTGGATCTTTTGCTGACGCTAAATAATTCAGAAACAATGAACATTGAGTTACAGGTCTATATGGATAAATACTGGATCATGCGCTCCATTCTTTACCTTTGTAGGGCTTTTGATTGTCTTAAAGGTGGTGACAATTATTCCCTCCTAAAGCCAACAGTCCATTACTGCATCACAGATCAGGAATTCTTTACAGACAATCACGAATTCTATTCACAATATCTTTTGCTTAATAAGAAAAATCACATTCCATATACTGATAAAATTGGCATAAACGTGCTACAATTAAATCACATAGAAGAAGCGACCGAGGAGGACGTTACTAACAATCTTGTCTATTGGGCTAAGCTCTTCAAAGCTGGTACGTGGGAGGAGTTTAAGGCTCTCGCCAAGGGAAATCCTGTAATAGAGGAGGTCGGAAATATGATTTTTGAGCTTAATACTGATGATTCAACCAAGCATGTGCTGGAAGGTCAGCGCCGATATAAGGAAATGATCGCATCGCAGTATGTCGCAGGCTACACTGATGCAGAAGAAAAGCTAAATCCGATAATAGCGGCAAAAGATGCTGAGATTGCAGACAAGGATAATGCTTTAGCTGAGAAAGATAACGCCTTAGCTGAGAAAGACAATACTATAGCCGAGAAAGATGCATTACTGAAGAAATATCTTGAGCGTTTTGGCAGTTTAGAAGATTGATAAAAGGTTCGTCCCCAATTTGAGGACGAACCTTTTTCAATTACCATTATTCCATTTTCATAACATATCTATCGTATCAGTAAGCCACTGCGCCGCCGCTTATATAGTGCTGTCCATACCTTTGCGAGTTATAGACTCCATTATATCCGAAATCAACAGCACCGCCTGCAATCTTCCAATAGCCACATGTTGGTGATGCGAAGATGTCATTGTATCCAAAATCGACTGCTCCGCCGCTAACCTTCCACCATCCATATGCAGGTGAACCGTAAAGATCTGTATAGCCGAAGTCTACTGCTCCGCCATTTACTTTCCACCAACCGCAACTTGGTGATTCATAGAGGTCTGTGTAGCCAAAGTCTACCGCTCCGCCGCTTATTTTCCACCAGCCGCAACTTGGCGACTCATAAAGGTCAGTATAGCCGAAGTCTACCGCTCCTCCATTAACCTTCCACCAGCCGCAACTTGGCGACTCATAAAGGTCTGTATAGCCGAAGTCTACCTGGCCACCATTTACTTTCCACCAGCCACAACTTGGTGACTCATAAAGGTCTGTGTAGCCGAAGTCTACCTGGCCACCATTTACTTTCCACCAGCCACAGGTAGGAGACTCAAAGAGATCAGTGTAGCCAAAATCAACTGTACCACCAGAAATTTTCCACCAGCCTACATTTGCATCGCAGTAAAGATCAAAATAATCGAAGTTTACTTTGCCCTCCTCAACAAGCCACCAGCCATGGATTGAATCCTCATAAAGACCAGTATATGAATAGTCAATGCTACCATTTTTGTAGAGATACCAATCGCCTTTATCATCCATATCAAGGTTTGTCTTAGCAGTTTCCTTTGATACGAAAATGAAGTCTGAGAACTTATCGGATTTTACTGTTACACTACCATCATTATTAACATCAAAAGGAATCTCTTCCAGAACACCATCATGTATCCTTATAAGTGTAAGTTCTTGTAATTCTTCAGGAGTATTCTCAGTAAACTCATCAGCATCAATCGTAAAGCCAATCTCATTTTCAAACTGAGTGATATTTGCTATATGGTACTTTTTGCCCTCTTTATCCTGATGATAGATCTCAACTCCGATATCAAAACCACAGGCATAATCAACATCTTCAGCCTGTTTCTGAATCTCATCCCAGTACTCTTTGAAGTGCTCGAGATCCTGTTTGTTTAAAAGAATGTCTGAGCGGAAAGTATCATTTCTTTCTACCGCCTCGTAAATTTCTTCCTTTATTTCTGCAACTTCTTCCTCTGTAAGATCTGTAGCACTTAAATCAGGTTCCTCAGCATTTACAATTTCATCAATTATTGCTCCTGCTGTATCTTCTACCTGCTCTTTATCTTTTTCATCCTCGACGTTTGAACCAACTTCATATACCGAAACAGAAATCGAATCCGATATATCAGAGATTTTCGCTTCAATATTGGCGGTACCAACTGATTTCGCAGTTATTTTGCCTGTTCCATCAACAGTTGCTACCTCTTCATTGTCGCTGGACCACTCTATGCTCTCGTAATACGCATCTTCAGGCTCTATTGTTTTTCCGATATAGAGTGACCTTCCGACCGCACAAACAGGATTAGTCGGTGAAAGAATTATCGATTCTACATGACTCTTTGTTTCAGGTGTATATAATATTTCTTCAGACCAGTCAGACATCTCGCTTGCCTGAAGCTCATTAGCATATTCTTCAGCAGGTTCATAATTAAGTCTTACTGATGCATATACCGGAAATGTTTCTAATTCGCTCTCTTTAAAGCTATCATAAATATCTATAACCACACGCAATTTACCGGTAATAGTGATATAAGATGAACTATTCGTATTCATTATTTTTTCAGTTTCATCCGTTCTGAATCGAACTTCCAAAGTTTGGATATTCATCGACCTCTCATCGCGATCACAGATAATTGCGTATTCATCATCCTCTACCTGCCATTTAAGGTTGCTTGGTTTATCAAGGCGTTCCAGTTCAGCAATATAATGTACTACTTCCTCAGTCCACTCTGAACAGTCACTATCCTGATATTTCATAACAGAAGTATTATCAATGGTTTCGTCCGCCGTTGTATAAATTCCGATGCGAATTTTGCATTCTTTGTTGACTACTCCCTCTTGTACTAATGCAGTATAAATCTTATTTTTAAGACTTGCCCAGACCTCGCCTTCCCCAGCCTTTAAATATCCATAATCTCCTCGCATAAATCCCCACGAAAATAAGCCATGCTCATCCTCATCGACATAATAATCAATAAGAAAAGTACATGTTAGAGCCCTCTCATCAAATGTCGCGCTAAGCTCCAATTTATCAGCATCAAAGCTCTCTATCACAGGGGTTGATAATTTGGGTATAGAATATTCCTCAACTTGTAGATTTATCTCATTACTCGAAGCATAATCCGAAATAGTATAATCACTACCGGTATTTCCGTAAGTATCAGCCCAAACCTTTACTTGAATCTTAACATCTTTTCCTACCAGACCTAATTTATTGCATTCATTAAGAATGTTTTCGTAGGTACTAACCTCTACCTGATCTGATGTGTCTTCCTCACTCGGAAAAATAAAGGCTGAACCATAGAAAATATTGTCTTCACATTCAATACTGTAATGATATCCGTATAGTTCCGCGAAGCTCACTTTATCAAAAGATAGTATCAGTGAATCAGATAATTCAACGTTAGTCGGAGTTTTCAATTGGTGGAACTTGCTCTTAGAATAATAAAGTTTTCCGGAAATCTCAGATCTTTCGCTGCTAAGTATCTCTTGATCCGGCTGCACAGACTGCGCTGTTACAGCAAAACAAACATCTACCGTTGAATAAGTTTCTTCTCCAATGATCTGATTGATTTCCTGCTGCAGATCTATTTCAGTTGAACTGGTGCCTGTCTGAGTTTCGCCAATCACCTCATTCTCGTATTCGACATAGACATCAACCAGATAGTAATTTGCCTGTTCAAATGCATCCCAAGTAGCAGTCGCTGTAGCAGCTTCTTTCCACACAACGTTTTGAGGTGCTGCATTAGTGTCAAAAGAATCATCGGCATATGCAGTTATACCTACACAAATGAAAACAAGCGCAAACATAAGTATAAATTCTATACATCTTGAAACAATACATTTATTCTTCATAGACTATATCCTTTCTTTCGCCATCAAAAGCAAGAAATCCAGCCATCAGCACCCATATTCTAATTCTACCCATAGAGTATTAACACACGATAAAAAGTAAATAATTAATGAATGAATTTTCGTGTTTCACCCTTATGCTCACTTTGAATTAAAAAGGTTCGTCCCCAATTTGAGGACGAACCTTTTATCAATTACCATTATTCCATTTTCATAACATATCTATCGTATCAGTAAGCCACTGCGCCGCCGTTTATATAGTGCTGTCCATACCTCTGCGAGTTATAAACTCCATTATATCCGAAATCAACAGCACCGCCTGCAACCTTCCAATAGCCACATGTTGGTGATGCGAAGATGTCATTGTATCCAAAATCGACTCCTCCGCCAGTTACAAGCCACCATCCGTATGTTGGCGATCCATAGAGATCTGTGTAACCAAAAT
>JAEEGL016475414.1_pt1 | contig 10319 bp, 8 predicted proteins | sample 9134231 | NCBI WGS metagenome assembly JAEEGL01 (sample SAMN16246548, study PRJNA631951) | gut metagenome | biome: gut microbiome; feature: rumen; material: fiber-attached | host: Bos | place: Iran: Karaj | collected 2018-10
GATTACTTACAAGGACGGAGAGCCTGTTGCTTCAGAGCCTGTTGAGATGACTTCTCAGGGTGCCCACATAAATGGTCTCGATGCCCGTAAATGGATTTCTGCCGGCTACGCAGTTCATATTTACGGCGGTGCAAAGGGCGGTTACAACGGCGGCGCAGGTGGCGCCTACATCAAGCCTGTTTACGAAAAGGATGATAATGTAAGCTCTCCGATTGTTGACATTACAAATGGATTGACTGTTGGCTTCCGCTATCTGCAGTTTGGAAGCAATACTCCTAAAACCGTAACAGCTGACATTCTTGCTAAGGAAGATTTGACTGTAAAAGTGCGACTTGACAATTACAAAGGAAAAGAGATTGCCTGCTTCAACATGAAAAAAGGCGACAAGACTGCAACTGCAGCTCTGACCTCTGGTGTCATCGGCAAACACGCGATTTATTTTGAGTTTATATCTGATTCAAAAGAAATAATCGCCGAGTTCGATAAATTCACGTTTTATTAATTAGATTCGTAGATTCAAAAAAAAAGTCTGACACGGAGTGGCAGACTTTTTTTATTCACGGTGTTCCAAAAAGACGTGATTTTTTCTATAATTAGAAACATGGTTGGAATTATTGATTTTAATGCGGGAAATATCACCAGTCTGGAGCGCGCTCTGGACTATCTGAAGATTCCCTATATACGTTCAAAGACACCTTCTGAGCTTACTGACTGCGACCGCTTTATGTTCCCTGGAGACGGAGACGATGCCTACGCAATGGCCGAGCTTAAGAAGAGCGGCTTTGATGTCTTTGTCCGCGAGCAGGTTGCCGCCGGCAAACCTCTGCTTGGAATCTGTGTAGGCTCACAGATTATTTTCGAACATTCAGATGAAGGCGATGCTAAATGTCTTGGTCTTGTAGAAGGCGAAATCAAACATTTTTATACGATTGAGCCGAAGATGAAGGAAGAAAAAATCAAGGTTCCTCACATGGGCTGGAACAACATCACTTTTGAAAACGATGACTGCCCTATTCTGGCAGGAATCAAAAATGATTCTGATGTTTACTTCGTTCACTCCTTTGTAATCTGTCCTAACGACCGTTCGGTAGTTAAAGCAAGTGCCGAATACGGTATAAAAGTTCCTGCTGTAATCCAGAAAGGAAATATTTTTGCATGTCAGTTCCACCCGGAAAAAAGCGGTGTAACCGGACTTAAGATTATTGAAAATTTCTGCAGGTTGTAAATATGTTAAAAAAGCGAATTATAATTTGTCTGGACGTAAAGGACGGACGCACCACAAAGGGTGTAAAGTTTCAGAATAATATAGACATCGGCGACCCGGTTGAAATGGCCGCTGAATATTACCGCCAGGGCGTTGACGAGCTGGTCTTTTATGATATCATCGCCTCTGCCCGTGGCCGTGGTCCTATCCTGGATTTGATTTCCCGCGTTGCCCAGCAGGTTTTCATTCCTTTCTGTGTTGGCGGTGGAATCGGTACTATCGAAGATATCCGCTCGACTATTCTTGCCGGTGCAGAAAAGGTTTCCTTGAACTCACAGGCGGTAAAGAATCCGGGCTTAATCACCGAGGGTGCTAAAGTTTTCGGCAGTCAGTCTATTGTACTTGGTATGGACGTTCGCCGCGACCCTACAAAGCCTAGCGGCTTCGGCACTACAATAAATGGTGGCCGTGTAGACACAGGACTCGACGCTCTTGAATGGGCAAAGCGTGGTGTTGAACTTGGCGCCGGCGAAATTGTTTTGAATTCAATGGATGCAGATGGAACTAAAAATGGTTATGATATCGAGCTTACAAGATTAATTTCTGAAAATGTTCCGGTTCCTATAATTGCCAGCGGCGGTGGCGGAACTCCTGCCCACTTAGCAGATGCCCTTACTACAGGCAAGGCAGACGCCGCTCTTGTTGCCAGCATGGTTCATAACGGCACCTATACCGTAGGCCAGATTAAAGACGAACTCAACAAGATGGGCGTTCCAATGCGTATGTAATTCGAAAACAAAACATGAAATTATTCCCTTAAAAATCCTGCTGAAAACTTTGTCAGCAGGATTTTTTTATTAAATTAATAGTTTTTTAAGAATTCTTAAAAAAAAATTCTGAATTTTTGTCAAAAAACATTAAATTTGGACAATATTATATATAGAGATTTTTGTTAACTCTTTTAATCGAGTAAATTAACCTACAGTTCACATAGATATCTTAGTTCTGTAGGTATTTATTCTCTTTTGAACATAGTCTTTGGGATAAGTTTACCTACAGTTTAAGAATTGCTTCTATTTCTGTAGGTAAACATAAACTAACAAACAACGGTAAGTTGGATACAATTACCTACAGAATTATTATTTCCCGCTATTCTGTAGGTAACTTTTGAAAAATACAAAACGGAAAGATAAAAATATTACCTACAGAATTAATCAAAATAATTCTTCTGTAGGTGTTTTACAATAAAACGGCTGAGAAAGAGGCAAATTATGAGAAAAGAATTATTAACTCCGGATTTCACAGTAAAAAGGTTGAGAAAAAGACTTGCAGAGTTGAATGCAGCGCTGGAAAAGAAACAGAAGGAGCTCGAGGAACTGCCTGAAGGACATCTGCGAATTGCACAGACGTCACATAAACCGCAGTACTATCATTATATTGATCCAAAAGATTTCAAAGGAGTTTTTATTCCTAGAAGCAAAGATGATTTTGCCAGAAAACTTGCACAAAAAGATTATGATCAAAAAGTGCTTAAATTGTTGAAAAATGAAATCAATGCAATAACAACTTGCCTCAGCAAGATTTGTAAAAGTGGCTCCACCCCCGCAGAAAATGCATCCGCCGCTACAAAGCTCGGGGATCTCTACGCAAAAATGTGCCCCGCTCGCCAGCGCCTCGTCACCCCAGTTACACTCACCGCGGAACAATATGCAAAACAATGGCTCAGCGTAAACTGGCAGGGGCGACCTTTCACTCCGGACATAGCTATCCACACAACAAGCAGCGGCATCCAGGTACGTTCAAAGTCTGAAGTTTTAATTGCAGATAGTCTTACTCGCATGGGAATTCCCTTTCGCTACGAATATCCCCTGAAGCTCCGCCGCCCGTCAGGAGACATCGTTACATTTCATCCTGATTTTCTCTGCCTCAATTTAGAAAGCCGTAGCGAGTTCTACTGGGAACACTTTGGCCTTATAGATGATCCAGACTACTCAAACAATGCGGCCGGCAAACTCCGACTCTATACAGAAAACGGAATCATTGCCGGCCGTAACCTAATAATTACAATGGAAACTCAAAAGGAGCCGCTCACTACACGGCTCGTTGAAAGAATCATTATGGAATTACTGACGAACTAATTCAGTACTTCCATTAATATACAATTCTGCTTCTCTACCATCATTTAATTCAATATGACGAACATCTATTGCAGTTCCAGACCACGTTCCATCAGTTTTGAATGTCCAGGTATATTTCATTGTTGTACTACCACGGGTTAGAATTCCCACATAAACAGCCTCTTCCTGAATAGTATCATAGCTATCAGAACCTGTATTGGAGTCTGCCCCAGAGCCACTGCCAGAAATGGCAATATAACTACTTATTCATCTACCCGGTAGCGGGCTCGCGAAGTCTCAGTTTCAAAAACATCAACCGCATAAAGGGCTGGACCTTTCTTACCTTTCCTGTAAGACAAATCCAGTCCTTCATTTTTCAGAAAATCAATTATTCCATTATAAATATACATAGCAATACGCTCTGCACTCGGATTCTGATCAAAAACAGCAATATCATTCAAGTTAGTATGATCTAACTCTTTGCAGACCAGGCGCAAAGCCCCCTTCAGCTGACTGAAGTCCATCAGCATGCCGCCCTCGTTCAGCTCAGGCCCCTTTACATGAGCGTATACTTTATAGTTATGACCGTGTAAGTTCTCACACTTGCCGTTATAATCCCTCAAAAAATGTGCGGCTGCAAAATCCGCCTCAACTCGTACTTCAAACATAGCGCAATTATATCACTTTTATATTTTTGCGCAAATATATATAATAGAAGAATGACAAAACAACTTTCACAGATTCTGCCGGCTTTTAAGAATACCCTTGTAGCGGCTGACGGAAGTACAATTACTGATTTATCAGAAATAAATAATATACAGATTTCGAGCCTTGTCTTTGATTCGCGCGAAGTAACTGCGGGCTCTTTGTTTTTTGCTCTGCCGGGAACCCATACCGACGGAAATAACTTTATTGAGCAGGCAATTCTTGCGGGTGCAAACGCAGTGGTTTTCCAGGGAGAGCTTTCTCCAGCCCAGAAGAAAGACGTTGCACAGGCAATCATAAAGCGCACTATTGATAATGCAGTTTCCAACGAAATGCCGAAATTTGCTCCGGCCCTCATTAATGTACCGGATGCCCGCTATGCAATGGCTCCGCTTTCTGCACGCTTTTACGACAATCCGAGTGAGCGCCTCATTGTAATTGGCGTTACCGGAACTGAAGGAAAGTCCAGCACCGTAAGCTTTATCTGGCAGCTGCTCAGGGCAGCAGGCGAAAAGGCCGGCTTTATCTCTACCGTTGAATATTCCTTTGGCGGAGATGCCCTTCCTAATCCTCAGCATCAGACAACTCCCGAGGCGCCTATTATTCAGCATCATCTGAATGAAATGCTGGAAAACGGCTGTAAATATGCAGTTGTAGAAAGCTCTTCTCACGGACTTTCTACAAAGCTCAACCGCTGCGGCGAGATTCTTTTTGACTGCGGCGTTTTTATGAACGTTACTCTCGAGCATCTTGAGTTTCATAAAAACTTTGAAACCTACAGAAGCGACAAGGCAAATCTTTTCCGTGCTCTGGATAAGCATAATCACTATAAGACAATTGCAGGCGTAAAACAGAAAATCAATTCAATTGGAATTGTTAATCTGGAAGACCCTTCTGCTGAATATTTTATTCAGGCAACTAACCGTCCTGTTTACGGCTTTACAACCGAAGGAAAGGCCGGAAAGGCAGCGGCAGAAAGCGGCAGCAATGCTACCCCTCTCCCAGCTATTCCGGAAAACCTCCGCTATATGACAGCCCGCAATATTGCAAGCGCAACCTATGGACTTACCTTTGATGTTGATGCGGACGGCAATGATGCCCTTTATCCTGAGAACTACGACCCGGTACAGCCTAGAGGCCGCAGTCACTTTAGCGTAAAGGCAAGTCTTCCGGGAGCCTTTAATGCCTACAACCTTATGGCAGCAATTACTGCCGTAAGCAGCGTTACCGGCAGGAGCTTTGAAGAGCTGGCTACCCTTCTTCCACAACTGACCCCAATCAAGGGGCGTATGACAGTAATCGACGAAGGCCAGCCTTTTGAACTGATTGTGGACTATGCCCACACCCCTTCAAGCTTTGAGACAATTTTCCCGCCGCTTCGTAAGCGCTGCAACGGCCGTATTTTCGCACTGTTCGGAAGCGGCGGCGAACGCGACCTTACAAAACGTCCTCTGCAGGGACAGATTGCGGCCCGCTTCTGCGACGTTATTATTCTTGCAGATGAAGACCCGCGCGGTGAGGACCCGGTAGAGCTGCTCAAGATGATTGCCGAAGGTGCAATAAAAGAAGGCAAGGTAATGAATGAAAATCTTTTCATCATTCATGACCGCCCTCAGGCAATCCGAGAAACCTTTAAGATGGCACAGAAGGGCGACATTGTACTTCTGCTCGGAAAGTCTCACGAAAACAGCATCATCTACAAAGACTATGTAATGCCTTACGACGAAATCAGCGAAGCAAAAAAGGCACTTAAGGAGATATTTTAATGACAATCGCAGTAATATATGGTGGCCGCTCAGGTGAGCATGAAATCAGCCTTATTTCGGCAGCCGCAATCACAAGAGCAATCAAAAAAGAAAATAAAGTAATTCTTATCGGTATTTCTAAGGAAGGCCGCTGGTACCTTCAGCCGGATTCTGAATACGAGAGAATCTGTAAGGATGAAAAGGCAGGCCTGACAATCACACAGGACGAAGCAAAGCTTGTAAGTGTAATTCCAGGCGCAAAGAAGGCAGCCTTTACTGCCGGTGGCAATCCTCTGCAGATTGATGTTATTTTCCCTGCCCTTCACGGCACCTACGGTGAGGACGGAACAATCCAGGGACTTTTTGAAATGGCTGATATTCCTTACGTTGGCTGTACTCACCTTGCTTCTGCAATCACAATGGATAAGGAAAAAACAAAGATGATATGGCAGAGCGTTGGCCTTCCTGTTGTGCCATACGTTTGCATTAAACGCTCGGTAATCCTGGATACACCTGTTTACGAAGAGGTTATAAAGGAAACTGAAAAAGAACTTGGCTATCCTATGTTTGTAAAGCCTTGCTGTGCAGGAAGCTCAAACGGTGCTTCAAAGGCAAAGGACCGCGAGGAGCTTAAGGCTGCAATTTCTGCCGCTTTTGAGTGGGACGACAAGGTGCTCGTAGAAAAGTCTATTAATGCCCGCGAAATTGAATGCAGCGTTACCGGAAACTCGGTTACCTTCCCTCCTGAAAGCGAAGAAGAAGAGGTTGCTGCCTATATTCCTGGCGAAATTGCTCCAAGCCACACCTTCTATGATTTTGATGCAAAATACAATGACCCGGACGGCGCTAAACTTTTGATTCCGGCCGAGCTTACAGAAAACGACCTAGAAAAAATCAGAAAAACTGCCTGCGCCGCTTACAAGGTGCTCGATGCAACCGGTCTTTCGCGTGTTGATTTCTTTATTGACCGCGATACAAAGGCCGTTTACCTCAATGAAATCAATACTATGCCGGGCTTTACTTCAATCAGCATGTTCCCTAAGATGTGTGAGGCGGCAGGTCTTGGCTTCAGCGAGCTGGTTGACCTTCTGATTAAAGAAGCACTTGCCCGCTACGAGGCAAAGGGTAAGCTGAGTACAAGCCGCTAGCCTATAAAAAACTAGACTTCAATCTGATTATATGGTAAAATATTTCAATCATTTTTATCAAATATCATAAAAAAAAGGAAACTTTATTATGAAAAAAAATACTGCTTACACACTCGGATCATTAATTATTCTTTTGATCTGTGCATTCTGTTTCGTCGTTCTTCCGGCCGTTGAAGGTAGAACGAGCCGACAGGTAGACTCAAATGCTCCTGTATTCGGAAAATACAACGGAAAAGAAATCAAATATGAACAGGGCTCTGATTTTGCAGAATATGTTTCTCAGTATGGCCAGATGTATCAGATGTATGGTCAGCAGCTTGATCAGTCTGCTTACTATCAGATTTTCAGCCAGGCTTTCAGCTCAACTGTATTGAAGTACGCTTATACTGATGCAGTTACAAAAACAGGCTACACTGTTCCACAGTCTGCAATCACAAGAGAAATGATTCCTTACTATTCAGATGAAAACGGCAACTATTCTTCTAAGCTCTACAAGCAGGCATCTGATGAATCTAAGCTTGAGATGAAGAACTTCATCAACTCAAGACTTTTTGCAGAACGCTTCTACAGCGATAACTTTGGTTCTGGTACAGAAATGCTCTATAACGAACAGCTTTATGGTCTTAAGGTTTCTGATGCAGAAAAGAACTTCTTTGAAGCAGCAAACCTTAACAGAAGAGGCTTTGAAACTGCTGCCTTCTCAACAAGCGACTTCCCTCTTGAAGAAAAACTCAAGTTCGCTCGTGCTAACGAAGCAAAGTTCAACTCATATAATCTTCTTGTAATTACTGTTGATGACCAGTCAACTGCAGATACTGTTGCTAAGCGTCTTGCTAACAACGAAATCACTTTCGAAGATGCTGTTTCTGAATACTCTAACAAGAACTATTCTGATACAGACGGAAAGCTTACAAACTCATATCAGTATCAGATTGAAAACTGTCTTGAAAACAAAGATGAACTTTCTTCTGTTACAGGTCTTGCAACAGATGCTGTAAGTAACGTAGTTCAGACAAAGATTGGTTACTCAATTTTCAAGAACAACGGCTCTATCACAAAGCCAGACTTTGACAATGAAGCAACTCAGACAATTGTTTCAAATTATATTCTGAACTATGAAACTTCTATTATCGAAGACTACTACACAGAAAAAGCTAACGCCCTTATTAAAGAGGCTAAGACTTCTGATTTCGCTACAGCTGCCGCAAATGCTGGTGCTGCCTTCGGAACTCTCGAGCCATTCCCTCTGAACTATGGAAACGTTGATATTCTTGCAACCTTCAGCGCAGGCGAAACAAGCCTTTCAAATGCTGAATCAAACGAAAGCTTCCTGCAGAAAGCCTTCGCTCTCAAGCTCAACGAATACTCTGAGCCGATTGTTGTTGGTGACAACGTAGTTGTTCTTAAGTACACAACCGAAACAAAGGCAGAAGAAAACGACATCAACACAGATTCTCTTGCTAACTACGATGAAGAATCTGCAAACAATGCAATCATGGCAAGCGACAAGCTCGAAAATGATTTCATTTCCGTTTACTTCAATAACTACATGAGATAATCATTGGAAGAAATGACTAATCAAAAGCCCTGTGCCGTTCAAAAAATAGAAACGTCTCAGGGCTTTTCTGTTTCATACAAGGAAGTCCTTCTCTATTCAAAATACAATCCACGTAAAAATATAATCACTGCAGTAGAAAATCTGCAGCTTCTGCCGGGTACTGTGATTTTGTGTAACTCTCCCCTGCTCGGCTATGGCCTTTCAGAGCTTTTACAAAAGCTTCCAGAAAACTGTCTTGCTATTTTGTGCGAAGCCGAAGCGGAGCTTTTTGATTTTTCTAAGGCAGAAGGACTTTTTGATTTACAAGACCAGCGCCTTCTTTTCTGTGAAAGTGAACTGCTTTCCCAGCTTCCCCTTCGTCTGTACGAGCTTGCTAAATCCGGCATCTATAAAAGAGTTATCAGGCTGGATATGTCTGCAGGCATTCAGTTTCATAAGGATTTTTATGATAAGCTTTTTGCCGCCTGCACAGACTCAATAATGACCTTCTGGAAAAACAGAATCACCCTTACAAAATTCGGCCGCCGCTATTCGAGAAATCTTTTTGAAAATCTTCATTATCTTGCAGATACAAAGCCTATAAGTGATTTTTTTAATTCAATAGAAAAACCTCTTATAGTCTTTGGCACCGGAGAAAGCACTCAGAAATTTATAGATAATGGATTGCTTCGTCGCTGCGCTCCTCGCAATGACGAAGCTCCCTTCTACATTCTTTGTGCGGACACTGCCCTGCAGCCACTTTTGAAAAATGGCATAAAGCCGGACGGAGTTTTTGTAGAAGAAGCGCAAAGTGTAATTGTAAAAGCCTTTACCGGCACAGCAAAAGACATCAGAATTTTTGCCGGCTTATCTTCCATTCCGAATCTCCTTCATCATGCAGGTGCAGAAAACCTTTCCTACTTTTTTACAGAATATGCTGACGGCCGCTTTTTTGATTCTCTTAAAAGCCAGAGCTTTATGCCGCCTGCAAACAAGCCTTTTGGTTCGGTAGGGCTTACTGCCGTTTACTATGCTTTGAAATTCAGAAAGAATGAGAATGTCCCGGTTTACGTAACCGGTCTTGATTTTTCTTACTCCACAGGTCTTACCCATACAAAGGGAGCCCTTGCCGGACTTCTACGTCTTATCCAGACAAACCGCCTTCTGGCCCCTCAAAACTACGCCGCAGCCTTCGGCCCTGGTACAGAAAAAATTATGGACAAAAACGGCCGGCCAGTTATTACAACGCCGACACTAAAAAGTTATGCTGCAATGTTCAAAAGCTTTTTCGCAGGTGAAAAAAATCTTTTTGATGCAGGAGAATCTGGAATTGATTTAGGTTTGCCACGAGTAAACCTGGATTGCTTCGTGACGCACGCATCCGCGTGCTTACCAAGTTTGCAAGCAAACTTGCGCTGCGCTCCTCGCAATGACGGGGAAGAAAGAGAGGCTGAAGGCCAAAGCAATGCATACAATAAAGAAATCGAAGCTTTCTTACAAAATGAAAGAGATGCCCTCGAAAAACTTCGTAATTTATTAACCGGTAAAACAGAATTAAAAGATAATGAATTACTTGAAGAGATTAAGAAAATCGCAGAACCTAGAGAATACCTCTATCTTCATTTCGCCGATGGTTTCAGATTCTCAACAAATCAATCTTTCTTAAATCGAATCAGAACAGAAATCGACTTTTTTCTAAAATTTATAATAAACTGAAATGTACGACCAATAGGTCTTATCTGACTGTGGGACGCAGGCAAAAAGAATAAGGGGGGACCCCGCCAGCGGCCATGCGAGCGCAGCAAGCATGGGTAAGCGAATGGTGGGGGGATAACTTATTTTTTTGCCGTCGCTGGGACCCGC
>JAEEGL016984637.1_pt1 | contig 10319 bp, 12 predicted proteins | sample 9134231 | NCBI WGS metagenome assembly JAEEGL01 (sample SAMN16246548, study PRJNA631951) | gut metagenome | biome: gut microbiome; feature: rumen; material: fiber-attached | host: Bos | place: Iran: Karaj | collected 2018-10
AGCGGAACTCGTCGGCTGCCCATTTTTCAATGGCATCCATCGTGTCGCTATCGACACGCAGGATGAAACTCTTTGTGGCTTTCTTTGCCATAGTCTGCTGATTTATTTAAGTAAGCCTTTTTAATACGAATCAAACGAATTACGCGAATTGAACACATTAATAATTCGCGTAATTCGCATTAGCCCCTCAGGGTTACATGTTCAATGTGCCGGTATTGACCACGGGCTGGGCCTGTTCGTCGGCACACAGGACAACGAGCAGATTGCTCACCATTGAGGCCTTCTTGTCATCGTCAAGTTCAACAATGTCCTCGCTTGAGAGTTTGTCAAGGGCCATCTTGACCATGCTCACGGCACCCTCGACAATCTTTTCGCGGGCGGTGATAATGGCGCTGGCCTGCTGACGGCGCAGCATCACAGCGGCAATTTCGGGAGCGTAGGCCAGGTAGTTGATACGGGCCTCAACGACCTCGATGCCGGCGAGCGACAAGCGCTCATTGAGTTTGGCCTCGAGCTGATCGTTGATTTCGTCGCCCCCCGAGCGCAGGGTCAGTTCCTTGGTGTCCTCGTCGTTGTCGTCGTAGGCATACTGGCCGGCAACCTGCCTCAAGGCGGCGTAGCTCTGGACGCTCACAAAGTTCTCCAAAGCTCTCATCAGGCCCTTGGCGTTACCGTTCAGGGAGCCATCGGTCGAAGCCATTGTCTGTGAATCAACTTCAAACAGGGCCTTATAGGTGTCCTTCAGTCTCCACACCATCACCAGGCCGATCATCACGGGGTTACCTACCTTGTCGTTGACCTTGATGGGCTCGGCATCAAGGTTGCGGGCGCGCAGCGACACTTTCTTGGTGCCATAGAACGGGTTGATCCAATAGAAACCAGTGCGGCTGAACGTACCACTGTATTTACCAAACCATGTGGTCACGCGGGCAGTATTGGGTTCCAGCATCAGGAAACCGCCCAAAATCAGGAGGTCGCAAATGGCCATCACGATGCCCAACGTCAATACCGTACCAGCAAGCCAACCAGAGTTGGGCATATCGAACAGAATGATGCTCTTATAGATGCACCACACGGCAAGAATCGGTAACACGAGAGCCACAAAAAGCATCAAAAAACCATTTAGGGTCACGCCTTTGAAATTAAACTCCTTGGATTCCATAATCGTAAAAGTTGAAAAGTTAATATTTAGTTTGTTTTAAAATAATATCAAAATGATATCACAAAGATATGTGCAATTTTCATTCCACGCAATAACCAAGTATCGAATTTAACTTTTATTAACCATCCACCTCGTCCTTTTCGGTAACTATTGAGCGAATTGCCCCCACTCACAGGCGCTGAGGCACGAAGAGTTTTGAGTCAGTTATGGGAAATATCATGTGAAATTGGTGCCAAACGGGTTAAAATGACTATATTTGTAGCGATGATAATGATTATACCTATTTAATATAATGTTGCAAGAAGGATTAACGCATACCAGCCAGTTGACGGTCACCGATGCCGTCACGGCCATTGCCGTGGGGTCGGGCGACATGCCCGTTCTCGCCACACCTGCGATGATGGCACTCATGGAGAATGCCGCCATGCTGGCCGTGGCCGACTATCTACCAGAGGGCTGCACCACCGTGGGCGGACACATCGCCGCATCGCATGTCAAGCCCAGCAAACTGGGCGAAGTGGTCACTGCGACCGCCACAGTCACCCGCATCGACGGCAAGAAGATTGAATTCAAGGTGGAGGCCTACAGCGGCGACATGCTGCTGGGCGAGGGCTCGCACCTGCGTTTTATTGTTGATAAAGAAAAATTCATGTCAAGATTATGAGAAAGATATTTAGTATTGTAGTGCTTACAGTAGCTTTGCTCTCGATGGCGGCAAACGCCCAAGAGCAGACCGCGCCCAAGAAAGTGTACAACGAGCAGATTAACCCGCTGGAGCAGATTGACCAGACGCTGGCCCAAGCGCAGGCCGAGGGCAAGTTCGTCATCTGCCAGGTGGGCGGCAACTGGTGCCCGTGGTGCCTGCGCTTTGCCGAGTTCATCACCAATGACAGCACCATCAATGCCGTCATCGAGCAGAACTTTGTCTATATCCACGTGAACTATCATCCCCGTAAGGCCACCGAGTGGTCGGCAGCAATGATGAAACGCCTGAACAACCCCGAGCGATTCGGTTTCCCCGTTTTTGTCGTGCTTGACGAGCAAGGCAACGTGCTCCACATCCAGGACTCGAGTTTCCTCGAGGAGGGCAAAGGCTACAACAAGGAAAAAGTCCTGCGCTTCTTCCAGAACTGGACGCCCAAGGCCGTACACAATTAGTTTACATCACAGAACATGGCAAGCAACACCGACCTTGTGCAGTACATCGCCGACCAGTGTGCTGGAGCGGGAGAAATCACCGTCAAAAAGATGTTCGGTGACTACGGCATCTACTGCGACGGCAAGATCATTGGACTCATCTGCGATGACTGCTTCTACCTGAAGCCGACCGATGCCGTGCGGCCACTGTTGCGCTCATTGGACCTGCGGCCGCCCTACGATGGTGCCAAGGACTATTTCCTGATTGCCGATGTGGATGATCGCGACTACCTCACCGCTATCGTCGGTGCGACCTGCAAAGCATTACCAGAACCTAAACCCAAGAAAAAGAAGGAATCATGATTGACCAGATTATTGAATACAACAAGACGTTTGTCGCCAGCAAGGGCTACGAGAAGTATGTGACCGACAAGTACCCCGACAAGAAACTGGCGGTGCTGTCATGCATGGACACCCGGCTTACCGAACTGCTGCCCGCAGCGCTGGGGTTGAAAAACGGCGACGCCAAGATCATCAAGAATGCCGGCGGACTCGTCATCTCGCCCTTCGATTCGGCGATGCGCAGCCTCGTTGTTGCCGTCTATGAACTGGGCGTAGAAGAAATCATGGTGGTGGCGCACTCCAACTGCGGCGCCTGCCACATGAGCTACAGTCACTTCCACCACGAGATGATTAAACGCGGTATTACCGATGAGACGCTCCACACCATTCGCATGTGCGGCATCAACCTCGACCACTGGCTTGAAGGCTTCAAGGACACGCCCGAATCGGTCCGCAAGACCGTCGAGACCATCAAAACACACCCGCTGATGCCCCACGACATCATCGTGCGCGGCTTCATCATCGACTCAGTAACCGGAGCCATCGAAGAAATAAGATAAAACTTCTTGATGGAAAAGGACAAAATCATCATATATCAAACCGAGGACGGACAAACGCAGATAGACGTCCGTCTCGAGAACGATACGGTCTGGCTGACAACAAATCAGATGGCAATCCTGTTTGATAAGGAAGAGTCAAATATTCGTCGTCATGTCATTAATATATTTAAAGAAGGAGAACTGGAACGAGACAACAATAACGTGCAAAAAATACACGTTAATGGAGTCAAGAAGCCTGTTCCCATTTATAGCCTCGATGTAATTATTTCCATAGGCTATCGTGTCAAGAGCAAGCGAGGCACTGCTTTCCGCATTTGGGCAAGACAGGTATTAAAAGACTACCTCATCCGTGGCTATGCTGTCAATGAAAACATCCGCTGCGAACAGATAGGAGAACTGCGGCAACTCGTCGGAATATTGGGACGTACTATCCAAAACCAGCCATTAATGCCTTCAGATGATAGTCAAGCCCTCTTCGATGTCGTTACCGATTATGCTTATGCGCTAGATACGCTCGATAACTACGACTATGATCGCCTAGTCATTGAAAAGATAACACAGGAGGAACGTTTTCATGCCACCTATGAGAAAGCCATCAGTGAGATTGAGGGTTTAAAAAAAAGATTCGGTGGCAGCATTTTGTTCGGCAACGAGAAAGACGATTCTTTCAAGAGCAGTATTGGACAAATTTACCAAACCTTTGGCGGTAAAGAGCTATACCCGAGTGTAGAAGAAAAAGCAGCGATGTTGCTGTATCTTGTTACAAAGAACCATTCCTTCAGTGACGGAAACAAACGCATTGCAGCTACACTCTTTCTCTGGTTTCTCAACAACAATGGCATTCTCTATCGTGAAGATGGCACCAAGCGGCTGGCTGACAACACACTCGTCGCTCTCACGCTCATGATTGCCGAGAGCAAGACCGAGGAGAAAGACGTCATGGTCAAAGTGGTCGTGAACTTGATTAATCAGATTAACCAATAGCTGTTTTCTGGACTAAACGTTTATTTTTTGAACTGATAAAAGATAACATTATGCTACATCTTAACAAAGTACATCACATAGCCCTGATATGCTCCAACTACCAGCGGAGCCTCGATTTCTACACCCGCGTGATCGGCTGCCAGGTCATTGCCGAGTATTGGCGCGAGGAGCAACAGTCCTATTTGACCAAACTGTCGCTGAATGGCGACTACATCATCGAACTGTTCTCTTTTCCCTCGCCACCACAGCGGCCCACCTACCCCGAGGCGGTTGGACTGCGGCATCTGGCATTTGAGGTCGACGACATCGTCGGCCAGGTCGACGAACTTGACCGCATGGGCATTGCACACGAGGAAATCAGGACCGATGCGACGACAGGCAAACGCTTCGTCTTCTTCGACGACCCTGATGGACAACCTCTCGAGATGTACGAGAAATGATTACATGTTTCGCCTGAGTTGTGAAATTGCGGTCATTGTATAATTTAAAAATTTGAATGACGATATGTTTTATTTGATCATAACGCTAGCCATGGGCCTTCTTGTGCCCTTCCAGACTGCGGCCAACTCCAGACTGCGCGGCGTCGTGGGTCCTGCCTATGTCTCAACGCTTGTTTCATTCACGGTTTCCACACTGGCCCTGCTGCTGGTATCGGTGCTGACGGGCAATCCGCTCATACCCTCGAGCCAAATGCTGGCCACTGCACCGTGGTGGAGCTGGTTTGTGGGACTTGTCGCTGTGGTGACCATCACCATCGCCATCCATCTGTTCAAGGAGATCGGGCCGTTACAGGCTATCATCATCCCCATGTTCAGCCAACTGATATTCAGCTTGTTGATTGACCACTTCGGGTGGTTCGGTGCCAACGTGATACCGTTGGACCTCAAACGCATCATCGGCTCGCTGCTGCTCATCGCCGGTGTGACGTTTGTCGTCATCCTGCCCAAACTCAAGGCCCAGCAGCAAGCACGCCACGAGAAAGGCTCACGTCAAGCATTTTGGCAACTCATGGCCGTGGTGTCGGGTTGCTTGTCAGCCAGCATCACGGGTGTCTATGCCCAGTTGTCGGGCATTGTCGGCAATCCCATTCAGGCAACGACAGTGGCCTTCTTCGTGGCCACAGTGGTGTTGCTGCTGTTCTGCACCTGTAACGGCAGTGTGCGCCTCATCTGCAAAGCCTTTAGCCGCGAGCATCCCTGGTGGATGTGGACGGGGGGATTGTGCGGTGCAATCATCGTGTTCGGCAACGCGTGGCTTGTGGCCCATGTGGGTGTCGGGGTGTTCGTCATGGCCTTGCTTGTGGGCCAGCTCGCCCTGAGCCAACTCATGGAGCACAACGGCTGGCTCGGTGCCCCGCGCAAGCCCATCACCTGGGCACAGGTCCTCGGCATCCTGCTCATGCTCGCCGGCGTCGCGCTCATCCGCCTGTGAGACAATTATTCTTCAACAGAATTGTTTGAATAAGCATTTATTATCGTGGCGGGCAATCGCCCACCTCAAATGGTGTTTCATATAAAATCGGCTCAAAAAGTTGCTTTTTTGAGCCGATTTGCTTATCTTTGTGATTCAATACCGATGCAATTGAGAAACTGAAGATTGATATGGCTAAAAAGATTTATTTTGCAGGTTCTATCCGCGGCGGTCGTGTGGACGCCGACCTGTATCACCGCATCATCACCTACATACAACGCACCGACGTGGTGCTTACCGAGCACGTGGGCATGAGCAACCTGAATCTGATGGAACAGGGCAAGCGTGACGCAGATATCTATGACCAGGACACGGCATGGCTGCGCGAGAGCGACCTGCTCATCGGCGAGTGCACTTGCCCCTCGCTGGGCGTGGGCTACGAACTGGCCTATGCCGAGGCCCACAGCATCCCTTGCCACATCTTCTATGACCGCACCAAGACACAACTGTCGGCCATGCTCACGGGCAACCCTTATTTCCACGTCCACCCCTACGAGCGTGAGGAAGACATATACCCCCTGCTGGACAAAATCCTAAAAACAGAAAACTGATGAGACGGGGGATGATACACAATGCGACGCAGATGGTGGACCTGATACAGGAAATCGGGTTCTTGCCTTTATTGTACAGTGGCATCAGCGGGTTCTCGGCCGAGGAGGTCGTGGACAGTGATTGCCGTTATGTCGTGTATAGCGACGGTGGCTGGGACTGGCCCATGTGGAAGTGGAAAGGCCCCATCGTGACCGAAGGGGGCTGCGTGTATGGCAAATTCTTTGACAAGAAAGCAGGCTACATCAGCATGGACTGGTGGCCCGACTTCATCAACTACCGACACCATGCCTACCCTACCCCGGCTCAAGGCTCCATCGAGGAAGCCATCCTGTTGACCCTGCGCGAGCACGGCAGCCTCATCACGCGGGACCTGCGGCGTGCCTGCGGCTTTACAGGCACCAAGATGCGCAGCCGTTTCGACGGCTATGTCACCCGTCTGCAGATGTCGTGCCGCATCGTTACCCAGGACTTTGTCTATCCACGCGACAAGCACGGCCACGAGTACGGATGGGGGTGGGCCTTGCTCACCACACCCGAGCAGTTGCTAGGCAAGGAGGCCTGCCAATGCGACCGCACCCCCGAGGAATCACTGGCGCGCATCATGGCCCACTTCAAGAGCATCCTGCCCCACGCCACCGAAAAACAGATTATTAAACTCATCAAATAACCGATAGCATTATGAAAAGATTCATCCTTATCATCATCACACTAGTGTGCACACTCATGAGCCTGCAGGCCCAGAAGATCAGCTATATCGAGACAACAAAATCCTGGCACTACGTCTATGACGAAAAGGGCAAAAAAATCCACACTTTCAGTACCAGCCAGGGTGAAGTGGTGGCCTACAGCGACTCATTCTACATCATCAAGAATGGCAGTTGGATATACACCTGCGACCCTAAGGGCAAGAAACTGCACACCTTCTCGGTGAGCAGTGTGGGAGAAGTCCTGTCTGCAGCGGGAGACACCTTCACGAGCCGTAACGGCAGCTGGATTTACACCTGGGACAAGAACGGCAAGAAACTGTCAACGCGCAGCGCCCACCATTAAAGAAAACGCTTGTCGACTAACAACTCTTAACACTGAAAACTTGCACAATTCAATGTTTTTTCATAGTTTTGTGCTATAAACGGTTTTCCCTTCCAAGGAGAAAATAAGTATGATGTATCATTTAATCCAACCATTTCATTTTTAGTTATTTATGTTTAAGATTATTCACACCAGCGACTGGCACCTGGGCCAGAATTTCTATGGCTATGACCGCAGCGAGGAGCACAACGATTTCCTGCGGCAATTGGCCGACATCGTGCGCAAACACACACCCGACGCATTGCTTGTGAGCGGTGACATCTTCCACGTTTCAGCACCATCCAATGCGGCTGTCAATCTATATGTTGATGGTATGCTCGCCATCCACAAGGCATGTCCCACCATGTCGATTATCGTCATCGCCGGCAACCACGACAGCGCTTCAAGGCTTGACAGCGATAAACGATTGTGGGAACTTGCAGGTGTGACCGTGCTGGGCAGCATCTCCCGTGGGGATGAAGGAATGGCCGATCTTGACCGGCACATTATCAAGGTGGGAGAAAAGGGCATTGTCGCCGCTGTGCCATTTGCCTATGCTGCCAGCTTCCCGAAGACAAGCGCCGAGCCATTGCCAAGCGAACAGCGTCAGCACGCCTATTTCCAAGCCTTGCTTGACCATGCCAACGCCAATAACGAAAAGCAAGTGCCCGTTGTGTTGATGGCACATCTTGCCGCCGCAGGTTGTGACACCACCGGCCACGACCGCGACATCACGATGGAATGCGTGGATCTGGCATCACTGGGGACGGGCTATGACTACGCCGCCCTGGGACACATCCATCGTCCACAGCAGCTGAGCAAACGAGCACGCTATTGCGGCACACCTATCCCCGTCAGCTTTGATGAACAGTGTGAACACTCGGTGAGTATTGTCGAGATTGACGCACATGATGCGATGCCCCGCATCGAGACCAAGCGCATCAAGAACATTAAACCGCTGCACACCATTCCCGCTGCCGAGCCCGCGGACTTTGATAATGCGATTGGCCAACTGCAGGCCTTTGATACCGATGAGCCCGCCTATATCCGGCTTAACGTGAAAGTTGACCGATACCTGCCCAACGGGGCGCTGGAAAAAGCGGTTCAGACCATACAGGACAAGCAATGCCGTTTCTGTGAAATCAAGAAAACATCGACGGCCATCGTGCAGCAACACACGACACAGATGACCATCGAACAATTCAGCAAAATGACGCCCATCGACGTAGCCAACATGTTCTATATCGAAGAGACCGGCAAAGCCATGACCGAACAAGAGCGTGAAATGTTTATCGAAGTTTACCGTGAAATAGAAAAGGAGAAAAGACAATGAAACTGAAGAAACTCATCATCGACAATATCGCGTCAATCGAACATGCCGAAATCGACTTTGACGCAGCCCCTTTGGCAGGCGAACACCTGTTCCTCATCAATGGCGAAACCGGCTCGGGCAAATCGACTATCATCGACTGCCTGTGCCTGGCTCTGTATGGTGACACTCCACGTTTAAATAATGCCCGGAGCAACGATTACACACCCAATCGCCAAGAAGGTTCCAGCCAAGATAGCCTCAAGACCAACGACGTGAGACAACTCCTGCGCCGAGGCGCCATAAGCGCCGATGTCAAACTCACCTTTGATGACGATAACGGGACACCCTATATCGCCACATGGCACGTCCATCACAAGCACAGGAAAATCGAAAACAGAATCATGGAGCCCGAACGCACCCTGTGCACAGATGATACTGCGAAGGTTCAAGTTCATATAGAAGGCTCCAGACAAATCAACAACCACATCATCGAGCTTCTGGGATTGGATATCAACCAGTTCTTCCGCACTGTGGTGCTTGCTCAAGGCAAGTTCGCTGAATTTCTCAATAGTGTTGAAGACGACAAAGCCAAACTGCTCGAGAAGATGACGGGTACCCAGATTTATGCCGACATGGGCATGAAGATCTATCAAACCTGCAAAGCCAAAGAGAACGAGCGCAACCTGCTGCGTGACCAACTCAAGAACATTACCCTGCTCAATGACGAGGATAAGGAGCACATCATCAAAGAGATTGATGAACTTAAGACTCAACAAAGCAAGCACCAGCAGCAACGCGACGGGGCTCAAAAGATGAGCGACTGGCTCGACGAGAAAAATTCCAACGACAAGAAACTCGCCGACACCAAAGCCACACTTGACGAAAAGAAAGCCTTGACACTGCAACAGGAACATCAAGAACAACTGGCACTCATCAGCGACTGGGAGGGCACGACCGATGCAAGGCAAGAACTGAAAGCCATGCACGAAGCCGGACAACACCTTAAAGCATTGGAGCTAGAACGTCCCGTAATGCAAGAGGAATTTGACCGCCTTAGCGCTGCCCTGCGCGCTACAATCACCGACCTCGATAACAAGCGACAATCGCTAGACGAGATTCAAGCCTTCCTCAAACGCGAGGAGCCTAATCGGGGCATGTATAGCGCCATCGATACCATTAAGTCGGTAATGGAAAGACGCCATTCGGCCAACCAAAACATTGCCACCCACACCGAGGCCGTTGAACAAGAACAAGGCCACTTGCCCCAAGCCGAGGAAGCAGTCAAACAGGCATTGAATGCATGCAACGACATCAAGCAAGCCCTCAAGCAGATGCAAGAAGAGTACGATGGTCTGCACATCGACCAAGTGAATGCCAACAAGGACCATCTCACCACTGCCAAACAGGACTTGATGAACTACAAGAATGTGCTTGAGACGACCGCACAAGCTCAACGGTCACTCGACAAACTCAAACAAGACCTGGATAGCCAACAGTCGCCGTTACACGAGGCACAGGCGGCTATCGTTGGTAAACGCGCACTATTTGAAAATGTTCAAGCCACAGTGGAACGCCAAAAAGACTGGAACACGCTCATAGAGCAGGCCCATAAGACGCTACATGAGGGCGATCAGTGCCCTGTGTGCGGCAATGTCATCCACACGTTGTTGGCCCCTAAAGCCCAAAGCGAACTGGACCAGCTGCAGGCACAATGCAGAAAGGCTGAGCAAGA
>JAEEGL017108267.1_pt1 | contig 10319 bp, 8 predicted proteins | sample 9134231 | NCBI WGS metagenome assembly JAEEGL01 (sample SAMN16246548, study PRJNA631951) | gut metagenome | biome: gut microbiome; feature: rumen; material: fiber-attached | host: Bos | place: Iran: Karaj | collected 2018-10
CCTCATGCAGAAAGGAGTAGTACACGAAGGCCGAGATGGGCTTACTCAGCGGAAAACGGTGAGCGCTTTGCGGGAAACGCTTACCGTTTTCAAAAAATCGCTCACCGTTTTTCGGCGAATGGACATCCGTTACTTGATAATAACCTTAGTAAGCGGACGTGTCTTTCGGCACAAACTCGTGAAGGAAAGTATCAAAAACCAGTCCCAGTGATTCTCTTCCTGTTATCTCAGTTTCATTTTTTGCCAGCTGTTTTGTAGGCTTGGAGAGCATGACACGGAAGGTGTCTGCATTTTGTGGTTAATAAGGACAGAGCGCTGTTTCACATTCTCAATGACAAACTCTGCCAAATCGCCCAGACTGGTACTTCCTTTGGATTCTTGTAGTTTCTTCAGGAGAAAATAGGTAAACAGGCCATGCCCATGGTCAGGATAAGGATAGGCGGTTTCATCATCGCTGGCTGCGCTGAATACAACCATTTTACCAGTTGGTTGCTCTTGATGAGGCCGTAAGGCCACACCGCGAGCAGATGCCATCAGCGACTTTCCGTCACCTGACATCCCACTGAAACAGGCATCAAGAAACACGACAACAGAACTAACATTGAGCATAGAAAGTTCATGATACAGTTTCTTCAGGGGGTAGCAGACTTCAGTGTGGCTCCCATCAGCATCAATCGGCAGAAGAAAAGCATCACGTGTCGATTCGTTGGGAACCCCATGGCCTGCATAGAAGAAGATAAGCCGTATTTTCTGGTAGGCACTGGCAATGTTCTTAATGTCTTGCAATGCACGAATCATCTTGCCATAGGTAGCATCGGGATACTGTAGAATGTTTTCATGGGGCAAGCCCAGTGTCTGTTCACAGTATTGTGCAAAGACCCGTCCGTCGTTTCCTGCCATTGGAACAGGTGGAGCTAAAGTGTAGTGTTCGTTGGCGATGATGACGGCAAAAGTATTCTCGTTGACACGCTTGTATTGAGGAATGTTAATATCTACATCAGGAACTCCGACTGCAATTTCCTGACGGCCAATGACAGCTTTCTTCTCATGTTCGTCAGAGTTGACCAGTTTCTCATAGTCTACCAAGTCTTTGAAGTTAGCATCCACTTGCGTTTCATTGTAAGCCAAGGCCTGATGATTATCATACGTATAGGTCTTGCCAGCAGGTGTAGTAAAAGACAGACCCGCCAATGCCAACTTCTTGTTGGCGATAACAAATTCCTGATTGTAGACTTTTACATCTTTCCAATTCTCTGCGAAATCACGTGCTTCGTTGTTAGTGCGAGGAACTATCAACACAATGTCTCCATAGGGAGAGCCTATCAGGAATGATTGGTTGTCTGCATCGTATGGCTTCAGTTGCATATCGGCGATAGTCATCTTATAGGCAAATCGATGTATGTATTCATCCATCAAGATTTTCTGCAGCTCTTCTTGTTTTGCACGCGCCGTTTCCTCATTGACCCGTTCCTTGTACTCACTGATTGTCTCATACGGATCTTTTTGCTTCCATTTGTCCATTCCTTTGCGGATTGACTCGCCAGCAAACACATCAAAGTCTGGTGCATCTTGGTTAACATCCCGATACTTGCCACTGGTTTTCTGAATCTGTGTCACCAAGGCCTCAGCCTCCTTTAGGTAAGAGAACACACGGGAATGCATGGATACGTCAGTCACATCCATGTATTCCCGCAGGTATTTAATGGCATCCGCATAATGTCCTGCATTGTAGGTGCGAGAAGCTACATAGTAGACAAAATTAGGATAATCAGGGCTGGTGCGTAATCCCTGGTCCTGCATCTCCTGCATCATTGCAACATCAACCGCCATACGTGCATAGGCGATGGCTATAGAGTCTTGATGTTGCTGGGAAAAATAGCCGGCTCCCGAACGTACGAACGGATACACCTGTTTGACCATGTTCTGTGCCTTACTATAGCTTTCTGAACTGCTTGGCAAAGACATCAGCAGCGTCTTGTAGTCACGACAACATTCAAGTGCCCTTGCATAAAAGGCTTCTTTCGTAAATGACGTGTCTGCCTGCATCGCTATCAATTCCTTGAAAGCATCATCAATATGGGTAACGGTCTGCCCTTGTGCCTTTAGACTCAACAGTGTCCAAGCAACCAGAAGACCGAGCACCCTATATTTGATGTAGAAATGGTTTTGTCTACTATACATTGCTTGTTTGGATTAATTAGAATGCATCGATGAAAGTATATTGGACACTGATACGGCGGAACTGGCTGCCAGCTTCTTTTGCCACTTCAATGTGATATTCGTAATCACGGACCATATCGGCAAAGGCAGATATTTCTTTCTCTATAAAGTTCTGCACACCAATAGCACGGGCAAAAGCCAGCTGCTCGTTGTCAGCAATACCTTCCTTTTTGTTAAGTGTTATGTTATTCAGTTCATTGTTCTTGTAAACAGGCTCTCCTTCGTATTCACCATAGCGACCGTCATAGCGCAGGGCTCTTGCTATCGGTGAAGCATCAGCAGTACCCTTAACCTGAATCTTGACGCGCTTTCCCTTAACGATGTACTTGGAGAATTCACCCTCAAATGCCTTCTGCATAATCTTCAACATCAGCATGGCAGCTGCCGATTCCTCAGTATGGTAGTGACCTGGTTTAAAGTCATCGCGAGCAGAAAACTCTTCCTCTACCTCGTAAGTAAAGCCAACATTATAGTTGACAATTTTCTCACCATCGGCATTGACGGCGTTGAATGCCTCCGTTTTCACTGATATATGGGTCTTGTCGCTGATGACATTTTCTTGCTGTGCCAGATTGACAATATTCTCCTTGATGTCAAGCAGAGTCGTCTCTTCCATGTTTGATGTCTGAATGATTTCCAGAGGAACAAAGTTATCCCCTTCAGACATATAACTCAATGAACGGCGTTCCATATTGTCAAAAATATATGTCTTACCATTAGCAGGGTTATACACTTCGACATACACCAGTTCAAATTTGTCATCGGGATTCAAGGCGTACTTGGCATTACGAAACTCCAGATTGTCTGTACTGGAGAAAGCATTTAGTTCATCCATAGGAACACCGATGAAAATATCAGGCATGGAGTTGATTTTCAACGTCAGGCTCTTGGTGTTCATATTATAGTCGCCAATGGCTACTTCAGACTCTTCTAACAAGCCTGTAGCCATCTTTGTTGCGATTTCTGTTTCCAATAGTCTGGCCTGTGCCGCACGGCTAGTTTCATTTACACGCAGGTTGTAGTCCTCCATTGACTCACCAGGCTGCTGTTTCATCCACTGGTTCAACTGCTCGTTGAGCATTGAAGTCATCATCTTATTATAATAAGGAGAGAGTCCGTCAATCCGATGAAAAACTATTGCGTCTGCAGCATTATAAATCATATAAAGCTGGTGGTCGTAGTCACTCCGTACCAACCGGATATGAGACACTTTACCACTGTCTTCCTTCATCTGATGACGTTCATTAGGATCAAGAAGGTTTATAATGAAGATGTGTTGGTCATTATAAACAACGGCAACATATTTCCCATCATCGTTAGGATAACATGCTATTGCCTGCCCAAGATCACTAATGGTATAGAGAGAGTCGAAAGTCTTTGTGTCATAGACTGTCAAATTTCCGTCCTTAGTCAAAACATACAATTGACTGCTGCCCTTGGAGAAACAAAAGTCATTAATGTCGGCAGCCATTTCCAGCGTTTTGCGAACAGCCCCTCTCTCTAAGTTCCATATCTCAAGTTTCTTTCCCTCCAATGCACCAAGGAAATAATTGTTGTCACTGTAAGCCATTCGCTGGGGAACAAGTGCTGATGTATAGGAATTAACTTCCTTATTAGTAATAGGATTGAAAACTGTTATAACTCTATTGGAGGAAGAAATAGCCAATTGCTTAGCATCAGCAGAATAGGCAATGGCAGTAGTGTTGGCCTCCTTCATCTTAATTTTCTTTGAGGGATAGGAAAGGAGTCGGTGAGTGGGATTCACATCGAAAATAGAGACACCGTATATTCCTTTTTTAGTATGGTGTAGGGATGCCAGGGAAGTATTGGAAGGATTTAGACGTATGTCATCCACAATATCGTCATCAAAAAGTCTTACCCCTCTGTTGTTGTATATCCCGTCTTCAGCAAAATAATATAACACAAAGGAGCTGTTGTCAAGTCCCTTTGGGTATCTTTCCTGAGTAATTCGGCTCTTTTTCTCTGCTTGTTGCTGTGCCAGACAATTGGCACAAACAGTAAACGAGATTAGGAATAGTAGTAGAATGTTCTTTCTTTTCATAGACTTCAATACTTTAGTTATTTTTTCTGATAGTCAAATCAATGTATTTCCGACTCATCCTCTTGTCCCGGCTACGGGTTTTAATCATCCATTGCGTGAAATCCTTGTAGCTGAGCTGGCGGGGCAACAGACGGTCTTTAGTGTGTCGTTGGTCATCAACAGGCTTGGTAAAGGGATTAGGCGAGAAAAGTATATATAGCCGGTTGTATTCTGCATGTGGATCATCGCAAGTAACGTAGACATCGTCCAGAAATACGTATTCGTTGCCATGTGTCACAGGTTGCCGTCCGTCTTCGTCACTGGCTGTAGGCAACAAACAATAGGCTGTTGCTGACTCGTCAATGAGGTAGACGGCAACATAACCGTCAATTGGAGATTTAAAATAGAGGTTTAAATCATCTCCTTCCAAAAAATCAGTACTCGCATGTCGCAGTTCCTTGCCATTACGTAAAGCCAAAACCGTGAAATCAACAGACTCATTGTTGATGGCACGTACTTTACCCCATACTGTTACTGTGAAGGTTGTAACGCCATCATCAGCTGTTTGATGGCTAACCAAAGGAGTTCTCAAGTCACCCAGCCACTCGCCTTTTACCTCGGCTTCACTTAACTGCATAAAGTAACTGTTCTCTTCACCATTCTTCATAGCCTCTTGTTGCAGTGTGCTTTGGGTTAGCAGAGTTCCAAATTCTTGGGCAAGCACCTGTGTCCGAGCATGCTGAATGGCTGCTGCCTTGGCTGCTTTAAACGACTGACTTGGGTCAGAATAATAGGTATAAGTACCCCAAACATCTCGTGTCTGTGCAAAGAGAACCATTGGCTGACCAAGTATTAATAATAAGGTAAAGACGGTCTGTTTCATAGCCCCTTTTAGTCGGTTTGTATAATGAGGTATTTTGAGATACTCCAGAACTTGTCTGGATTAATGATGCGCAATGTCGACGTTTTGCCTTTCTTCTCAATGGAATAGGAGTCATCAGGCATTTGTGTTAAAATCTTTGGATTACCAGAGTTGAGGCTTATCTCTGTGGTAACACGAATGTCAATGGTCTTGAACTGTATCTTGTCAATAGTAGAAATGTCCAACTTGCTTTTGCGCATAAAACCACCTTTTAGCAGCCCGGCATCCTTAAGTTCTGACTTCGTTCCAGTCTTGATGTAGCCCTCGTTCAACATCTCGTCCTGGGTCTGTAGAATATGATTCTGTGAACTGATGACCTGTTGCTGTTCGGCATTTTGTTGCGTCAACACACCCATGCGCTCTCCTAATTCGCCTATGGTGACGTTTTTTTTGCTTAGTTCATCCTGCAAGGCTGCTATCTGACTCTCTTTTTCCTTCAGCTGTGCTTTCAGCGCAATAATGATACGCTGTAGCTTCTTGCCGTTACCTTGGCTGTTTACTAATTGTTGCTCCAATGCAGCGATGCGTTCACGTTGAGTCTGCAGTGTCTTTTTGAATTCTGCTAACTGTGTCTTGATTTTGTTCTGATTCGGGTAAGTTCTCTCTTTATCGGCATTGAATATTTCACTTTCCTGTATAGCAATACTGTCTAATCCAGTGGACACAACGGTTAGAAACTGGTCTAACTGTTGGTATTCATTATTACGGTTTCCCAATGCAGTTTGCAAAGAGTCAACCTGTGCTCTCAAAACATCCTCTGTTTTGTTCCCACAGGAGAAACACATCAATGATGCTATGGTCAAAAGAATAATTCCAAAGTATTTCATGATACTTATTGTCTTTGTCTGCCTGAAACACCCCTGTTTCAGCTTCTTGTTTTCGTTTCTTAGCTATTATTTTCCTTGATACACAAAAAAGGCGTGAGGTGTCTATTCTTCTGTCCATCCTGGATCCAAATTTAGGAAGTTGCGAAGTTCTTGGACCACAACGACAGACGTTCGAAAACGTCTTTCTCATATATAAGACCGCCCGCCGCCCATTGCTGGACTAACTAAGCGATGGTGCAAATTTACTAAGAAATATTGAAACTGCAAAGAAAAGGCAAGAAAAATTTGGAGAATACAGGAAAAGTCTGTCTTCGAAGCTACTCTACAGCTAAACCCATTGCTACGGCAATGCGATAGAGGGTTGAAACAGACGGAATGGTCAGTCCGCTATACTTTCATTTAGCGGACACTAATAATTACTTAACTCTTCTTGAAATTCAGATAATTTCATGACTTCCACACGTGGGAAGGGTATGGATTCTAATACATTGAAGTGCTTGTCATTACTAACTATATAATCTGCATTGGCCACAACGGCACAATCCACAAATTTGTTGTCATCTTCATCTGCTGTAATGAGATGAAACTTGAACTGAGCATCAACACGAAGCACATTTGTTGCTCTCAATATCATTTCTATTGCTAATTGTGCCGCAACAGGAGATATGTGGGAACTGATGATTTCCTCATACTCTTCCAAAATCTCTGTTGTAACACAAAGGGTATATCTGCCGAGAACGAATGACTCCCACACGTTATAAAACCTACTTCGTCTTGAAAGAGACTGAAGCAAGCAGTTGGTGTCAAGGACTATGTACTTATTGCCCATACTTTATTTGTAAGGAGTACGCATGTGCTCGTTGCCCCATGCTGTCACTTTTTCTTCATTCAGCGTACCGTTATCCCAAAGTCGGTCAATTTCCCTTTGGAGACGCGTGTTCAGAAACTGTACGATGACTGATTTCAATTCTGCAACGTCTTCTTCTTTGTTGATACAAGAAAGGACGTTTAGCAGTTCGTACTGGGCTGGGGTTATTTTCAATTGTTGCTGCATATCCGTATCTATTATGACAATGTGTCAGACCCTTTGTGTCTGTATATTTATTATAGGAACGTCTGCAAAGATACGAATAATTATGGAAACGACAAAGAAAATAGTGGAAAAACCTGCTTTCCTTGCAAGAATTAGGAAATATTTCGTACCTTTGAGGCTCAGTCTCGAAGGTACTCTCGTTCGAAAATACTCAAATAAATTTGGTATTTTACTCACTTATTCGTACCTTTGCGCTCATTAAGAAGATAGATGATGAGAATGAAGCATATAATAGCAGTGGTATGGGTGCTGTGCAGCCTGCTGACGGCACAGGCAGGGATGCCCTTCCATGTGGTGCTGTTGGGCGACTCCAACACCTTCATCGGGGGTGACGACTGCGACAAGCCGAGGGGCTGGAACTACTGGTTCTGCCAGCAGTTGGAGCCTCGTACCTGTCGCAGCTATGCCCGCAGTGGTGCCACATGGACCCATACGACAGCTACCGTCTATGACGTCGTAGAGAACACGGAGGTGCTAAGCGACAACAACGTGATATTCAACCAGGTGAACCGCCTGAAGCAAGCCTATGCCGACCAGGAACAACCTGAGCCTGACCTGATACTCATCCTGGCAGGAACCAACGATGCATGGTTTCGCTGGTCGAACATCCAGACGCTTGCCGACTATGTCCGTTCTGACTGTGAGCTGCTGACAGCGTGCTTCCCACAGGCTCAAATCGTGCTGATAACGCCGTTGCAGAACACCAAGACCAGCGTGGAACAGATACAGCAGACGGGTGACATCATCGAGCAATGCGGCCATAGCATGGGGCTGAACGTCATCCGACTCGACCAAGGATGCGGCATCACCAGGAATCAGGAAATGAAGAAAAAGACGTTTACCACCGACGGCGTACACACCAACGAGGCTGGTGCCAAGCGCGTCGGCACCTATATAGCACACCGTTTGCAGGCGATTCTGCACAAATAACAAAAGATAGTATTCATGGTATTTTCAGACTTGTTTTTCCTCTTTGTCTTCCTGCCGGCATTCCTGCTGAGCTATCTCGCTGCCACGTGGGTTGACAAGCGCTTCCTACCGTTGGAGGAAATGAAGAGCAACCGCGCCAAGAACCTGGTGCTGGTGTGCTTCTCCCTGATATTCTACGCCTGGGGAGAGCCAGTCTATGTGTTCCTGATGCTCTTCTGTGTCCTGATGAACTACTTCGCAGGACTGGGCATTGCCCGTTCAGAACAGCATCGCAAGACGGCACTGGTATTGGGTTTGGTGGCTAACATCGCTATTCTGGGCACATTCAAATACCTGGGATTCTTTGCCCAGTGCCTGTGTGATATGGGTATTCCTGTCGCTCAGCCCCATATCGCCCTGCCCATTGGCATCAGCTTCTACACGTTCCAGTCTATCTCCTACCTGATAGATGTCTATCGCAGGGAGTCACCCGTACAGCGCCGTTTCGTCGACCTGCTGCTCTATATCTCTATGTTCCCGCAGCTGATAGCAGGTCCTATCGTGCGCTATGGCACCATTGCCGAGGAGATTCACAAGCGCCAGGTGACGGCCAACGACTTTGCCGACGGCATCTACCGTTTCCTGATAGGACTGGGCAAGAAGGTCATACTGGCCAACCAGCTGTCGGAAATCTCCGACCAGTTCCTGGTGAACGGCCTTGGCACGCTGACTACGGCTGGTGCATGGATAGGCATTGTGGCCTTCACCCTGCAGATTTACTTCGATTTCTCAGGTTACTCAGACATGGCCATCGGACTGGGACGCTGCTTAGGATTCCATTTCAACGAGAACTTCCGGCATCCCTACTGCTGTAATTCCATTACAGACTTCTGGCGCCGATGGCATATCTCTTTGGGTAGCTTCTTCCGCGACTACGTCTATATCCCCTTAGGAGGCAACCGTCGCCATCAAGCTGCCAACATCCTTATAGTATGGTTCCTGACAGGTATGTGGCACGGAGCCAGCTGGAACTTCATCATCTGGGGTGTCTATTTCGGACTTATCGTCATGATTGAGAAGTACACCCTGCTGCGCGTTCAGGACAAGATACCCTCGGTGCTGCTGCACATCTACAGCATGCTACTGGTGATAGCAGGCTGGGGAATCTTCTATTTCGACGACTTCAACCAGATGGTCACCTTCTTCCATGCCTTCTTCGGACAGGTTGACACCGCCTTCGACTTCGTGGACGAGAGTGCCCTGCTCAACAATTTCTGGCTGTGGGTGGTGGCCGTGCTGTTCTGCATGCCGCTGCGCAGTATGATTGAGAATCATGGGAATTCCGTATTTCTCATGGCCTATCGCATCGTCGTCTCGGTCGTCATTCTTGTGCTGAGTACTGCCCTGCTGGTAGGTGCCACGAACAATGCCTTCATCTATACGAGGTTTTAGATAGAGTTAAGAGTTAATAGATAATAGATTAGAGATTATGAAATATATAATTATTGGCCTGTTGAGCGTTTTTGTCTGCCTGTCCATAGCCCATGCCGAGCAAGTACGCCGTGCCCATAAGGGCATCATCATTGTAGGCAGCGGAGACAGCGTCAGGGCTATGGAGCCTTTTGGCGGTGCTCCCAACGGAGGCACAGGCTATGCCGACGTGGTGAACCGCTATAAGCAGACCTTTGGCGATGCCGTCAACGTCTATTGCATGATTATCCCTACGTCAGTGGCCATCTACTGTCCTGAGGAAGCCCGCGAGTGGACCAACGACCAGCAGGTGACGGTACGTAACATCTACGCCCATCTGTCGGAGACCGTGACAGCCATCGACCTGTTCGACACGATGCAGCATCATGCCGCAGAAGCTATCTATTCGCGTACCGACCACCACTGGGCACCATTGGGAGCCTACTATGCCGCCCGTCAGTTTGCACAACAGGCCAAGGTGCCGTTTGCCGACCTGTCTACCTACGAGGAGCATGTCATCCACGACTATGTGGGTACCATGTTCCGCTTCTCACGTGACAGAGCCGTGCAGAAAGCCCCCGAGGACTTCATCTACTACACGCCGCGTGACGTCAGCTACATCACGACGGTCGTCCGCTACCAGTTAGGGAGAAACGGACAGGTGGTCAGCGAGAGCGAACCGGAGGATGCTCCCTTCTTCTATACCTACGAGGACGGCAGCAGTACTGCCTACATGACCTTCATGCATGGCGACACCAATACCACCCATGTGCGTACCTCGACAGACAACCGCCGACGCCTGCTGATACTGAAGGACAGCTACGGCAACGCACTGCC
>JAEEGL017150925.1_pt1 | contig 10319 bp, 7 predicted proteins | sample 9134231 | NCBI WGS metagenome assembly JAEEGL01 (sample SAMN16246548, study PRJNA631951) | gut metagenome | biome: gut microbiome; feature: rumen; material: fiber-attached | host: Bos | place: Iran: Karaj | collected 2018-10
GACAATCTGCCACGATTTCAGGTCGTGCTGAATCGGGCCGAGGGGGACATTGCTGGTCACAGCCGTGTAGTCATAGTCATGCGACAGCATCATGCCGACAAACGAAGAATGCGGCACAAGATGGCGATAACGCGGAAGAATTTCGTCATATTCCTTTATGTGGAACAATCTGTAATCGTAGTAGCCCGGGCCGTCGTTGTTATAGACGGTGCGGATGCGCGCGCGGATTTCGTCGCTCGTCTTCAGCGCGGCATAAAGGGCCAGATGGCCGCCCTTGCTGTGGCCGCAAAGGATGATCGGCCGATCGAACGCCGCGGCGGCCTGTTCAAGGTAATCAATCGCAAGCCGATAGGACGGAATCTCCTTGCGTGCAAAAATGTCAAGATCCTCCTTCCAGCCGAGGATCGTGTCGTCGGTGCCGCGGAAAACGATGACCATACTGCCGTCGGGCAGAAGGAAGGTGCCGGCGCCGAACTGGACGGCGGGATCGGCCGCAAGCGTCTCTTTGACGCCGACAAGCTGCATTTCGGCAAAGCGCGGCTGCACCGCCATGCGCATGATGTTGTGGCTGCCGTCGGCCGGAATCATCAGACCGAGCTTTTTATGCTGATAGCCGCGGGACGCAAAGACCTCGTTGCAGGCCTGCGGAAACGGCACCGGAGAATCAAAGCTTTCGCTGACTGCGCGCTCAAACGGCATATAGAAGATTTGGCAAAACAACAGGTTGTCGGCGTCGCCGAACGGAACGTCGCAAAACGACTGGCTCCCGTTTGTTTCAATATACTCTTTCACTCCCGGCATAGTAATTCCTCCTAAATGTTTCCTTCTTTTCGTTTATTGTAGCACACGCGCAAGGGTCTGTCAATCAAAAAGATGGTTGACATTCCTTTTTTTCGGAATTATAATAGGAACATAGTTTTTGGAAAGGAAATGATGCTATGAAACGATTGATCGCTTTGCTTTTGACCTTCTCCCTTGTTTTCGGCACCTGCGCGCTCAGCGCCTCGGCCAAGAAGGACGATTCTGTCCGTCCGCGGCCGCCCTATGAATGGATAGACTGCGACTATCCGTTCGTCTTGATCCGCGGCATGGATTTTGACAAGCTGCTTGAACACCCCGATTCCGATGACGCCGAGCCCGCGCTGAAGGAGCTCGACAAAGGCCTCTTAGTGCGCAACGTCTTCAGCGGCGTTTTCAAAGGCCTGATCCACCGCGACTGGAACGTGCTGGCAGACTATGTTATCGAGATTGTTGATCAAATGATGGGCAAAATGGCCTGCAATCCGGACGGCACGCCGAAATACGACACCGGCGTTGAGCAATACCCAAAGGCGCTCGCCTATTATCCGGATCTCACCAGAAGCATGGGCTTCGGCGTGGAAGAGGGGCTTTTGCACCGCGCCATGGAAAGCTACGGCGCGAAGAAGGTCTATTACTACAACTATGACTGGCGGATCGATCCGTATATCCATGCCGAGAAGATTCATGCGCTTGTGGAACAGGCAAAGCAGGATCACAAGGTTGACAAGGTTAATCTCGTCTGCTGCTCCATGGGCGGTATTCTGACCGACGCTTATCTTTATAAATACGGCGCCGAGAGTCTGCACCGCGTGCTCTTTGTTTCGTCCACGTTCTACGGCACCTATGTCACCGGCGATTTGCTGAACGGCCGCGTCAAAATCTACGGCGATCTGCTGTATAACTTCTTTGTAACGCGCCTGGACATCAGCAAGCCTCTGGCATTTTTGCTGAAGATCCTCAACAAAATGGGGCTGTTCAAGGCTGTGGAGCGGCTGGCAAACAACGAGGTGATCCCGGAAATCAAAGATCACGTTTACGATTCATTTATGCGCGATGTGTTCTGTACCATGCCTGTGCTCTGGGCGCTGACACAACCGGAAGACGTTGACAGCGCGCTGGATTATATCTTCCACGGAAAAGAAGAGACCTATGCCGGCGTCATTAAGCTTGCAAAGGAATACAAGGTCATGAACCTCCAGCGGGACGAGATGCTGAAGCGGATGGAAAAAGAAGGCCTTGAAATCGTAGTTGCCGCCAGCTATGAGCTGCCTGTTGTGCCGGTCTATGAGCACGGCAATGTGCAGGGCGATACCGTATTGGAATCCGAGCTGATGCTCGGCGGCGCCACCATGTCGCTGCTCGGCCAAAAGCTGCCTGACGATTATCAGCCGCTTGACAAACGCTATTATTCGCCCGACCGCGAAGTGGACCTTTCCACGGCGCTGTTCCCGAACACGACCTGGGCGCTCAAGAACGTCCCGCATGTGTTCACGTCCTACGGCACGGAATGCCAGGATATGCTGATGTGGATGGTCAACAGCGAAGCCTGTCCCACGGTGTTTTCCAACAAGAACTATCCGCAGTTCCTGCTGTCCAACGGCAAATTGGAACTGGATCCGCTTGAATATTAAAAAACTTTGGAGGAAACGATCATGAAAAAAGCGTTAGCGCTCCTGCTTGCCGTTCTGCTGCTCGGTATGCTGGCCGTGCCCACGTTTGCCGTTTCGCTTGGCGACGGCAGCGACGCCCTGCACGCGGCGTTTCTGGACGGTGTGAACAGCAAAGGCGAAGACTATGTCTATTTCAGCCCGGTCAAAGGCGAAAATGACACCGCAAAGTATCCCCTGTTCATCTGGCTGCACGGCGCCGGCTCAGGCAAAGAAAAGCGCGATCAGATCATGTGGTACGATATCGTGCATTTCGCCTCGAACGAATATCAGGCAAAATTCAACGAAGGCGGTTGCTTTGTCTTTGCGCCCCGTGACCCCGGCGTGGTCATGAGTTCCTGGGAAGCGAACGACACGGGCACGCTCAAAAACACGATCGACGAATTCATCGCGTCGCAGAGCGGACACATCGACATGGATCGCATCTATATTTCCGGCTATTCCACCGGCGGCTCGATGGTTTGGAACATGGCGACGGCCTACCCGAATTTCTTTGCCGCCGTGATTCCCGCCTCCGCGCTGCTGCAGCCCTCCAGGACAGCCATGCAGTTGCTGAAGGACGTCTCGGTCTGGATCTTTTGCTGTGATCTCGATCCCTACGCGACCGCCGGCACCGTTTCGGCAAAGCCTGTTTTCAATGCGCTGAAATCCGTCACGAATCGGCCGACCGGCGTTCGGCTGACCACTTTTTCGCAGGCGGTGCTTCCCGACGGCAGCAAGAAACACGAGAACGGCGCTGTCGCCTGGGACTGCGAGCACTACACCTGGATGGCGCTGACGAACGATATGCACATGTATGACGGCAGCGTATACGCCTATCAAAAAACGGTTGACGCGGCGGGCAATACGATAGAATTCCCTGCGGACGGCGGCTTTATATCCTGGCTGACACAGCAGCACCGCACCACGGAGCAGTCGAATTCCGGCGGCGTTTCAACCAATGGGTTCCGGCAGTTCTTTGCCTATATACGTTCGTTCTTCATTCGGACATTCAGTCTGATCCGCGGCTTCTTCACGTTTTCGAGATAAAGCTATAGCATAAAAAAGGCACCCGGCTGGGTGCTTTTTTTACTGCTCGTCGGATTCATGCAGCACCGCCGCGCCGCGCTCCAGCGACACAACGCCGGTGCGGCACATTTCGATGATGCCGATCGGCTTCAGCACCTCGATGAACGCGGAAATCTTCAGCGGCTCCCCCGTCACCTCGATGATCATGGCGTCGGTGGAATAATCGATGATCTTGCCGCGATAGACGTCTGCAGCCGCCATGATTTCGCTGCGCGATTCCGGACGGTTGGCCACCTTGACAAGCAGCAGCTCGCGCTCCACGTTCTGGGCGCTTTCCAGCAGCTTGACCTCCTTGACGTTATGCAGCTTTTTGAGCTGGTTGATCAGTTGCTCCCGGGCGTAATCGTCGCCGTTGAGGGTGATCGTCATCCGCGAAAAGGCGGGGTCTTCGGTTTCACCCACCGTCAGCGAGTCGATGTTGAAGCCCTTGCGCATAAACAGGCCGGCGACGCGCGTCAGCACGCCGTATTTGTTTTCCACATAAACCGCAATCACACTTCTCATTTTCCAATATCTCCTTTCGTTATTCCGTAATCAGGCGATCAAACGAGCCGTCGGCCGGCAGCATCGGCAGCACGGGCTCATCGGGATCGATCGGCACTTCAATCAGATACGGCCCGTCCGCCTGCAGCGCCGTTTGCAAAGCGGCTTCAAACGCTTCCAAAGAATCCGCGCGGACCGCAGCGGCGCCGAACGCCTCCGCCACACGGACGAAATCGGTTTTGCGGTTCAGGGTCGTATTGGAATAGCGCTTTTCATAACCGTAGGTCTGCAGCTGGCGCACCAAACCGAGCACGCCGTTGTTAAACAGGATGACGGTAACGGGAAGCTGCAGGCTGACGGCGGTCGCAAGCTCGTTCAGGTTCATCCCGAAGCTGCCGTCACCCGTCACAAGAACCGTTCTGCAGCCGGAACCGACACAGGCGCCGATTGCCGCGCCGAGGCCGAAGCCCATGGTGCCGAGCCCGCCGGAGGTGATGAACCTGCGCGGCTGCTGAAGAAGCGTATACTGGGCGGCCCACATCTGATGGCGGCCGACGTCGGTTGCGACAATCGTGCTGTCGTCTTTGCAGCGGTTAATCACGTCAAACAGCGCTTTCGGATCCAAAAAGGAACGCGGCTTTGCGGCGTTGCGCCGCATGATCTCGGCCTGCGTCCGGCGCAGCACGGCGACCTCCTCTCGCCATTGCGGGTGCGCCTGGGGTTCCACGCGATTGAGAACCGTTTCAAGCGCGTCTGTCAGATCACCGATCAGACCGAGCGTCACTTTCACGTTTTTGTTGATTTCCGACTGATCGGCGTCCATCTGAATGATGACGGCATCCCTGCAGTACTTTTCGGGGTCGCCCGTGGCGCGGTCGGAAAACCGGACGCCGATACCGAGCACAAGGTCGGCCTCCAGATTTGCCATGGTGGAGGCATAAGCGCCGTGCATTCCCTCCATCCCGAGAAACCGTTCGTTTTGATGCGGAAGCGCGGAAAGGCCCATCAGCGAACAGCCGATATAAGCGTCGAGCTTTTCCGCAAGCGCGGCAATTTGCCGCCCGAGGCCGCAGTGCGCCGCGCCGCCCCCGACATAGAGATAGGGACGTTTCGCGCGGTTCAGGAGGCGAACCGCTTCGTCCAGCAGATCAGACGAAACAAGGCGCTGCGGAAAGGGCGCCGCGACAGGCTGCGGTTCATATGGGCAAAGCGCCGTCTGAATGTCCTTCGGAATATCGATCAGCACAGGCCCGGATCTGCCGCTCTTGGCAATCCGAAACGCTTCGCGGATGGTATCGGCAAGCTCGCGCACATCCTGCACGAAATAATTATGCTTGGTAATCGGCAGCGTGATGCCGGTGATGTTGATCTCCTGAAACGCGTCCTTGCCGATCTGCCAGGTGGGCACGTTGCCCGTAATCGCCACCAGCGGGACCGAATCGAGCATCGCCGTGGCAAGCCCGGTGACAAGATTCGTCGCGCCCGGGCCGCTTGTTGCCAAAACGACGCCGACCTTCCCGGTTGCCCGCGCATAGCCGTCCGCCGCGTGCGCGGCGCCCTGCTCGTGCGCCGTCAGAATATGGCGGATTCGGTCCTGCGATGCAAACAGCGCGTCATAAAGATCGAGCACGGTTCCGCCCGGATAGCCGAACACCTCGGTCACGCCCTGTTCGATCAGTGTTTCAACCGTGATCTGTGCGCCGTTCGGCAAACGCTCTTTTTTTCTTTTCATGTCTCATTTCCTTTCAAATCAAAAGAAAAAGCTTCCGTCTCACAAAGAGACGAAAGCTGCAGCTTCCGCGGTACCACTCTTCTTCGTCATCCGAATCCGGATCACGCCCTTTCGGCGCCGACACGCCGTATCTCTGTGACGGGAGAACCCTTTCGCGACTACCCGGCAAGGCCGATCCCCGCGACCGCTCCACGGCGACTTCCGCGCTTGTCCTTGCTGCCTTGCACCAAACGGCAGCTCTCTGAAAGCACACAGACGCGTACTATTCCGCTTCCCAGCGTTTTCTTTTTGGGTATTATAGCATTGCAGCCGGGCGTTGTCAAGTTTCCCTGCTCAAGTTTATCTATTTTGACTCTTGAAAATCACCGCGGAATATGCTATCATATTAAAAATGATTAGAGCAAACACACGGAGGTATCATTATGAAGCTGAAAAAGCGAATTCTTTGCATTGTTCTTTCCGTTTTGATGCTGCTTTCCACCGGCGTGCTTTCCGCCTTTGCGGAAAGCACTCAGGAAGCCTGCCCGCTCATTTATGTTCACGGGTTCATGGGCTCCCCGATTCTGGAAAACAAAGACGATCCGAATTCCAAGGTTATCTGGCCGCCGGATGTCAACGCGATTCTGGAGGACGTGAAAGCGGAGCTCCCGGGGCTTACGCTGGCGCTGACCGCCAACAAGTTTGAAAACTTCGGCGACATGGCCGTTGCGCTGATCAATCCTTATTTTGAACCGAACTATCTTGCAAAGGACGGCACCTGCCCGAACAACAGCGGCGTCTATTTCCGCTATCCGAGCGCCAACTCGATTCCGAAGAACGGCCGCGTCAACTTCTGCTATGACTGGCGGCTCGATCCGCTCCAGACGGCGGAAAGCCTCAACAAATTTATAATTTATGTGCTGAATTCGACCGGCGCGCAGAAGGTCAACCTGGTCTGCCACAGCCTCGGCGGCATTATTGTGATGGCTTATCTCACAAAATACGGCGATGAAAAGGTCAAGGGCGTCTGCTTCAACACGACGGCCATCTACGGCGAATCCTACACCGGCAATCTGATGCGCGGCGACATCGTGTTCGATCCCGATTCGATTGAGTATTATATGCGCTATATTCTTGAGGGAACCGAATATGACACCCTGTTCACCGAGCTGATCGGCTTACTGAACCAAAGCGGCCTGCTCAGGCTGCTTGCCGTCAAAGCAAACGGCCTGACAAAGAGCCAAAAGGAGCGTGTCTGCCGCGAGGTGCTGCTGCCGCTGTTCGGCAACTGGCTGACAATCTGGAGTATGGTACCCGATAAGGATATGGAGACCGCGAAGGATATGGTTTTCAACCAGCTTTGCGCCGGCGAGGACTACACTGAGCTGCGCGCGAAGATTGACGCTTACAATACAACCGTTCGGGCGAACAGGGACGCAACGCTTGAACAACTGAACAACGACGCAAACGTCTATGTGATCTCGCGCTACGGCTACTCCTCCGTTCCGGTCACGTCCTCGTTCAAAAACCTCAGCGACGGCACGGTTGACACGATGTATTCGTCCTTCGGCGCAACGACGAGCGACTATGACAGCAAGCTCACGAAAGAGCAGATCGGTGATGCCGCGGCGGAGTATATTTCGCCGGATCACCGCGTCAATGCCGCCACCTGCAAGTTCCCGGAGCAGACCTGGTTCGTCCGCAACATGAAGCACGATCTTCAGGCTGATTCTCTTTGGAAGATGATGGAGCTGCTGTTGGCGCAAAACGAGCAGGCAACCGTCAGCACGTTCGAGCAGTACCCCCGTTTCCTTGTCTATGACGCCCAAACGGACACGCTCTCGCCGGACACGGCGGAAGCCGCCGCCGAACCGGCTGTCACCCCGGAAAAGGTCAACCGTCTCATCGACCAGCTCAAGCGCCTGTTTGAAGTGATCAAACAATTCTTCATGAAGCTCTTCAAATAATAAACCCTGCGCAACCGCAGCAGGCGGTAATTCACAAATAATGAAAAGTGCTCCGCAGCGAAACGGAGCACTTTTTTCTTTTTCTTAAATGGTTTCAGCTTCTCCAGCGCTGCAGGGCGTCGCGCAGCCAGGCCTCCAACGCCGCCATGCCGTCGCCCGTTTTCGCGCTGACGGGGAAAACGGCAATGGCAGGATTCAACGCGCGCACACGGGAAACGCAGCGATCAAAATCAAAGTCAAAATAATCCACGGCGTCAGTTTTCGTGATGACCAGCACATCGCTTTCACGGAACATCAAGGGATATTTCAGCGGCTTGTCGTCCCCTTCCGGCACGGAGAGAATCATCAGATTGCAGCCGGCGCCGGTGTCGTATTCCGCCGGGCAGATGAGATTGCCCACGTTTTCAAGAAAAACAAGGTCGTGGGCGCCGTCGATTTCGTCGAAAGCGGCTGTGGTCATACCGGCGTCCATATGGCACATGCCGCCGGTATGCACCTGGATCGCGGTTGCGCCGAGCGATTCGATTGCTTTTGCGTCGACGTCGGATTCAATATCGGCTTCCATCACGCCGATTGCAAGATCGGGCAGATCACGGATCATACGCGACAGCAGCGTCGTTTTCCCAGAGCCCGCGCTGCTCATGACGTTGACAAGCAGCGTTCCGCTTCGGCGCAGACGCACACGCAGCGCTTCGGCGTCCTTTTCGTTCGACGCGGTGACCGAAGCGCCGAGTTTGATCAGCTTCATCGCTGCCCCCTCCTTTGTTCTATTTTCTCCTGCAGCAGTGCCGCAACCGGCACGAACCCTTCTCCTGTTTTGGCGCTGACGGGAAAGACCGCAATCGCCGGATTGAGCGCCTTTGCGCGCTGCGTTGCTTTTTCGGCGTCAAAATCGAAAATCGGCAGCGTATCCATCTTATTGAAGAGCAGCACGTCGCTGATTGTGAACATCAGCGGATACTTCAGCGGCTTGTCGTCCCCCTCGGGAACAGAAAGAAGCATCATGCGCAAATCGGCCCCGACTTCAAACTCCGCCGGGCACACAAGATTGCCGATGTTTTCCAAAAAAATCAGGTCAAGGCCTTCTACGCCGAGCGATTCCAGCCCGCGGCGCGTCATATCGGCGTCCATGTGACAAAGGCCCGCCGTATGCAGCTGGATCACCTTCGCCCCGGCGGCAGCGATTGTTTTTGCGTCAACGTCGGAATCCACATCCGCTTCCATCACACCGATCCGATATGTGCTGCCGAGCAGACGGATCAACTGCAGCAAAACGGAGGTTTTACCGGCGCCGGGCGACCCCATCAGATTGACAAGCACTGCGCCGCTTTTTTGCAGCGCCTCCCGTGTTTTTGCGGCCTGCGCTTCGTTGTCGGCCAGCACACGTTCCTTCACTTCCACAATATCAAACAACAGAAAGCCTCCTTCTGCTTTTTTCTATTTATGATTATATGAGTATCCCGCCGCTGTGTCAATATTTTTTTGCCGTTCAGCTGCCGTCGGCGAAGAAGCAGCCGGGAACCCCGATTCTGCCATTGCGGCAAACCGGTCGCAATTCTAAGAAAATTTAATGAAAAGCAAGACAATTATTAACAAAACATTGACAGAACATCATAAAATTTGATATGATATGAAAGGAATAAAATGAAATCGTTTTGTTCTATTCTTTTCAAAAGGAGAGAAAGTATGGCAGACAAAATGTTAGGGTATGCGCCGGAATGGACCTATGACGATTCCATCCCCGTGCGCGAGCCCATCATGAAGCTCGGCAGAATGATCACCGACAGAATCCCCATCGTGCTCGGCATCCAGAAAATCACAAAGCAGGATCCCGAGTATTGGGCTGTTGCGACCATCTGTCCGACCGATGAAATGGCGGAAGTGGCCATGCGGATGAAGAAACGTCACCCGCGCACCCTGGCGGATATGAAGAAGCTCGTCAAGAACATGAACATGACAGAGGAATATCTGCTGAACCTGCTCGAACAGATGAGCGAAAACGGCCTCATCGAATGGAACTATGAGAACGAGCAGCACGAAAAGCAGTGGGTGCTGCCGATGTTCGTGCCCGGTTCCGGCGAGTTCTCCAACATGAACAAGGCACTTTTGGAAAAGCATCCCGAGCTCGGTCGCTTCTTTGAGCGGATGACGCGCCTTCCGCTGGAGAAGGTCACGCCCATGGTCCCACCGGGCGGCGGCGGCATCGGCATGCATGTCATTCCCGTGGAAAAAGCAATCGAAATGGAAAACGAAGCGATCGGACTGGAAAAGATTTCCTACTGGCTGGACAAATACGACGGCAAATATGCTGCCTCCCCCTGCTCCTGCCGCTATTCCAGAAAGACCTATGACGAAGGCTGCGCCGACGACCCCGAGGGCTGGTGCGTCGCCATCGGCGACATGGCCGACTATGTTGTGGAAACCCAGAAGGGCGGCCATTACGTCACAAAGGAGCAGGCGCTTGAGATCTTCCGGCAGGGCGAAGAAAACGGCTTTGTCCATCAGATCACGAACATTGATGGCGAGGACAAGATCTTTGCGATCTGCAACTGCAACGTCAACGTCTGCTATGCGCTGCGCACCTCCCAGCTGTTCAACACGCCCAACATGTCCCGCTCCGCC
>JAEEGL011278115.1_pt1 | contig 10318 bp, 9 predicted proteins | sample 9134231 | NCBI WGS metagenome assembly JAEEGL01 (sample SAMN16246548, study PRJNA631951) | gut metagenome | biome: gut microbiome; feature: rumen; material: fiber-attached | host: Bos | place: Iran: Karaj | collected 2018-10
ATGAACCGGTATTTGCCGAACTTGGAAAGAAGTACGGAAAGTCTCCGGCACAGATCATTCTTCGCTGGCATACACAGATGGGATTTGTGGTGATCCCAGGCAGTAAAACGAAAGATCATATCAAAGATAATCTCAACATTCTCGATTTTAAGCTGACGGACGAAGAAATGGCTAAGATTGCGGAGCTTGATAAGAATGAGAGATATTATCACAGGACAGATGAACAGCTTAAACAGTTCGCAGGCTGGAAACCTGATTTTGAAAAGGCTTGAGGTGATGATCAGTGAAGAGGGTTTTTTACTGTTTGTGAGACAAATAAAAGCTATCATAATCGTAGCCGGTTCGTCAGCGCACACTGACGAATCTGCAAATGATTATAAGATAGCTTTTTTATTATGCAGAATTGCAGATTTGATCTTTGGCAACTGAATATAGATTGTAATCATTTAGAAATAAGGAAGAGAAGCGTTTTGGAAAAATAAAACCAGCGGTTTATTGTTATTAAGATAAAATGAGTTTAGAATAAGTTTTGTAATTAATCTGTGGGACGTTATAAAACCACCCCACTTTTATAAAGAGGTATAAATCATGAATCTGCCTATTCAGGTTAATCAGGAAGAATTATCAGATATTTTATTTACAGTGGCTCCTACAAGACCGGTTTTTATATGGGGAGCGCCGGGCATAGGGAAATCAGCGCTTGTGGAGAAATTTGCAGATGACGTTGGAATGGAATGCGTATCACTTCTCGGAAGCCAGCTGGCACCGGAGGATATTATCGGTATCCCAAGGATCACGGATGAAGTTTCAGAATTTCTCCCACCTAAGATGATCGCAAGAAAAGAACCATATGTTCTTTTCCTGGATGAGCTGAATGCGTGTTCGCAGGAGGTTCAGAAGGCTTTCTACAGCCTTATATACGAGAGAAGGATTGGTGAATATCATCTTCCGGAGGGAAGTGTTGTTATCGGAGCAGGAAACAGAATGCAGGATAATGCAATAGTTAAGACGATGTCGTCGGCGCTTATTAACAGAATGTTCCATGTTCAGCTGAAGGTCAATACCGAGAAGTGGCTTGACTGGGCTTATACAGAAGGTATTCATCCGTGGATCACCGAGTATATAACTATAAGGCCGGAACATCTGTTCAGCACACCACCCAAAACAGAGGAACCTTTCTCAACACCAAGATCCTGGCATATGCTCAGTGATCTTCTTAAAGAATATGAAAAAAGTACAGGCACCGTATCACAGGAAACCCTGAAAATGCTTTCTTATGGGTGCATATCTTCAAGTCATGCGGGTATGTTTGTTGCATTTACTAAGCAATTGGGCAATAAGAATCTGTTATCCGATATCATAAAAGGTGATGCAAAATGGCCGGGGGCACCTGAGGAAAGAGATGTCCTGTACTTCCTCGCTCAGTCTTTCAGGGACAGGCTCCTTCTGGAGCTTCCGGAAGATAAGGATAAGCTTGATGCCAATACACAGTTCTTTACACACAGAGCAAAAGCCATGATGAAAGAACTGGCGTCGATCAATTTTGAACTTGCTCAGCTTGTGGTATCAGATGATAATGGCAAAGCACTTCCTGAGTGGTTCATGGTGGAAATTGTAAGAGACCTTCCAAGACTGATCCAGAAGTGATAATTGAGAGAAGAGAGTTATGCCAAAGAAAACGCAGAAGAAAATATCCATAGCTGAGATGAATATATTAGAGGGTATACAACTTATCAAGCGTCACCCTCTTTTTGGGCATCTTTCTTATCATGAAATACTGAAGGAATATGCCAAAGGCTATACAGGCTCAGCATATATGGATATTCATAGCGATATATATTTTAACAAAAATATGAATCATACTCCGGAACAGTGGGCATATATAATTGCACATTTACTTCTTCATCAGGGATTGGGGCATACCAATCCTGATAAGGTTCCGACCGGATATGATATGAAGATATGGAATATAGCGTGTGATATCTATGTTAGTAAATTCCTTAGAGATGTAAGATTCCCAGGTGAGCCTTACAGCGTGGATATAATAAATGATTATCCGGGAAGCCTGAGGGATGAAAAAACTATTTATGAGTATCTTATTCAGAATGAAGAAGCTATAAGAAAATTCGGGGATCTGAGTACAGGTGTTTCGGGAAGCAATGATATAATCGGACTGGAAGAACTGCATGGAAAGGATTTTCGTAGATGGCGCGGAAATGATTATTATGAAAGAGAGTTTGCGGCTGCTCTTCAGAGTTCTGTAAGGAGCGTACTGAGACATGCAAATAATGCAGCATATGATGAAGAGGAGCAGCCTGAGACAAAGTCCAGAAAGGCAGCAGCATGGTTTATCAACAGTTATCCGCTGCTTGGGGGAATAGCTGCGCATTTTAAAGTAATCGAAGATGCGGAGCTGTGCCAGAAACATGAGATATCCATTGCAGCAATAAATGTGGATGCAGCCGAGATATATGTTAATCCTGCCGCAGGCTTGAAGGGAGAACAGCTGAAGTTTGTTCTTGCACATGAATATCTTCATGCAGGTCTGGGACACGCTAGACGTGCCGGAGGAAGAGACAGGGAACTCTGGAATGTGGCCTGCGACTATGTGATCAACAGCTGGCTTAAAGAGATGCATATAGGGGTAATGCCTGAAATCGGTACACTATATGATGAAAACCTCGCAGGAATGTCAGCTGAAGAAATATATGACGAACTGGTAAGGAATCTCAGAACGGCCAGAAAGCTTGCTACATACAGGGGCTATGGAAAAGGAGATATACTTGGAAAAAGTGATGGAATTGCAGTAGGAGGATTATATAGCGGAACGGTATCGCTGGATGATTATTGTAAAAGTGCTCTGATGCAAGGTCTGGAATACCAGATATCATCAGGAAGAGGCCTGATACCGGCGGGACTCATAGAAGAGATACGTGCACTTGCAATGCCGCCTATACCTTGGGATGTTCAGCTGGCAAAGTGGTTTGATGATTATTTTGCACCATTAGAGAAGGTCAGAACATATGCCAGACCAAGCAGAAGACAGGCAACTACACCGGATATTCCGAGACCGAGATATGTTATTAGTGAAACATTGACAGAGGGACGAACCTTTGGAGTTGTAATAGATACCTCAGGTTCAATGTCTGCAAAGGATATCGGAGTTGCTCTTGGAGCTATTGCCAGTTACGCAGATTCAAAGGATGTTCCAAAAGTGAGAGTGGTGTTCTGTGATGCGGAGGCATATGATAAGGGATATATGTCCCCTGAGGAGATTGCGGGAAGGGTTGAAGTCATGGGAAGAGGAGGAACAGTGCTTCAACCGGGAGTTGATATTCTTGAAAAGTCAGATAGTTTTCCGAAGGATGGCCCGATACTTATCATCACGGACGGGTACATAGAAAGTGATCTAATAGTGAAAAGAGATCATGCATTTTTGATACCGGTCGGACACAGACTTCCTTTCAGACCGGCAGGGAAAGTGTTTTACTATGATATATAGGGAATATTACGGCTGGAATTAAGGATTAGAGTATGGTAGACTAATACAGATATTTTGGTTAGATTAAGACCGCCGTGAGAGGAGATTATTTACATGCCGGTATTTGATTTTAATGAAAAGAAGAAAGAAGAAGTAAAGGCAGAGAGAAGCTATAAGCTGGTTTATTCAAGTGAGAGAACAACCAGTACTCAGCATCCGATTATGATTCTAGAAGATTCAGGTTCTAAACTTGTTCATCATTCAAATGGTATGTTTGAGGCTCCGACTGTAGGATCGGCATTTATATATGACACAGAAGAAAAGTCATCACATAACATCCTTGAAATCGATGCGAGATTCGAGAACCTTCTAAAATGGCTCGGTGAAAATCATATAATGGTACGTCTCTCAGGTCAGACTACTGAAAGAGGATATGCAGTATACAAGATTCTTGAAACAGGAGTGGCAGTAAGAGGTTCAAAGTTATCCGGTGAAAATGGCTTTCTCCAGTTTATGATTGACCGCCTTCTTCAAAGTGATGCACCATCTGAAGAGATAGTAGATCCGGATGAGATAGATGATGCAGATGATATGAGACTTACAAGTATTCAGAGCATAACAGATTATCTTATGTGCGCAGGAAGTACCCTTCCGGATAATATCAGGCTCTGGGCAAGACGTAATCTTGCTGTTGCGAAGTCTTCGGAAGTAACTCCGGAAGAGAGAAGACATGCACAGAGAGCACTCTCAATAATGCTCAGTATTCAGTGGAAGAATACAGATTTTCAGCCTATAGATCCAGTCGAGGCAAGACGAATCCTAGATGAAGAGCTTTACGGACTGGAAAGTGTAAAGCAGCGAATAATCGAAACTATAATTCAGATAAATCGTACACATACACTTCCGGCATATGGAATACTCCTGATCGGCCCTGCAGGAACCGGTAAGTCACAGATTGCATATGCAGTAGCAAGAATTCTGAAAATGTCATGGACAACTCTTGAGATGAGTTCAATAAATGATCCAGAGCAGCTGACCGGTAGTTCACGTATATATGCAAATGCAAAACCGGGACTTATCATGGAAGCATTTGCAAATGCTGAAAGCTCAAATCTGGTATTTATTATAAATGAGCTGGATAAAGCCTCATCAGGTAAGGGAAATGGAAATCCTGCGGATGTTCTTCTGACACTGCTTGATAACCTCGGATTTACCGATAACTACATTGAATGCAATATACCTACTACAGGTGTATATCCGATAGCAACAGCAAATAACAAGGCTGATATAAGTGCACCGCTTATGTCAAGATTTGCAGTTATAGAACTTCCGGATTATACACCGGAAGAAAAACGAGTAATATTTACACGATTTGCCATGCCTAAAGTATTAAAGAGAATTGGTCTAAGAAGTGAAGAAATCGTGATAACAGAAGAAGCATTAGATGCGGTAATGGATATATTTAAGAATACATCAGGTATAAGAGATATAGAACAGGCAGCTGAACATATAGCTGCAAATGCATTATACAGAATAGAAGTAGAAAAACTGGATTCAGTTACCTACGATGCAAAAATGATCCGTGATCTTTTATAAAAATAAAGCCCACTGACTATATGTCAATGGGCTTTGTTTTATATTACTTCTTGTTCTCTTTCTTAAGTTCATTCATCTTCATTGCACGAACCTTAAGTGGTAGACCCCAAAGTGTGATGAAGCCTTCTGCATCATGATGATCATACATATCACCTGTTGTAAATGATGCAAGTGATTCGCTGTAAAGTGAATATGGAGAAGTTGTACCTGCTTTGATGATATTACCTTTGTAAAGACGAAGCTTAACTTCACCTGTTACGTACTGCTGAGTTACATCAACGAAAGCTGATATAGCTTCGCGAGCAGGAGTAAACCATTTACCTTCATATACTATGCTTGCAAGCTTGCTTCCAAGGTCTTTCTTAAGAGCGATAGTGTCACGGTCAAGAACAAGTTCCTCAAGCTGCTGATGAGCTTCCATAAGGATTGTTCCACCTGGAGTCTCGTATACTCCACGGCTCTTCATACCAACAACTCTGTTCTCTACAATATCAACGATTCCGATACCATGCTTTCCGCCGATTGTATTAAGCTCGCGGATGATATCAGCAACCTTCATTTTCTTACCATTAAGAGATACAGGCATACCTTTTTCGAAGTTAATTGTAAGCTCCACATCTTCATCAGGTGCTTTTTCAGGAGTTACTCCAAGTACAAGCATATGATCGTAGTTAGGAGCCTGTGAAGGATCTTCAAGTTCCAGTCCTTCATGGCTGATATGCCATATATTTCTGTCACGGCTGTAGGACTGATCTGTTCCGAAAGGAAGATCAATACCATGAGCCTTACAATAATCTATTTCGGCCTGACGTGAATCCATCTGCCATCTGTCATCTCTCCATGGTGCGATAACCTTAATATCAGGAGCAAGAGCTTTGATTCCAAGCTCGAATCTAATCTGATCATTTCCCTTACCAGTAGCACCGTGGCATATAGCAACTGCATCTTCCTTACGAGCAATCTCAACAAGCTTGGCAGCGATAGTAGGTCTTGCCATAGCAGTACCCATGAGGTACTTATGCTCATACACAGCACCAGCCTTGACACATGGCATAATATAATTCTCGCAGAGATCATCAACAACATCTTCAATATAAAGCTTAGCAGCTCCTGAGAGACGTGCACGTTCTTCAAGACCATCAAGCTCTTCACCCTGACCGCAGTCTATGCAGCAGCAGATAACCTCATAACCATATGTTTCTTTTAACCACGGAATTACCGCAGTTGTATCAAGTCCGCCTGAATAGGCTAAAACAACTTTATCCATGTTTACAGACCTCTTTTCTATAATAAATTAATTCTTTAGGCATTGAAAATCGCCACCCTCAATAATACCTTAAATCATGCAAAAAGAAAAGCATTCTTTTATGAATTATGATATAGTATATCAATATAACAGTAATGAGCAATTATGGAATGAAATAAGTTTGAGAGGTGACAGTTAACTAATATGGGAAATGTAAGAAGAGCGAAGGTCGAGGATATTCAAAGTATATTAGAGTTATTGGTTCAAGTGGATATGGTACACCATAATGGAAGACCAGATCTCTTTAAAGGCCCAACGACTAAGTATAATGCAGATGAGTTGAAGAGTATAATTGGTAATGATTCAACGCCTGTGTTTGTATATGAAGATGATGATAAGATCCTTGGTCATATGTTCTGCATTTTCAAGCAGGAAAATGATGATTCGGTGCTTACGGATATCAAAACGCTTTATATCGACGACATATGTGTGGATGAGAATGCCCGGGGTCTTGGTGTTGGCAGAGAACTATTTGAGTATATAAAGGGATATGCCAGGGATAAAGGCTTTTATAATATTACACTTAACGTTTGGTGCTGCAATCCTGATGCTATGAAGTTTTACGAAGCTATGGGAATGGAACCGCAGAAAATAGGTATGGAAATGGTTTTAAAGAGGGATTAAAGAATATGAGTAATAACATACATGATGATGAAAAAAGATTTCCGTTATTCAACAGAGTAAGACACGATCATGACATTAGTGTATATATCGAGGAGCAGAACAAATCAATGCAGGCTATGGGATTTACCGAACATAGTTTTGCGCATATTGGCGTAGTTGCAGATAGAACAGGTTATATTCTGGATACGCTTGGGGTTGATGATCATACTATTGATCTTGCTCTGACAGCGGCGTGGATGCATGATTTAGGAAATGTGATCAATCGTGTTGATCATAGTCAGTCCGGAGCTATGATGACATTTTACCTATTAGATAAGATGGGAGTTCCGGCAGAGGATATAGCACCTATCATAAGGGCAATTGGAAATCATGATGAAGGCAGCGGAGTGCCGGTTAGTAATATAGCTGCAGCACTTATTCTTGCAGACAAGTCCGATGTTCGAAGAAGCAGGGTCCAGGATGAGGATGCAAGAAATTATGATATTCATGATAGAGTAAATTACTCTGTTAAGTCCTCAAAACTCAAGATAAATCAGGACCATACATCGATAAAGCTTAAGCTTGAAATAGATACAAGATATGGCGAAATAGGGGAGTATTTCGAGATATTTATGGAACGAATGTTGCTATGTCGTAAGGCTGCTAGTTTCTTCAATCTAGAATTTCATTTGATCATAAATGAACAGACATTAATGTAAAATGATTATCAAATATGCTGGATCTAAGATGAATGAAGTGATTGACAAAATTATGTAGCAGGAATAGAATTAGTCAGTAAACTAAATAAAGTAAGTAAGATATAATAATATCATTGGGGAGCTAGTATACTGGCTGAGAGGAAGTAAAAACTTCGACCCGTTAACCTGATTTGGATAATGCCAACGTAGGGAAGAGTCAAAGAATTAATTCTTATTGTGAATGAATGAACAGCTGATATGCCTGATGGTATATCAGCTTATTTTTATGCATTGACTCAATGCATTATAAGATGACAAGGAGGATAAATATGGTCAAGGTAAATGGTGAGAGCTATGACTACGCAGGACTTACTGTACTGGAAATGTTAGAAAAACTTGGCTTTTCTACTGAACGTATCGCAGTAGAGATTAATATGGAGATAGTACCTAAGGCAAGTTATATTGCGACTATTTTAAAAGATGAAGATACAGTCGAAGTTGTAAGCTTCGTGGGAGGTGGCTGATATGATCCCTTCTAGAGAAGAGTGGATAAATGCATTAGTGGAGAGACATGGACAGGAACGGCAGAATGCATTCCTTAATGCAACCGTTGCTATATGTGGACTTGGAGGACTGGGTTCCAACATAGCAAATGCTCTTACTCGTGCGGGTATAGGAAAGCTGATACTTATAGATTTCGATAAGGTTGATATCACGAATCTTAATCGCCAGCAATATAAGATGAGTCAGCTTGGAAAGTATAAGACAGAAAGCTGTCTGGAGAATCTAAGGGAGATCTCTCCATATACCGAGATTATAATCCACACGGTTAAGCTTACTGAAGAGAATATACCGGAGCTGCTTGGGGAGGCTGATATCATATGCGAAGCATTTGACAAGGCTGATCAGAAGGCAATGCTGGTTAATACAGTGCTTGAAACATTTCCAGATAAATATATTCTTTCAGGTACTGGAATGGCAGGCTTTGGAAGTGCAAATACTATACAGAGCCGCAAGGCTTTTGGGAAGCTCTATCTCTGCGGAGATGAAAAGAGTGACGTGAATGATGGTGTCGGACTTGTGGCATCCAGAGTTATGGTATGTGCGGCACACGAAGCACATATGGTCCTCAGAATTCTGTCAGGAGATACAGATGTGTAGGTTTACATAATATTTTAAATAAATAATATAAATGAAAGAAGGCAAAAATGATGGAAGACATTCAAACAGAAGATAAGTTGGTAATAGGAGGAAAGGAATTCACTTCCCGTTTTATATTAGGCTCAGGTAAGTATTCTATGAAGCTTATCGAAGCAGCAGTTCGTGATGCGGGAGCGGAGCTTATCACTCTTGCAGTAAGAAGAACTAATACTAAGGATAACGAGAATATCCTTGACTACATCCCTGAAGGAGTAACACTTCTTCCTAATACTAGTGGCGCGAGAAATGCAGAGGAAGCTGTAAGAATAGCTCGCCTTGCAAGAGAGCTTGGATGCGGTAACTTCGTAAAGATTGAAATAATGAGAGATACTAAGTATCTTCTACCGGATAATGTTGAAACTATAAAGGCTACTGAAATCCTTGCAAAGGAAGGCTTCGTGGTAATGCCTTATATGTATCCGGATTTAAATGCAGCAAGAGATCTTGCAAATGCAGGTGCAGCGTCTATCATGCCGCTTGCTTCTCCAATCGGTTCCAATAAGGGACTTGCTACAAAAGAGTTCGTTCAGATACTTATAGATGAGATAGATCTTCCGATTATTGTTGATGCAGGAATCGGTAGGCCTTCACAGGCTTGTGAGGCTATGGAAATGGGATGTGCAGCAGTTATGGCAAATACTGCTCTTGCAACTGCTGGTGACCTTCCACTTATGGCAGCTGCATTCCGAGAAGCAATCTCATCCGGAAGAAAAGCATATCTTTCTGGTTTAGGTCGGGTTCTTACAAGAGGTGCTTCAGCATCGGATCCTCTAACAGGCTTCCTTAGAGATTGAGGATTTCATTATAGGAGGATTAATAAAATGGAAAATAATTTTTTAGTAGATTCAGATAAGCTCTCACCAGAGGCGCTAGAGAAGAAGCATCGCTTGGAAAATGATCCATCCTGCAGAACTGATCATATGGAGTATATGCCGGGAATGGATATAATAAAGTCAGATATCTGTGACAAGGTTCTTAGTGAAATGAATAGCTATGACTATTCGAAGTATACTGCAAAGGATGTAGTAGCTGCACTTAACCACGATCACTGTTCCATAGAAGATTTCAAGGCACTTCTGTCACCGGCTGCAGAACCGTTCCTCGAGAAGATGGCAGAGAGAGCAAGACTGGAAACCAGTAAGCATTTTGGTAATACAGTTTATCTTTTTACTCCTTTATATATAGCCAACTATTGCGAGAACTATTGCGTATATTGTGGCTTTAACTGCTACAACAATATTCGTAGAATGAAGCTTACGACAGAGCAGATAGAACATGAGATGAAGGTTATAGCTGACAGCGGAATGGAAGAAATCCTTATTCTTACAGGCGAGAGCCGTGCTGCCAGTGATGTGGAATACATCGGAGAGGCCTGCAAGCTTGCGAGGAAATACTTCCGACTTGTGGGACTTGAGGTTTATCCAGTAAATGTTG
>JAEEGL011936553.1_pt1 | contig 10318 bp, 8 predicted proteins | sample 9134231 | NCBI WGS metagenome assembly JAEEGL01 (sample SAMN16246548, study PRJNA631951) | gut metagenome | biome: gut microbiome; feature: rumen; material: fiber-attached | host: Bos | place: Iran: Karaj | collected 2018-10
GAGCCTCCTTAAGTCCGTATACCGCGGTGCTCAGCGCCGCCATGTCCCCTGTAGATTCCCCAAGCTCTGCGGGCCTTATGCTGACAGCTGTCAGAGCATTTGATAAAGCTTCCCTTTTCAACACCTTATTCATATGCGGCTCGAGCAGATGACCGGCTCTTACATAGATAGAACCGATCACGATGACCTCCGGATTCAAAATATCCACAATGACCGAAATCCCGGAACCGAGCATTTCACCGCAAATGGTCATCACCTCAAGCGCAGCCGCATCACCGGCCTCGGCAGCTTCTGCCACTTGTTTCGCCGAAGCACCCGGTATATCATAGGCAGGCTTTCCTTTCCCCGACTGGATATATGCCCTGCCGACCATCTCCGCAAGCTGAGCTATCCCTCCTCCGGAACAGTACCCTTCAAACGAACCGGGCTTTCCATAGCCTGCCGGTCCGAAATGAGACAAGCGTATATGCCCGCACTCACCGGCGTTTCCGTTCGCACCTCGCCATAACCTGTCCATCAAAATGATACCCGCGCCAAGGCCTGTTCCGAATGTCAGGAAAATGCAGCTATGGGATCCCCTGCCCGCGCCGAACTTCCATTCCGCAAGAGCACATGCATTGGCATCGTTTTCGAGGTATACCGGTACGCCGAAAGCTTCACGGGCATAACGTACGACAGGCACATCTGTCCACCCGGGAAGATTTGGCGGTGATTGGATGATGCCGTTTGATGTATCAAGCGGTCCTCCGCAGCTTATGCCCACAGCATCCGGTCTGGTTTTGCGAAGTATAGAATGCGAGATATCCATGAGCTTTCCCAAGGCGGACTCCCAGGATGACGGTGTCGGAAAGGATTCTCTACAAACGATCTTTAAATCCCGGCTTTCGTCATCATACATTCCAAGTACTGCAGCGCACTTTGTCCCGCCAATATCCCAGCCGATCAGATTCATATGTACACCTCCGAAATATAAGGGTATTATAACACATTATCCGGATCCGTATGTAGCAGAGCAGGCTGAAAAGTGCTATAATCTTATCAGAAAAAGAGGAGCATGCCGCATTATGGAAAGAATTAAAATTGCACTTATCGGTATCGGCGGATTTGGGAACCAGTACGTCAATACGCTGCTGACCGATGAAAGAAAAAGCAGCGTCATGATCACAGGGGTCTGTGACCCGAGGCCGGAAGGCTGTGTTCATCTGGACGATCTCAAGGCATTGGGTATACCGGTGTATTCCGATCCCGAAGAATTATTCAAGCATACCAGCGCAGATCTCGCCGTCATATCAACACCTATCTTTCTTCACCCTTCTCATGCTTCACTTGCCTTCCGAAGCGGTTGTGATGTTTTGCTGGAAAAACCGATCGCTGCGACAGAAGAAGCCGCAAAGCAGATCATATCCGAGCGCGACAAATATCACAGGAAACTCGCTATCGGCTTCCAGTGGTGCTATGATAAATCCATGCGTCAATTCAAGCATGACGCCGTATCCGGCCGCTTTGGCAGACTGCTTTCCATGAAAGCCATGGTTTTGTGGCCAAGAGGTCTAAGCTACTATGCGCGCGGCGGAGGATGGGCCGGGAAAAAGTTTGCCGCTGACGGAACTCCTGTTTTCGATTCGGTCGCTTCAAACGCAACCGCCCACTACATCATGAACATGCTGTTTGTAGCAGGAAACAGCGATTCAGGTGCCGCACTGTTGAGCGCAAACGATATTCGGCTGTGGCGTGCAAATGATATTGAGACATTTGACAGTATCGCCTTTCAGGGAACGATCGGCGAGGCAGAGGTTTTATTCCTTGCTTCGCATTCGATCACAAATGAAGAGCTCATGGATCCCGTCTTCGAGTACACATTTGAAAAAGGCAAAGCCAGTTTTGACGAAGGTAAAGGCGGTTCTATACTGTTCCGGTACGATGACGGTACTATCATAGATTACGGCAGGTCATACCCTGGCGGTAATAACGTGGAAAAGCTTTGGTGCTGCGTTGATGCCCTCCAAAATGATACCTGGAGCAATCTGCCTTGTCCCGCCGAAACGGCTATCAAACATAATATGGCTATGGATATGATCAACAAGGAGCCTATAACCGATCTGAGACATATCCGGCGAAAGGACGAGACCGCCGGTCTGTGGTATATACCTTGTCTGGCAGACTCTTTCCGGGATGCATATCAAAATCAGAGGCTTCCGGCGATCGGATGAGCATAACGGCGTGTACCCGTAAGGGTATGCGCCTTTTTTGCATTATCCCAACAGACCGGCTTCCCTGAAGCTGAAAAGCCTCTGACCAAAGACGGCAATATGATCCATATAACCGGTATTCAGTGCCTTGAGTACTCCATTGAGATCCTTTATCAGTCTAAGTTCGCACCGGCTGAGTTCTTTTGAATCTTCCGCTTCGTAATGAACCGTGCAAACGTAAGCCGCATTCATCCTTAAAGCACACCGTACGATATCAGCAGCTTCTCCCGAGCAGCGACAGATCTCTATGATCCGTTTGCCTTTATCCAGACAGATGACCAGATATCTGTTATTTTCCGGGACCGTTTGCCTGATGAATGTATATAATCCTCCAATGTCATCCAGCACAAGGGGTTTATCCTCTTTTTCTTTTACATAGATATCCAATAGACTTCCGAACGCCCGCAGGCGCAGGGCTGTTTTTTTCCCAATGCCGGACACGAGCGCCAATTCATCGGCCGGAGCAGAAAGCACAGCACCGACCGATCCGAATCTATCGATCAAAGCATGTCCCAGGGGATTTACATCTCTGACGGGTATCATATGCATCAGCAATAATTCTAGCAGCTCATGCGGCGCAAAAGAAGAGAGTCCTTCTTTTTCCGCCCTTTCCCTGAGTCTTTGTCTATGCCCGGCATGCGGATTATTCATGATCATTACTACCTGCTTTCTCTTGACGCAGCCATCATCATGATTATAGCATCACATGCTGTTCGTGGCAAATCTAGAGATATGTTCAGGCATTTATGGTCCCGAACGGCAGTTATATATTCGTTATTAATTCGTCATCTAATTGTATTTTTTATTTTAGAATTTCGCAATATATTAAGCTTGTCAACTGTATCCTTATGTTCTAAAATTAATACTTGGAATATGGTCTGTTTTTATTAAACCAGAAAGGAGTATGATTATGGCAAGGTCTCGCAGAAGAACACCGAAAGCCCGATTCTGGATCATAAGCATACTGCTTCTTTTATGTATATTTTCAGTGCTTAGCAATATGGAAAAGAATATCCTGCGGGACAGAGAAGATTCGATAAACCTTCTCACTCAGGAGATCAGAGAGTGGGAAGTTAAGGTAGCTGATGCAAGGCGTAAATTCGATTTCGCCAATACGGATAAATTTGCCGAAAGGCTTGCCCGTACCGAACTTGGTTATATCATGCCGGGTGAGATACTGTATGTCACAAAAACAGATAATAGCAGCGATTGACGTAGGTTCCAATTCCATAAAAATGCTCGCGGCTGAGATCAAAAACGCGGGCTTTTTTGTTATCCCCTCTTATAAAACGATCCCTGCGCGTCTTCAGGCAGGTATGCAAAAAGACAGAACACTTGATCCTGCTTCCTTAAAACGCGGAGAGGACGCCATTGATGAGCTCGCCCGATACGCGCGTTCACTTGGCGCGGTTCGGATGTGCGCATTCGGCACAAGCGCCCTGAGAGACGCTAAAAACGCAGGGGAGCTGGTCAAACGGGCAATGGAACGTTCCCAAGTAGAGTTGCGCATTATATCCGGCGAAGAAGAAGCGAAAAGCTCATTTCTGGCAGTGTGTCCGGCTGCCAGAAGCGTCATCGTAAACCCAGGCGGCGGTTCCACAGAGATCACGATCGGTATCAGAGACCATATCGATAAAGCTGTTTCTGTGCATACGGGAGCCGTATCGTTATCAGCCGAATGCTCCGGGCTTGGAAAGGACGAGGTACTTCAACACGCTGCGGAACACATTTTGTCCTCCATCGACAGCGGAGAATCTTATAGAAACTTACCCGTCATCCTATCAGGAGGAGCAGTATCCTGTGCAGCAGCTGTGATCAAAAGCACAAACAATATACATGATTGGCATGGAGATATGCATCTTGCACTCGCGAAGATCGAAGACCTTTATAAAGAGCTCTTTTATATGCCCATACAGGAAAGGCTCAAGCTCCGCGGCATGGTCCCATCAAGAGCAGATATCCTGCCATATGGTCTTGCCATCATCATAAGTTTCATGCGGATAACAGGTGCAGAGCAGGCTGAGGTGACACTGCGGGACAACCTGTTTGGATTCCTCAGAATGATGTCCGAAATATGATCAAAGCGCCGCACCGCCGATAAAGGCGGTACGGCGCTCATCATTATCACCTTACTTGAAGAATACGGGCTTACCTGTTTTGTTGGACTCGTAGATCGCCTCAAGGATCTGTGTGACAACGATTGCCTGATCAGGCGTCGTATAGATAGGAGTATCATTCATCACGTGGTTGATCCACATGCGGGCTTCCAGATCCGCAGGCGATCCGCCGCGATCTCCATCATAGAAAGCTACGCCGCCGGCATTAAGTTCGGGTATCGTGGTATAGAGCTTGGAAAAGCGTTCTCCGTTGATGCGCAGGCTGCCGTGCTCGCCCAGCATATCAGCACCGGCTTTGGTCCCGCACAGGATCGTTTTCGCTTCATCTACGAGCAGCGTATTCAGTGCCCAGGAAGACTCCAATACGATGACTGCTCCGTTCTTCATGCGGATAAAGCCAAACGCGCTGTCTTCCACCGTGAACTTCTTGGGATCCCAGGGGCCAAAGGCATTTGCAGCGTTTTCATTGTCGGCGAGCTTGCGGAAGGCGCTGCCTACCACCATCTCCGGCTCATAGTTGTTCATTTCCCAAAGCGTAAGGTCCAAAGCATGAGTCCCTATATCAATGAGGGGGCCGCCGCCCTGGTTTTCCGCATCAAGGAATACGCCCCAGGTAGGAACAGCACGGCGGCGGATCGCCTGCGCGCGAGCATAGTAGATCTCACCAAGATCCCCTGCCTCGATACACTTCTTCAGATAGAGGCACTCGGGGCGGAAACGGTTCTGATAACCTATAGTAAGCTTTTTGCCTGTGCGCTTTGCCGCATCCAGCATCTTCTGCGCTTCCGCTGTATTGATCGCCATCGGCTTTTCGCACATTACGTTCTTGCCTGCTTCGAGGGCATCCACCGTGATAAAGGAGTGCTGCTTATTAGGCGTCAGCACATGTACGACATCCAGATCCAGCTTAAGGAGTTCCTTATAATCCGTAAATACAAGAGCGCCGGGCTCACCGTATTCCTTGGCCGCTTTCTGTGCGCGTTCCTCGATGATATCGCAGAATGCTACCATTTCTACTTCCGGGATCTTTTTGAGAGCAGGCATATGCTTGCCATTGGCTATGCCGCCGCACCCGATAATACCAAGACGTACCTTTTTCATAATATTCCCCTTTCCTTCCATATTTAGGTTTATAATATTATATTGGATTCAATGCTCTTTGGCAATTGTTTTTATCATAGATTATGACAGCATATGCTTTTAATCTGCAGGATTGGGACCGCTGTCTTGCAGATCAGGCTGAAAATGATGTATAATAAATAAGAGTACCTGAAGAGAGGTAATGTTCTATGGATAATGCTAACGAACTGATAGACCGTCTCAACCACAGCGGCAGGAAGCTTTCCAAAAGCCACAGGCGGATCGCCGAATGTCTTGTACAGCATTACGATAAGGTAGCTTTTATGACTGCCAGCAGACTTGGCGAATACGTTGGCGTAAGCGAATCTACAGTGGTGCGGTTTGCTTCCGCACTCGGATATGAAGGATATCCGCAGCTTCAGAAATCTCTGCAGGAGCTGGTGCGTCATCGTTTGACTGCCGCACAGCGTTTTGAAATGACCGGAGATCTTGACGATAATCAGGTCCTCGAGAGAGTGTTCAAGGCGGATATGCAGAACATCCGCTCCACCATGAATGAGCTCGATGTTCATGCTTTTGAAAGCGTCATTGAAAAAATGCTCGAGGCAAGGCATATCTATGTATTAGGACTCAGAGCATGTGCCCCTCTCGCTCAATTTTTCGGTCATTATCTTGGCTTTATCTCAGGGAATATCCACGTCGTGACTTCCGGCGTAAGCGATGTTTTCGAACAGATATACAAGATCGGTGAAGACGACCTGCTCATAGGTATCTCATTCCCCCGATATACAGCACGGACGATCGAATGTATGCAATACGCCCGCAGCAAAGGTGCAACGATCGTCGGCATCACCGACGGACCTCTTTCCCCTCTCGCATCCGTTTCGGACTACTGCCTTGCCGCAAAATGCGATATGGCATCTTTTGTTGACAGTATGGCGGCTCCGTTTTCTCTTATCAATGCCATTGTGGTGGCACTTGGTCAGAGACGCCGTTCGCAGGTAACGGAATCATTTGGTACGCTTGAAAACATTTGGGATACCTATAACGTTTATCTTGGAAAGAGCGATGCTGCCGATGAAGTATGACGTGATCGTGATAGGCGGCGGAGCAGCCGGCATGTCAGCGGCTGTCAGTGCTTCCAGTGAAGGCGCTAAAGTGCTCCTTGTCGAAAAAAACGAAAAACTGGGCAAGAAGCTATACATTACCGGCAAAGGTCGCTGCAACGTGACCAATACAGCCGGCAGAGATGAGTTTTTCCGCAATATCATGAGAAACCCACGTTTCCTTTACGCGGCATATTCCAACTTTGACAACAATGCTCTGATGGCAATGATCGAAAAAAACGGAACGAAGCTCAAAACCGAACGCGGCGGAAGGGTTTTCCCGGTATCGGATAAAGCAAGTGATATCACCAGAGCATTTGAGAATGCTCTTAATAAAAACAATGTCGAAGTAAGTTTCAACACCTGCGTCGAAAGAATTCTGTATAACGATGATGTGATCAAAGGTATCCAAACAGAGAACGGCAGAGAGATCGGCGCCAAGGCGGTAATAATAGCAACCGGAGGCTTAAGCTATGCATCTACCGGGTCTACGGGAGATGGTCTTCGCTTTGCAAAAGAAACAAGTCATACCGTTACAGAATGTCTCCCCTCGCTGGTTCCGATCAATACACAGGAGACATGGCCCATCTCTTTATCCGGATTGACGCTCAAAAATGTTAAGCTGTCTGCCGCTGTCGGCAAAAAGCATGTCTTTTCCGAAATGGGAGAGATGCTTTTCACACACTTCGGCATCAGCGGGCCATTGGTACTATCCTGCTCGCCCGTCATTCCTCCGGAACCTGCCGGTGTAAAGCTTATGATAGACCTTACACCGGCGCTCACTATTGATCTGCTGGACGAACGGATCATCCGTGATATCCGGAGTCAGCCGCGCGCTTCTGTCAGCTCCGTTTTTTATGGACTCATGCCGCGCTCATTGGCGCAGGAGCTGATAAAGGCGTTTGGTTTTGACGGCGAAAAAAAAGTAAGCGAATGGAAAGCAGCAGAAAGACGGGCTGTGGTCGATCTGATAAAAGGGATACCGCTTACCGTCAGATCGCTGAGAGGATTTAGCGAGGCTATCATAACAAGAGGCGGTGTCAGTACAAAGGATGTAGATCCTTCCACAATGTCCTCAAAGAAAATCAAGGGGCTTTACTTTGCCGGTGAGGTCCTGGATATCGATGCGCTGACAGGCGGCTTCAACCTCCAGATTGCCTTCTCCACAGGGAGACTGGCCGGTCTGAAAGCAGCCGAATATGCAATTGAAGGATAGCAGATAACAGAAGAGAAGAGCCGGTCAGCTTATATACTGTCCGGCTCTTCTGCTGCCTATTCGTCCTTCTTTCCCATTACATATACCCTGGCATCCAGCCCGGCATTTCTTTCCGCGACGATCTCCGTACAGACATAGCCTGTCTTTTCCTCTATTGATGATAAAGCGGATGTCGGAGAATACGCGTCATTCAGATAGAGCAGGAACTCTTCCCTTTCCCCCATATCATATGCGTAAAATTCATCCATAGTGAGTATGACCGTATCTTTCTGGCCCGATAGAAAAGGCAGTTCACGAAAGAAACCGGATGAACCGGAAGACAGGTATACCGCGCTCATGTCGGAATGCGCACGTATCGCTCCGGCAGTATCTGCAGTGCCGGTATAGAGATAATCCGGCTCGATACTGAGGTACCCGCTCGCAGCCAGTATTACCGAAAAGGTGATCAGGCATACCTTTTCCAATCGGATCTTCTTAAAGCATCCAAGGAATGCATCAATACACCAGGCTGCAAGAAGGATACCGGGAGCGTATGCGCACGCCATATAGCGGGCATCATCGTACGGTTCAATGATACCGATCACCAGAACATACACAAACAGCGGAACAAGGATGGGTAAAGTGTCTTTCCATTCCTGTTTTCTTTTGAGTATCACAAATACCATAATAGCGCAAGATGCAAGACCAAACCAGGGCTGTCTTCCAAATAACCTGGTAATAAATATGCGGAAGCCGTCGTAAATGCTTCTGAGAGAAAGATCGTTGAGACCTGCTACAGCTTCGTAACCGCGATTCGAAAGGAGCAGATGAACAAGAGAAAAAGGCCAAACGATAAGAGTAAGCAGAACACCCAGAGCCATACAGAGGAAGTACTTTCGATATACTTTCATACTGCGGCGTCTTATATCAGCAATGAACATCCAACCGGCCATAGCCAACGCCCAAACCGCAAAATAGTAATGGGTCAGGAAACCCAATGCGCAGGATACCGTCAGCGCAGCTGCATTACAGGTGTCAATCCTCCCCTTCTGCAGAACAGAAAGGTGGACATCGAGGCTCCAAAGGGCAAAAAAGGCAAGAGCCATATACATTCGCATATAAACGCCAAGCGTGATACCGGCATCACAGACTGCGAAAAACATGGCGGCCGCAATGCCGAGTGTGAAAGATCCGAATCTCTTTTCACCGATTCTGATCAGCATAAAGAGGCACAACAGCATAAAAAGCATGTTCACTGTCCAGGCAGGCACAAATGTGACTTCCTTACAGCCAAATGCATTATAAAGCGCATATGCGGCATTGATAAACAGATAATACAGCGGCGGATGAGCATCCGTGATCTGGTTGATGTAAACATCATACGGAGTAAAGCCATCGTATGCCAAAAGATACGAAGCTATTTCCACTCCGCTTTTAACAACAGGCATACCATTTTTCTGAGACGCGATATAATCCTGCCGAATGGAAGAAGCGGATATGCTTCCATCCATAAAGCCGGAGATAAGATCTCTGATATTGGAAAATGTCTCTGCGGGACTGTTTCCAAATACCTTTGATTTCAGAAAAGCGCCTCGTCCATACAAACTGTCATCGTAGGCGGTGATATATCCGCCAAGAGTGCCGTTTGCCAGACCAAGAGTCGCTGTTTCATCTACATGCCAGCCTTCTTTATGCGAGAAAGCGTTCCATGATGCAGCCAGAGCGATGGCAAAGCAAATAATAAGAGATAATACGCGTTTCATAGGTTTCACAGGACAAAATGGATGAATTTCAGGACATCCATCCAATCGTCAGCCTCAAACGATATAGCCTTTTCATTTACGAGCCTTGCGCCGGGATAGAAGGAATTGCGATATGCATCGGCATGTTTTACGTAATCGATCTCCATATAGAAGTGCTTCGGCAGAGCAAATATGCATTTTTTCCTGTCTTTTTTCATTGCCCTCTCGGCCGCAGCTCTTATTTCTCTTTCCGCATCTGCCGGATGAAGCGACATTGTACCCGCACCTGTCCCCTCATTGACCGATACGGTCTCCGTTTCCGGGTTCGCCTTATTCATCCAATCACACAAACCCTTGTCCCCAGTTAAGAGGAGCACAGGAACACCGAGATAGGCTGCAGTCAGACTGTTTATCAGAGCTTCCGGGCATAATTCCCCGTTAAGCTTGACATAATTGTCTTTCAGGCACATAGTATGGGCAAGGGGATTGGTATCCATTCCCGCAGCGGAATGGTATCCTGTCAGAAAAACGCCGTCAAAAGAACTATCAAGGCCATACATCATACAATAAGGGTGCCTTGCCCATCCACGGAACAAACGTACGTTTTCCGGCAGCAGATCCGGCAGGATATTTCGCGCTGAATCGTGCGCATCTTTGATAACTATCTCGTCCGCGCCGGCAATTCTCGCTCCAACACACGCGGCAGATACTTCTTTCGACATTTGTCTCCTGTAGTACTCATATCCGTTTCGGCCGTATTCCGTCTCATCCCAGCTGCATATACCGCATGTACCTTCGATATCTGCACTGATAAACAGCTTCATAAAAA
>JAEEGL012695582.1_pt1 | contig 10318 bp, 11 predicted proteins | sample 9134231 | NCBI WGS metagenome assembly JAEEGL01 (sample SAMN16246548, study PRJNA631951) | gut metagenome | biome: gut microbiome; feature: rumen; material: fiber-attached | host: Bos | place: Iran: Karaj | collected 2018-10
TTCGTGGTCGTCGTAGAAGAAAATATGCTCGCCTTCCTTAATTCCGCGCTTGTCGCCGTTTTCGGCGGAGCCGATTTCAGCAATTTTCGCGTCGATACCAGCTTTTTTAAAAACTTCCTGCCAGATATAAGCGGCTTCTTCGTCTTTTGGAATGCCGTATTTTTCGTTGCCAATAAAGCAGGTGACGTAAATTTTGTGTGGGTCGAGGCCAACTTCTTTAGTCAAAAATTCAAAGAAATTGCGGATTTGTTCTTCCTTAAAATAATCACCGAGCGACCAGTTGCCAAGCATTTCAAAAACGGTGGTATGCCTAGGGTCGCCGACATCTTCAATATCTTGCAAACGAAGGGATGGTTGAGAGTCGGTCAGGCGAGTGCCGTCTGGATGTGGTTGGCCGAGAAGATATTTGAGAAGTGGCTGCATGCCAGAGCCGGTAAAGAGAGTGGTTGGGTCGTTTTCGAGCACGAGTGGAGCTGGCGCGATAACTTTGTGACCGTGTTTGACTTGAAAATCTAAGAATTTTTGGCGAATTTCGTTTGCGTTCATAGGTGTAATTATATCATAAAAAGGTCTGTTTGCAAAAAGATGAAAAATATATTATAATTATCTAAAAAAAGAGGGGTGGTGATTTTTTTGAGAGAAAATGTTGCTCCGTTTATGCGGACCATTCGCAGGCGAGCGAGAATATATGAGCCAAGACATTTTCCGGGATTGATCCTTCGGGTTGCGCTAATGGTAATTTGTGTTACGCTATATTTAGCGTTTTGCATAATATCCATACCAGTCACAACCGTGCTGAGGGGTAAAATTTGGCAAGGCTAGTTCTTTAGGAGGAGGGGCGTAAATGTTTTCAAAACCAGTACTTATACTGATCGTAATTTGTATTGTTGCGGCCGTAAAGGTGATTGATAGTTCGGACATCTCGACGAAGCAACGTACTGCCAAGACGGACAAAAAGTTAGAAGATATTCAGTTTAAAGATGAATCCGACAACGAGTAGTCCCTTTTGCCTCGGCTTAAAGCCGAGGCTTTTTCTTAGGCAATAATGCCACCACCAAGACAGACGTCGCCATCATAAAATACAACGGATTGGCCGGAGGCGATGCGCTTAATTTCGGTTTCGAGGTGAAGAGTGGTGCCGTCAAAAGTGGCAGAGATGAGTGGAGCGCGATGACGCACGCGGATGTCGATTTTCTCTGGGGCTTTTTCGCGGAGGAAGACGTCTTTTAGCGCGATTTCTTTGGTCCAAAGATTTTTTTCGTTAAGATTTTTGGAGACGTAGACGATATTTTTGTCCATATCTTTTTTGGCAACGTAGTAAGGTAGGCCGGAGCCGATATTGAGGCCGTGGCGCTGACCGATGGTATAGAAAATGGCGCCATCGTGGTAGCCAAGTTCTTTTCCGGTTTTAACCTCGATGATTTTGCCAGGTTTGACGTCGATAAATTCGGAAAGAAAATCCTTCATGTTGGCTTCGCCAACAAAGCAGACGCCCATGGATTCAGGTTTGTGTGCATTGGCGAGGCCGTATTTTTCGGCAAGTTTTTTAACTTCTGGCTTCAACATGTTGCCGACTGGGAAAATAGTTTTCTTTAGTGCTTCGGTGGTAACGCGGTAAAGGAAGTAAGTTTGATCCTTATTCTCGTCTTTGGCTTTTTTGAGTTGGCCATTTTCGACATTGGCGTAGTGGCCGGTGGCGATAAAATCGGCACCATCCTCGAAGGCCGTTTCAGCAAAAAGCTTGAATTTGATCTCCTGGTTACACATGATGTCTGGATTTGGCGTGTTGCCCTTTTTGTATTCGTCCAGCATATAATCGACGACTTTTTGTTTGTACTCGTTTTCAAAATCAAAAACTTTAAAATCGATGCCGAGTTTAACGGCAACGCGTTTGGCGTCGGCGAGGTCTTCGGCCCACGGGCATTTCATACCGGGGAGATTTTTGCTCCAGTTTTTCATGTAGACACCAACAACATGATAGCCCTGATCTTTTAGCAGGGCGGCCGAGACGGAGGAATCCAAGCCTCCAGACATGACGACATAGACGGTTTTCATGGTTATATTATATCACACGGTTTGACTTTTGCGAATTTGATGCTATAATTAAGCGCTGTTTTTAATGGCGATGTTGTTCGGCGGTGATGGCTGCGGCGATGGCGTCGGCGGCTTGTTTGATGTTTTCTTCGGTGCTTAATTTGCCGAGAGTAAGGCGGAGCGAACCGGCGATTTCAGCATCATTAAGACCAGCGGCGGTGAGAGCGCGAGACTTAATTCCCTTCGAGGCGGAGCAGGCGGCGCCGGTAGAGACGTAGATTTCTTGATTTTCAAGCGCGAAGATTAGGCGTTCGGCGTCAACGCCTGGGACGGAGATTGGCACAAAATTGACTAGTTGATTCTTTGGATTGCCAAGGAAAATGATATTGTCGATTTTGGCGAGTCTTTCGACGAGGATTTTTCGGAGTGCGGCTTCGCGCTTCCTTTCGCCGTTTAGGTGTTTTTCAGCCTCTTCAATGGCTGTAGCGAAACCAATGACGCCAGCAACGTTTTCGGTGCCAGAGCGGAGATTCATTTCTTGACCACCACCAGTAATAAGCGGTTTTAGTCTGACATTATGACCGACATAGAGCGCACCAACACCTTTCGGTCCGTAAACTTTGGCGGAATTGATGGTGAGAAGATCGACGCCGAGACGGCCAACTTTGACTTCGAGCAGGCCTAAGCCTTGCGAGGCATCACAATGCAAATAAATTGGCGTGGTTTCGCCGGCAAGTTTGCGACGGAGGCGCTCGGCCTTGACGATTTCGGCGATTTCAGAGATTGGCTCGATGGTGCCGAGTTCGTTGGAGGCGAGGCTGACGGAAATTAGCTCAGTTTTCGGTGTGAGTTTGGCTTTTAGGTCATCTAGAATTACTTTGCCGTTTTTGTCGACGGCGATTTCTCGGCAGTTGAATTTGTGGGCGGTTTCGTAAACCGAAGCATGCTCGATGGCGGAGATGAGTACTTCCCCGCCGGCGCTAACGGCGTTAAAAGCGAGATTGATGGACTCGGTGGCTCCGGCCGTAATAACGAGGTCTGCGCCTTTGGCGCCAATCATGTGAGCGATGCGGTCTTTGGCGGCCTCATAATCGTGGCGGACATTAACCGAAGCAAGATACGCGGCCGAAGGATTAAAAAATAAATCCGAAAGATACGGTTCCATGGCTTTTTTGGCTTTGTCGGAGACCGGCGTAGCGGCGGCGTGATCAAGATATATCATGCACATATTATAACATTTTTTGGCCTTATTATAAAGTGCTTATAAAAAGCCCCGGAGTGGGGCTTTTAAATTAGGGCGTGTTTTTATGGCATAGCCTCTTCTTCTATAAAGAGACATTCCAGCATATCAGGGTAAACTACTGATTGTGGCGATGCCACTTTCTTCAAAAAACATCTGAATTCGCTCGCGTAGGCGGTGTCCTGGTTCAGAGTCTTTCTGAATTTACCGAGAATCTTGTCGGCGTCGCGCTCCGGAACTTCCGGAAAAACCTCTTTTGCTGCCCCCTTAAACTTTGAGAACGCTGCGTTCTCGGTGGCCGTTTTGAGGCCAAGGTCAATTGCCAGCTTGTCCGGCGAGTTGGCTTCGCTGCCAAATTTCTCGATAACGAGTTTCTTTACTTCGCAGAGCTTACTGGTAGCATCAACGAAGCATAACAATGCCGTGCTGTATTTAACAGTGTCGGCGGCCCTTAAAGTACATTCTGTTTCCATTTTTATACCCCCCTTAGGATAGATTTATCTTTTGATTATAGCACAAAATACTAGAAAAGTCAAAAGAGGTTAAGCTGGATTTTATTCGGCTACAAATGTGATGGTTTGGTCGCCGGCGGTGAGACTAAGAGTCTTGCCGCTTTGGTCGAGTGAGTAGGTGTATTCGTTTTCGAGATTATAGAGCCAGGAAGTTTCGATTTTGAGTTTGTTGCCATCGAGTGCCCAGATAAAATCGTAATCGTTAGTGTGATTGTTGGTGGTGAGGGTGCCTTTGCCGATTTCGGTGAATTGCCAGATTACACCTTCTTCGCCGTCTTTGGTCCAGGTGCCGGCGCTAATGAGGAAATCTGCGTCAGCAGTGCTGGTGCCGCCGAGCAGCTTATAGGCGAGGAAGCCACCGCCACCAAGTAACGCTAAAATGCCGATGATAAAAATAATAAGAGAAAACTTTTTCATACTTTCATTTTAGCAGTAGCGAAATGATTCTGCAAGCTAGAGCTGATATAGATCGGTGACGTTCTTGGTAGTGACGTTTGCGACGGTGTCAAAATCTTGGTCGAGCTTGGCGCTGAGCCATTCAGCGATTTCCTTGATATATTTTGGCTCGTTAGTAATGCCGCGATACGGCATTGGTACAAGAAATGGTGCGTCGGTCTCGAGCAAAATGCGCTCTAGTGGTGGAGTAGGCAAAGTGGAATAGGTAGCGAGGCCATTAACGCCGACGTAAAAATCGGTAGTTTCGAGAATTTTCTTGAGATTCTTTTTGCTGTCAGTAAAGCTATGTACAACGCCGCGGACTTCGGGAAAATTGGCAATGACACCAAAGAAATCGTCAAAAGCTTCGCGAATATGAAAGCTGAGCGGGAGATTCATGTCCTTGGCGAGCTGGAGCATTTCGTTAAAAAGTTGGATTTGCTCGGCGCGGTCGTCGGCGCCGTAGTGATAATCGAGGCCAACCTCGCCAATGGCGACGAGTTTGCGAGTATTCTTAATTCCCTCTTTTTGCCAAGTTTTCCATTCGGACGGATGCACGCCATAGGTCCAAAAAACACCGTCGTTCTGGCTGGCAAACTCGCAGGCGGCCATGGAATCGTGCGGGTCGGTGCCGATACAGACGATTTTTTCGACGCCAGCATCACGGGCTTCTTTTAGGGCGAGCTTAGCAGCTTCCTTAGTAAAGAATTGACGATCGTGCAAATGACAATGAGAATCAACTAACATGTATCTATTATATAAAAAATCTCCACCGTTGTGTTATAATTTTGGTAGCTCGAACGACATAATGTAAGGGGGGTGACCGTATGGAAAAGAGCAAGTCAAATACCGCTAACACTGAAGCGGTAGCACCTAAAGAGGGCGTTGATTATGTTGACGTGTGGGCGCACGATGAGGATGACCGGAGAGATAGATGGCTCCAGGAGCGTTTTAATAATGCTTTCGGCTGGCCTCAGCACAAACTTCACTCATGGCAAAAACCTGCACAATAAACGCTACAAAAAATCCCGATCAGTTGACCGGGATTTTCTTTTTTTTTTTAAGCGCGGTTTTCGCGTTTTCGTTTGACTGGATCGAGTTGACGCTTGCGGAGGCGAAGTGATTTTGGTGTAACTTCTAGAAGTTCGTCGTCAAGCAAGAAGTCCAAACATTGCTCCAAAGACAACTGAGTGTATGGAGTAAGCTGAATGGCACCATCTGAAGCGTGAGTGCGCATGTTGGTAAGCTGCTTTTCGCGGCAAATGTTGATATCGATATCGTCTTTTTTGTTGGAAAGACCAACGATCATACCTTGATAGACTGGCACTTGTGGCGGAATAAAGAGAATGCCACGGGCTTGAGCGGCGTCGAGGGCGTAGGCGGTAGAAACACCAGATTCAAACGAGATGAGGGCGCCGTTGCGTTCTGGTTTGTATTTAGAATCGACCGGACGGTAGCCGCTTGGGATGCTAGACATGAGCACGGTGCCTTTGGTGGCAGTCATGAGCATATTGCGAAGGCCAATTAAGGCAGCGGTAGAAATTTCGTAAGTAAAGCGGGTGGCACCGGTAGAAGTAAGCTCCTGAGTCTTTAGTTCGGCTTTTCTGATGCCAAGCTCTTGCGAAACAGCACCGACGAATTCGGATTCAACTTCTACGGTGAGCTCTTCGATTGGTTCGCATTTGACGCCGTCGATTTCTTTGTAGACGACTTCTGGACGGCCAGCTTCAAGCTCGTAGCCTTCACGGCGCATAGTTTCGATTAATACCGAAAGGTGCAATTCTCCGCGGCCAGAAACTTTGTAGCCGAGACCATCTGGCTCGATTTTTAATGCGATGTTGGTTTCGAGCTCTTTTTCGAGACGCTCAGCGATTTGGCGGGAGGTGGTAAATTCACCTTCTTTGCCTTTTAATGGTGAAGTGTTTGGACCAATATAAATAGAAAGGGTTGGTGGTTCGAGTTCGATAGTTGGGAGAGCTTCTGGATTGTCGCCAGTAGCGATGGTGTCGCCAATGTTAGCTTCGGCAGCACCAACGAGTGCAACAATGTCGCCAGCAATGGCCGATTCGGTTTCTTCCTTGCCAAGACCTTTATAGGTAAAGAGCTTGTCGATTTTGGCAGTCTTCACTGTGTCTTTTTGCATGATTTTGATGGTTTGGCCTTTTTTCAGGCTGCCGCGGAAGATTTTGCCGATGCAGTATTTGCCGAGGTAGTTGTCGGCGGCGAGTGCAGCAACGAGGAGCTGGGCGCCTTTACTTTCGTCGGTGTCGACTTTTGGTTCTGGAATGTCGTTAATGATGGCGTCAAAAATGACGTGGAGGTCGTCGTCGAGGTCGGTGGTTTTGCCGGCTTTGCCGTCGCGAGCGATGGCGTAGTAAATTGGATAGTTTAGCTGCGATTCATCGGTGGCAAGCTCAAGGAAGAGATCAGAAATTTCGTCTTTGACTTCGTCGATACGGGCGGCTGGTTTGTCGATTTTATTAATCACGACAACTGGACGTAGGCCGAGCGAAAGAGCCTTCGACAACACAAACTTGGTTTGTGGCATTGGACCTTCTTGGGCATCAACTACGAGAATGACGCCGTCGGCCATGTTAAGAGTGCGCTCAACTTCGCCGGAGAAATCGGCGTGGCCCGGGGTATCAATGATGTTGATTTTGTAATCGTTATAGAAAATGGAAGTTTGTTTGGCGGTGATGGTAATGCCGCGTTCGTGCTCCTGGTCCATGGAATCCATGATGAGGGTTTGACTCATCTCGGCCTGGTTGTCGCGAAAAGTATGGGACTGCTTCAAGAGCCCATCTACAAGAGTGGTTTTACCGTGGTCAACGTGTGCGATGATGGCAACGTTGCGAATTCTGTCTTTTGTAAAAATCATGACGGTAATTATAGCATAAAATGAGCATTTTGGCTAGAGTGTTATGCCAGTATTTGGCGCGGCTAGAAGTAGCGGAATATCTACATTAATTGGAGCGCCTAGCGTTTCGCCGATAACTGGAATGAGACGGATGGTATTTACTGTGGCGAGATCTAGGTTAGTAAAATTTAGCGAATGCTCAGTAGTGATACCTAGGATTGCGTCATTTAGCGCTACAATAATGCGCTCGGCGTTGGTGGTGAATTCTAGATGAAAAATTTCGCCAGCTAGTTCAGAATTCGCAATCGTTAATGTTGGGGTGACGGTTGATGTAGCGGAGGTTGGCATAGGTAAATCTTCGAGCATTGGCAAGCTGTCGTAGCGAGCAATAATGTGGTCGGTGAGGAGGCTGAGATTATCGTTAATCGATACAACTTGGCCGTCGGTGGCAGTGGCTAGACTCTGGTAAGTTTCTAAATTCGCATCATTCGTAATAACGTAAAAATTAACCGGGTCGATGCTTCTGCTTAGGGTTACAACGTCTTCAAAACCGATCCCGTCTAAGTCTGGCAAATGGTAGCCCGCGTCAGTCAGCACCACTACCGATTTGACTGCGCCATAGTGCCAGCGCAAGCTCCGCATGAGAGTGTACGAAGCGGAGAGCAGTGATTCTAATGTATCTCCACCACCATCTACCGTAATAGAATTAATTAGACCTTTGATATTTTCCGGTGTGCAAGTTTCAAAGTTGCAATATTCGTGTGGAGTGTAAGGATCGTCCAAATCGCGATAATCATAAAGCGCGACGCGGCCGTTTGAAGAAAAAGTTTCGTTAGCGAGGCGCAAGGCTTCGGCTTTGTAGCGGTTAATAATACCAGCCATCGAGCCGGTAGAATCGATTAAAATTGCGGTGTCGTGCGGGGCAAGATATGTACGACTTAATTTATAGTGATCAATAATTTTGTTGTAGATTTTGCGCGAAGCGTCTTCGTATAATCCATCATCGATATAGCGAAGATGTTCGCCTAAATTAAAAAAGCGCGAACACATGATGTCGTGTTTATTACACCAAGTGCCGAGCTTACCAATAAAATCACTTGGCTGATAATTCCGCATACCACCAAGTAGGCCTTCGTACACATGACATTCCGGTACGTAGGCACGGTAGTCTGAAAGGTTTTCGCCCAGGCAAGCCTTAGGGATAATTCCCTCACCTTCCGGCAAAAATAGTTTAGGGTCGCCAAAAGTGGCGGCATAAATAACGCGGCTCGCGTCGAGCCGTGGAAGAGCTTTGATAATTACCATGGCGCCCTGTGAGTAGCCGCCCAGAATATATTGCGTGTTAGTGCAAGCACCGTTTACGAGCGACACAAGATTATCAACTCCAGTCCTAACGCTATCGCCAAAATTATAAGCCTCGCCGCTACTGATGGCGGCACCGAGCATGTTGTCTAAATGGTCTAGTCCTACGGACACGGCCGGATAGTCGAGATCAATAAAATCATAAGTGAGGCCAAGCGAGTGAATTTTTTCTTCAATAGTATTTTTGAACTCCAGATAGTCGGCCGAATCGTAGGCACCGCCGCCAGACCCGCGTGCAAAAACAATACGTAAATCTGGGCAGCTGATAGCGCTAACAATGTGGTTTGGGAGCGTCCCAACTAAAAATCCGAGGCTAATAATAATTAATTTAATTTTGGTCACAGTATTCCTCCAATTAATTGGCAGAATTATTAGCATACATCTAGCAGGAATCAACCCCCAACGTGTTATAATGAGGTAAAACGGAGGCAATATGAATCAGAAGCAACGTGAGTGGGATGAATATTTCTTGAAAATCGCCGAGACGGTTGCGCTTAAATCTAAGGACCCGCCTTCCAAAAATGGCTGTGTAATCGTAGACCAAAATAAACGTGTGGTATCGATGGGTTACAATGGTTTGATTCAGGGCGCCGATGAGTCTAAAATGACACTTTCGGAACGTCCGATGAAATATTATTTTGCTACGCACTCCGAGATTAATGCCGTACTATTTGCTAAGCGCGATTTGGCTGGCTGTACGATTTATAATCGCATGGCGACTTGTGAAAACTGCCTTAAGTATTGTTTACAGGCTGGAATTAAACGTTTTGTGTATCAGCAGTTCCGCGTTAATTCGTTTACGAGCGATAAGAAAAAATCCATGACCAATTACGACACGGATGAAGCAATCGTGAGGATGCTCGCAGCAATGCCGGAAGTCCAAACGTTAAATATTACTAACGGCAAAACTTATATTGAAGATATTTTGGATTACTACGGCAAGGATTCGGAAGAATACGCCAAATTGTCTAAGTGGCTTACCAAATAATTTCTGGATAGCCCCATTCGACAAGTTTTTGATTGCATTTTGAGAATGGTTTACTACCGAAAAAACCGTTGTAGGCGGAGAGTGGTGATGGATGAGCGGATTCGATAATAAAATGCTTGCTGGTGTCGATAAGAGATTTTTTGGCGCGAGCGTCACGTCCCCACAAAATAAAGACTAAGTGCGGAGCGGTTTCGTTTAAGTATTTAATGGTGGCTTCGGTAAAAATTTCCCAGCCTTTGCCACGGTGTGAGCCGGCCTTGTGCGCTTCTACGGTGAGAACATTATTTAGTAGCAAGATTCCCTGGTCTTGCCAAGGTTTGAGGTTGCCAGTCTTGATGGTGTGCGCACCAATATCGGAATCAATTTCTTTGTAGATATTGACGAGTGACGGTGGGATGGGTGCAGAATTTGGCACAGAAAAAGCTAGGCCCATGGCAGCTCCGGGTGTATGGTAGGGGTCTTGGCCAAGAATGACAACGTGGACTTGGTTTAAATCGGTAGTAAAAGCAGAAAAAACTTGCGACTTGGCCGGAAAAATTGTTTTTGAAGCATATTCGGCGTGCAAAAAATCGGACAGCTCTTTAAAATAAGGTTTGCTGAATTCGGATTCTAAAAAAGGTTTCCAGGAAGGATGCATTTTAGAGCTCGAACAATTTCTTTAGACGCTCAAAGACTTCTTCTGGTGTGCCAGCGGCGGAAAGAGTTGGAATATCGTATTTTTTGGCGACGTCGAGATAGGATTGATTGATTTTTTGTTGGAACTCAGATGGTTTGGATTTCCAAATTTCTTTGATAGTGCGTTCGCCCTGAGCGGCGCGACGCGCAGCGCGTTCTTCTTCAGTCAAAGTGAGGATGACGATTTTATCCGGATGAAAATAGCGTTCCGGCAA
>JAEEGL012749666.1_pt1 | contig 10318 bp, 6 predicted proteins | sample 9134231 | NCBI WGS metagenome assembly JAEEGL01 (sample SAMN16246548, study PRJNA631951) | gut metagenome | biome: gut microbiome; feature: rumen; material: fiber-attached | host: Bos | place: Iran: Karaj | collected 2018-10
CGCATCACAGCGGAACTGAAAGGACATCCGAATATTGTCGGTTGTGACGATATCCGCTATGAACAGCAGGCGGACGGCATCGGATGGGATGTTTTTGTGAAGATGGAACTGCTGCTTCCGCTTTCGAGAGCGATCGATTCCTTCACCAAGGAAAAACAGGTCGCAAAACTCGGAAAGGATGTCTTAAGGGCATTGATCCAGTGCGAAAAGAAGGGCATTGCCTGCAGCGGCGTCAAACCGCAGAATATCTTTCTGTCAAAGAACGGGGACTGTAAACTCGGAGATATCGGCATCGCGAAGATGACGGACAGAAGAGGGAAAGAGATCGACGATCCTGATTTTTCCGCACCGGAAGTTCTGGAAGGCGCTCCGCACAGCAGGAAGTCGGACATCTATTCGCTCGGTATGGTGCTGTACTGGATGCTCAATGAACGCCGGGTTCCGTTTGTCGTTCTGCCTCCGGAGGTCCCGAACAGTGCGGACCGGGAGGAAGCGATCGGCAGAAGACTTTCGGGAGAACCGTTCCCGGATCCGGTGCATGGCAGTGAGGAACTGATCGGAATCGTGCAGAAAGCATGTGCGTTCCGCCCGGAAGAACGGTATCAGAGCGCGCAGGAGATGCTGGATGATCTGGAGGAATTCACAAAATCAAATGCTGGAGGATGGATCAACGGAGAGAGAAATACCGTAAGACCGGTACCGATCGGCATTCCGATTCCAAAGGAGGAAGAAGAAACAGAAGACCAACCGGTCGAACTGTTTGACAGGGAAGAACCTGAAGTGGAGGAAGAAACACCGGAGGAGGAAGAGACTGCAGAAAGCGGGTCAAGGCTGAGCGAAAAGCAGCGCGTGCTGCTCATGGTGGCGGGGGCGATCCTGCTGCTTCTGCTGACGGTGGTCATTGCAAGTCTTGCGATGTGGTCCTGTTCCAATAAGAAGGGAAATATGCCTGTCGTACAGGCGACAGAACAGCCGGCAGTGACCGAAGTGCCGACGGATAAACCGGAAGCGCCGACGGTAAAGCCGACGGATCAACCGACGCCCGAACCGACCAAAGAACCGACCGCCGCACCTACGGCAACTCCGACACCCGGACCGACCGCTACGCCGAAAACTCCCAAGTATTTCACATTCGGCGGTCAGCAGATCGCACCTGGTGCGGACACGGTCGATATTGCGGGCAAACGGGACGCGAGGATCAAAATCTCCAAGGAGGAGATGGACCAGCTTGTCTATTTCTGCCCTAAACTGAAAAAGCTTGCTCTGGATTACTGTGATATCGCGGACTGCAGCAGAATCGGAGAATTGACGTCACTGACAGAACTGATCATTACAACGACAGGAAACATCAACGGCGCGGGAAAAATGTCTGACATCAGCTGGGTCCGTTCGCTGACCAAGCTTCGGCGAATCAGCTTTGCGCACAACGCCATTTCGGATATCAGCGCGATTGAAGACTTGACCAGCCTGGAACGGCTGAATCTGGCGGACAACCGACTTGAGAACAGCGATCTGCAGTATCTGTGCAACCTGCAGAGCCTGCAGAACCTGTATCTGTACTCGAATACGGAGCTGTCGGATGTCAGCGACCTTGCGGAACTGGAGAACCTTGTTCTGCTGCATCTCGGCGGATGCAGACTGATCGATGATATCAGTATGCTGACGGATCTGCCGTTCCTGAGAGAAATGAATCTTGGTTATCTCGATAAGCTTTCCTACAGCTATTTCAAGGATTTCAAGACACTGGATACGCTCTGGCTCCAGGGGTGCAGTGCAAGCCGCGATTACACAGGTCTTGCCGCCTGCAAGAGACTGAAGAAAGTCTATATCTATTCGAACGATACCAAGCTGGAAACCACCCTGAAGAAAGCAATCCCGAAAGTAACCATTACCAAGCAGGGCTGACGTAAAAAGCCGGTTCCATAGTACCTGGAAAAGAAAGACATAACAAAAACACAAAGCAGGCACATCCAGTGCCTGCTTTGATGCTTATAATGAAACAGTTATTCAATGACCAGTACGAAAGACTGCCGGCCTTCGAGCGACTGGACTGCGTCCTGCATGTCTTCGGAAACAGTGACTTTTTCGAGATTGGGAAGCGACAGAAGCGGCGTCAGATCGATTCCGCTCCAGTGCTTGATTCTGAACTCTCTCAGACGGCGCAGGTTTTCAATGCCTTCCAGTGAGATATCGCCGTTTGCGGAAAGATCCAGCTCTTCAAGACCCTGCAGAGTAAACACCGCCGATGCATCGGAAAGATTCCGGTTTCCGAAAACATAGAGCCGCTTGAGACCGGTCAGGTACTGGATGCCATCGAGAGAGGTGGTCTCCGTTTCTGTGAGGATGAGCTGCTCCAGGTTTTCCAGATCTTTCAGTCTGGACAGATCGAAGGCTTCCGAAGTTGAGATGACTTCACTTCTTTGCTGCGTTCGGTTATCGACCAGAAACTGCTTCGGCTCTTCCAGATCAAAGTCCGTTTCCAGATGTTTCTCGTTCGGGTTGAACACCTGTTCTCCTGCGATACCGACCGCTCTGACCCGCTTCAGAACAGACTTTGGAAGCAGGTCCAGTTCGGTCAGCGACACCAGAGACAGTTCGCTGTCGTTCGGCTGCCATGACGAAGTCGGGTATACGACCTCATAGGACTGGAAGATGCCGAGATCGACCAGTTCTTTTGCCTGATCCTTCCATTCCGGCCGGACCGACAGATAATCGCCCTTCAAAGTATAGAGCATGCTGATATCGGTGAGACTGTCCTGGTTGCCGAGTGAGATGCTGTAGGTTCTGCTGCGGTCAAGTCCCTCAAAACAGCTGAGATCGGTCAGATCCGGAATTCCCTCTAAAGTGATGTAGTCTGCAGTAAATTTCGAGAAGTCCGGCAGAGTGTTGACACGGAGCAGGTCAAGCTCCTCAAGCTGCATTCCGTCAAGAGCAGACCAGTCAACAACATGGGGGCAATCTTCCAAAAGCAGGCCTCCGCCGGTTGTGCCATCCGCTTTCCGGCCGAACGCCCGGGTGGACTGCAGTCCTTCCAGCGACTGCAGCTGTGCACAATCGAGGAAAACCATATAGCGGATATCGGAATCTTCCAATGTTGACAGGTCGGAAACATCACAGGTCTCTAAAACGAGCTCTTCCTTAACGTTCGTCAGGCCTGACAGATCGACGTTGAACGCGTTCCGGATTTGCAGCGTGCCGATGTCGGCATTCTGCAGGTAGCGAAGCGCTTCGGAAGGATCGTTGCTGTTCATGTTCAGATACAGTAATCCATACGAGTCAATGGCTTCGAACCCGGAAAAGTCCTCCACGGCATGATCCACGAAGACAAAATAGATATTCTGCTTGATCTTCATTTCCTTCAGAAAATTCAGATCCCGGTTCATGACACCGACATTGCTGAAGTAGTACAGATTCGGAAGTTTTCCCAGAGGAGACAAATCGCTGACCGTCGTACGGTCCGGATATCCGATAATGCGGAATTGTTCCAGAGCGGTGCACCCTTCGACTGCGGAGATATCCGCAAGGTCATGCGCATCGCGGAGAACAAGCTGCTTTAGGTTCTTCAGATTCGAGATACCGTCTAAAGTCGGCACGCTCATGAATCCCAGATACAGCCTTTCAAGCTGATCCATGCCGTCCAGAAACAGCAGATTTTTCAGCTGGAAGAATTCAAATTCCAGGCACTTCAGATTCGGATAGTTTCCTTTCCAGCCGGAAAGATCAGCCGGCTGCTGATAGCTGCCGCCGTACAGATACATATATTCAGCGGAAGGAGGAGCGAAGGAAGAGAGATCGGGTGCTTTTGCACCATAGACCCTCAGAAAGACTGTGTTCAGGTCCTTGCATCCGTTCAGTTCGGAGAAGGAAGCATCGGGGTCTCCTTGGTATTCAAAATAGGTGATTGAGGAATCACGTAAAAAGGACAGATCCGATATGCCGGAATTGGAAATGGTAACATACTGCAGATGCTCCAGAGCGGACAGATCCGGAAGCGTACCGTTCATCTCGGCAACGGTCAGGTATTTCAGGTTCGGAAGAAGAGCAAGGTAGGAAAGGTCACCGTATTCCGTATACAGGAATTCATGGCCATCTTCCTTGCTGTACCAGTGGGTTTCGTTTGGATTACTGATGCGGTAGGCTTCCTCATAGGTAAGACCGTATTCGGGATATTCCGACAGATCGTTTTGCTCGCTGATACGGAAATAGTATACCTTTTCGCCGACGATTCCGACTTCGCAGATGTCTTCCAGATAATCCTTAATGTCGTCCGGAACCTCCGGGCTCTTTGTCGGAACAGGAGTGGGTTCGGGCGTATCAGGATCCGGGCGGATGCCTCTTGCCAAAAGGATGCCCCCGATACCGATCAGAACAACAAGAGCGGCAGCCAGGAGAATCCAGGGAAGACGGTTCGGCTTTTTGAGCGCTTCCTTGATCTTCTGCGCCAGTTCTTTCGCACCGTATCGCTCCGCCATAATGGAATGGCGCGCGATCAGCGCGTTCTGAAGGACCTCCGGCGGCGTGCATCCGTCCAGATTGACCGGCAGAACTTCCATTCCTTTGCTGTCACACCGGAGAAATGTATCAGTGAGCTCGGATTCAGAGGTCAGAGCGGAAGACAAAAACAGGAGCACGGCATCGGAGCCCTTGGGCGCGGAACCGGTCCGGACGGAAAGCCCGCTTTTTTTCAGAGCCGTGAGAATCGGACGCACCGCGTCTGCGTTTTCCTTACAATACAGAGGGTAAACTGTTCTTTGAAAAAGTCCCATAGTGATGTCCTTTCGGGAAGATTGTCAGGGAACCAGATAGATCTCATAACCGCGCTCACTTTGCACGGTAAGGGGCAGCATATCGGCGCTTACATAAACGGACTGCAGGGAGGGCAGCGATACAAGCGACCTCAGGTCGGAAACGGAACAGTGTTCCAGATGCAGAACCTTCAGGCTCGGCAGATGGGAAACCGCTTCTAGGGAAGAGATCTCACAGCCGGAGAGATACAGTTCTTCCAGAAGGACAAGCTTTGTGAGCGGCTGCAGATCGGTCACGGGCTGATCGATCAGCGCGAGCTTCTGCAAAAAGCCCATGCTTCCGATGACCGAAAGGTCTTTGACTTTCCCTTCCACAACAAAGCTGGAACCGACTTTGAACCGACCGTCTTCAAATGAAACGCTGTCCAGATCGTTTAAATACATTCCGCCGCAGAAATACAGTTCGGTCACGGAGGAAAGGTCTGCGCGAAGGATACTGCCGTCATATCTGCTCAGCTGTTCCCGTACGGCGTTTTCCTGCTGCGAGTCGGGAAATGTGACGGGAAAGTTGTTCGGATCGACGGTGGGGGTCGGATGAGGCGAGGCGGTAGGACTCGGAGTCCATGCCGGCGTCGGGGAAGGCGTTGCGGGAGGTGCAGGAGGATCGAATACTCCGTTCAGAAGCAGTGCCATAAAGACAGAGGCAGCAAGAAAAATCAGAAGAGCCGCAAAGAAGCCAAACGCCTTCCATGGAATATGATCCGTCCATTTGCGGTAGAAGCGCTTTTTGATCAGCGGACTTTTTAAAACTGCCTGTTCCCGGGACAGGGCGTCCTGTGGAGCATCGAGTCGTGTACAGGCTTTTAACAACTTTGCCCATTCGCTGCCCGGCTCGCTGTCATCCAGCGGAAGATACAGAACAGGGCGGCGGAGCGATACGGCGGTACGGATCTCACTCAGGCAGTTCGGGGAGGCGAGAGCGGTCTTCGACAGGAAGAACAGCACCGCACCGCACTTTTCCATATGCGTCTGGATGTTCATCGGCCAGTCGCTTCCGGCCGGAATACCCTCATCGTACCAGATCCGGAGTTTTTTGTTCAGTAGCGTGATCGTCTCCAGAACTTCCCGGGAATTCTTATGGGAATAACTGACGAAAAGGTAGGGACGCTTGCCCTCATACGGCTGAAAGAACAGATTCATTCGGTTCCTCCGATCAGTACGAGCGTATAGCTGTACAGTTCAGGATGCGAAGAAAGACCCGATGCGGCGGATTGCGTCAGTTCAATCCGATGCAGAGAGGAAAGCAGTCTCAGATCTTCAAAATCTGCCGGAAGCGCATCACCGGGAAGCGTCAGAGTGGTTATCGCTTCCAGCCGTTCTTCACTGAGCGCTCCGCCGCCGAGCGAAGCGCGCACGGCTTCCCGGAGGGTTTCGTTCTGCAAAGTGACGGAGTCTTCTTCCGCAGGAGGAATAGATGTCCTCGGAACGGTAAACCATAGGCAGATACCGATCAGCAGAAGCAGCGCAAGGCCGCCCATAGCCCATGAAGCAATGCGCAGTCCGTCCGCGGGAACCTTCTGCGGATGGCCGATCAATGCCTGGGAAAAGCCGTCCGCTCTTAAGATGGCGGATTCCTGCTCCTCCGCCCGGCTGCCGCGCGGACAGATATATTCGGGAGTGTTCGGATGCAGTCCGATGGACAGCCCGCTGTCTTTTCCGTCTGTGTTCAGGCAGAACAGAGACTGATTCGCCCGTTGACAGATGAGGAGGTCGCTTTTTGCCCGGCGGTCGCGCCGGAAGGAATCGGTCAGATATACGACGGTCAAGGCTGCTTTGCACATCCGGCTGGTCTGGGTATCGCGCGCTTCCCGGTCTGCACTTTCCATGCAGTCATACCAGACACGTACCCCGCGCGAGTACAGTTTTTTCAAAAGCGGGCGCACACGGCTTCCGTCTGCCTCTGAAAAGCACAGATGCAGATACGGTTCACTGCCCGTATAGGGCGGATACTGTTGGTCGGGGCGGTATGCCATGTTTCGTCCTCGAAGATGATAAGCCTATATTTCTACAATATACAGAATACCCTAAATCGGGGTTTCTTGCAACCCTGAACCGAGTGAAAAAAGCAGAGCGGACCGGCGGTTTCGCCTGCTTTTGCTTTTCCTGAAAAGATGGGCCAGAAAGCATATCTGTTACAATGACGGTTAAAAACATCATCAGACACTTAATGATAAAATTGTATCTTGACGGGAAAAATATCAATGGTATAATGGTTCTGTACATAATGATAAGTATTCCTCATAAACAAGGAAAGGACTGTGAGGAACAATGGAAGAACAGCAAAGAACCTATTTCTGCATTGATATGAAGACCTTCTACGCCTCTGTGGAATGCGCGGAAAGAAACCTGAATCCGTTTGAAACGAATCTGGTTGTCGCGGATCCCTCAAGAGGGAAGAACGCGCTTTGTCTTGCAATCTCTCCGAAACTGAAGGCGCAGGGGATCCATAACCGCTGCAGGCTGTCGGATATTCCGAAGTCGATTCAATATGAGATCGCACTGCCGCGCATGCAGCTGTATGTGGACTATGCGGCCGACATCTATGAATTGTATCTGAATTATTTTGCACCGGAGGACATTCACGTGTATTCGATCGACGAGTCTTTTATCGACGCGACCGAATATCTGAAAATGTACCGGACGGACGGGATCTCCCTTGCGAAGAAGATGATGAATGAGATTGCGGAGCATCTGCATATTCCGTCCACGGCGGGTGTCGGGACGAATCTGTACCTGGCAAAAATCGCGCTGGACATCACGGCGAAAAAAGCGAAGGATCATCTGGGATATCTGAATGAGGAACTTTTTCGGAAGACCCTCTGGGATCATGAGCCGCTTACGGATTTCTGGGGGATTGCGGGAGGGACTGCGCGCCGACTGTACCGGTACGGAATCACGACCATGCGCGGGATCGCGCATGCGCCGGAGGAACTGATGTACAAGAACTTCGGCATCAACGCGGAGCTGATGATCGATCATGCATGGGGCAGGGAGACCTGTCTGATGCAGGACATCAAAAACTATAAAAGCAAGTCGCATTCGGTTTCATTTTCGCAGATCCTTCCACGGGATTACGAATACGAGGAGGCAAAAACCGTTATGACGGAGATGGCGATCCACGGATGCCTGGAACTGTACCGGAGGCATGTGATCACAAAGAGTGTCTGGATCGGAATCGGATATTCCAGGGATGAGATTCCGGGAACGCAGGGGTCGGTGAAACTGCATTGCGCGACCCAGCTCAGTTCTCTGATCCAGCCGGCGGTCGACCGAAAGTTCGAGGAGGTTGCGGTAAGGACCGTACCGATCCGGAGACTTGCGATCGCGTTTATGGATACCAGGGATGAAGGATGCGAAGGATACGATCTTTTCACGGACTGGGAAAGGGTCGAAAAGGAAAAAGCAGCGGAACGGGCCGTTCTGGAAATGAAAGACCGGTTCGGAAAGAACGCGGTTTTAAGGGGCGTCAACCTGAACAAGGCGGGAACGCAGAAGGAACGAAATGAAATGATCGGAGGCCACAGGGCAGGCTATGATGATGAGAGAGCAGCGCGCCAAACAGTTCATGCCGTTTGACGCTATGAAAGGACTGAAAGAGGCAATTCTAGAACGGGAAGAACGGCACAGCAGGGTGTCCCGGCACGGAATCCCTCAGGAGCAGGCGGACGAGAATTCGCTGGTCATGCGGCACGTGAAAAAGGGATGCCGTGTCCGTCTGGAATACTATAAGGGGTTTCATGATACAGATAAGGAGGGGACGGTCACGGTTGTGGATCTTCCCATGCGGTATCTGAAGGTGGACGAGGAAAAGATCCTCTTTGAGGACATCTATTCGATCGTACTGCTCGAAGATGCCTGAACAACAGAAAACCCGGAAGGGAGATGAGAAAAATGCCGGAACATGGTATGCCGATACCGAGTGAAGAACAGCAGCGTTCATTTTCGGATTTATTTTTGGAACGGTTTGAAAAGGATATCAGAGCGGCGCTGAAAGGAGCGGTGGAAAAGGACGGCCGGAGGCTGATCAGGATAAAACTGAAACATGCAGGAATCTACGGTGCGGAAGGAGAAACGGCGCTGATCGGAATACCCGCGGAATGCGTGACGGAAAAAGGAGGGATCATCAGAAGTACCCTTTGCCTGGTCACGGCAAGGAGCGACGCGGAAGATGGATTCGGTTCCGTAAAGATCCGGGAAATCTTTCTGGATATCGGAAGCGCGGATCTTCCGAAGACTCTCCCCGACAGCCTGGTACCGGTCATTCCGATGGAGGACCTTGACCGGACGGCAGAGAAACTGCTGGCGTACTTCTGCCCTTTTTTATTGATGCGTCCGGGACCTGTTCCGGTGGAAAGCATTGCGAAACGATTGGGACTGACAATCCGGTATGAATGCATCGATCCGAAGCGTGAACTGCTCGGAGCGATCTTTTTTTCGGATGCTGCGGCCTGTATCTTTACAGAAGGAAAAGAACCGAGGTTCGTCCCGATAAAACGGAAAACGATCCTGGTCAACTGCAGAGCAAGGGAGGACGCACAGAGCCGGAATACGATCCTGCATGAATGTCTGCACTGGATTTTGCATAGGTTCGCTTTTGTCAGCGAAAAGGAACTGCAAAAAAGCGGAGGAATGATCGCCTGCAGAAGATCCAGGGCGGAAAGCACATATACCGGAAGAACGGACCGGGACCTGATGGAATGGCAGGCAAATTCGCTGGCGCCGAGGATGCTGCTTCCGGCATCTGTAACCAGGATGTATGCCGACTGGTGGCTGGAGAGGCTGGACAGACTTCCCGAAAAGCTGAAAATGGAACGGCTGATCGAACGGGTCTCGGCAAGATTTCAGACCTCCAGAACTTTGACAAAGATACGGCTGATGGAACTCGGGTATGAGAGCGCAAAACTCGCTTTTACCTATACGGACCGGAAACAGTATGAGATCAGTCCGGTCCGGATTCTTTGCGAGTATCAGAGAAATGAGGCGTTTCAAAAAGCTCTCGCGAGCGGAAGATATGTATACGCGGAGTCATGCTTTGTAATAAAGGACAGAAGATTTCTGGAACGGGCGGAAAACGGAGAACTGAGACTGACCCGCCAGGCCAGGCAGAACCGCGAAGAATGCTGCCTCGCGTTTGTCCGGGAACACAAGCCGGTTCGTTCGAAAGATGGTTTTTTCCGTGGATTCACAGAGGATATGATCTTTTTAAAAGGATCGGAAGCAAAGGAAATCCCTGCTGTCGTGAAAGAACTGACCGAGATCATGCAGAACCTTCCGGCAACGTTCTGTGGAACATTGTCCGCGCATATGGAACGGAAACGGTATACGGACATGCGGCTTGCGGACGCGTCGCTTCTCAGCGCAAAGAGCATCCACAGATACCGGACCGATCCGAATCAGAACATCTCCATGGGGTCTTCCGTAGCGCTGTGCGTCGGACTGCATCTGCATTCTGTACTCAGCTACAATATGGTGGAAAAGACGCCGAACCGGTTTACAGCAACCGTGGAGCATAC
>JAEEGL012876296.1_pt1 | contig 10318 bp, 8 predicted proteins | sample 9134231 | NCBI WGS metagenome assembly JAEEGL01 (sample SAMN16246548, study PRJNA631951) | gut metagenome | biome: gut microbiome; feature: rumen; material: fiber-attached | host: Bos | place: Iran: Karaj | collected 2018-10
CAATTAATCGTTGAGTATTACTCACGCTAAGGAGAATAAAACATGACAACAAAGAATATTCACGAAGCCAAGCTAGACTCAGTAAAAGAGCTTAGTCCAACTAGTGCAGAATTTGTGATTAAGCCACTTTATCCTGGTTATGGCAACACGCTTGGTAATTCCTTGCGTCGCGTGCTTCTTTCTAGCGTGAAGGGTGCTGCGATTACGGCATTTTCAATCGAAGGTACCACACATGAATTTACATCGATTCCTGGTATCCGTGAAGATGCAGTTGATATTATGCTTAATCTCAAGAATATTCGTTTCAAGATGCACACTGATGCACCAGTTGAATTAACTCTTGAGATGAAAGGCGATAAGCAATCTGAAAAAGATGGCGATAAGCGCGTAGTGGCTGGCGATATAAAACTTCCTTCTGAAGTCGAAATCGCTAACCCAAATCAGACTATTTGTCACATTGATGATCCTAAGCATGTTCTCAAGATGCATCTAATCGTAGAGTCTGGTCGCGGTTATCTAACTATTGATAAAGCAAGTGAAGAACGTTTGCACAGCGATATGATTGCGATTGATGCAGTGTTTACACCAGTACTTCGAGTACGTTATAAAGTTGAAAACACTCGTGTTGGTCAAGACACTAATTTGCAACAGTTGACACTTACAGTTGACACTGATGGTACCTTGACACCAAAGGACGCTTTTGAAGAAGCTGCTGCGATTTTGGTTAATCAATATACTGCACTTGCAGGTTCAACCAAGGTAGAATCTAGCCCAGCTCCTGGTAGCAATACCGAAGACGAAGATGCTGGTTTGATGCTTCCTATTGAAGAGCTTGAATTGTCTGCTCGTACAGCTAATGCACTTCTTAACAATGACATTCGCACAATCCGAGATTTGGTTACTTTGTCAGAGACTGATTTGAAGGATTTGAAAGGATTTGGTCAGAAGGCACTAGATGAAGTAAAAGAAAAGTTAACGGAGTTAAATATTTAATATGCACAGGCACGGATATAAAGGCCGAAAGTTTGGCCGCGAAACCGATCAGAGGTTGGCGCTAACCCGTGGGCTCCAGTGCTCTCTGATCAAGTACCAAAGTATTACTACAACTTTGGCACGAGCTAAAGAGATTCGCCGTTCAACTGAAAAGTTGATTACGATGGCGAAGAAAGGTGGTCTTAATAATCGTCGTTTGATTATTGCCCGCCTAAATGATTTAGAGGCTGCCTCATTGTTGGTCGATGTAATTGCACCACAGATTAAGCGTGATTCTGGTTATCTCAAAATTGAGCGAGCTGGATTCCGTCGTGGCGATAATGCCGAGATGGGTACGATTAGTTTTGTCGATGAAATTGACTTCGAGTTTGAAGCTCCTAAAGAAGAAAAACCTAAGGCTAAAAAGCCAGCCACTAAGAAGGAGGAGAAGTAATGAAAACTTATTCTCAGAAAGCTGCTGAAATCAAGCGTGAATGGTGGACAATTGATGCTTCTTCGATGCCTTTAGGTAAATTGGCAGTAGTTATTGCTGATAAATTAATGGGGAAGAGTAAAGTTACTTATACTCCACATATTGATAACGGTGACTATGTTGTAGTTACTAATGCTAAGAAATTAGTAGTAACTGGTGACAAAATGCTCCAAAAGAAGTATTATCGTCACAGTGGTTATCCTGGCGGTATCAAGGAATTACGTCTTGAAGAAGTAATCGAAAAAGATGCTGCACGCGCAATTCGCGAAGCAGTAAAAGGTATGATGCCTAAGAATAAATTAGCAGCAGAGCGTTTGAAGCGCCTTCGTATCTTTGATGGTGCTGAGCATGCTCACGCAGCGCAAAACCCAAAGGAGATTAAATAATGGTAGATAAGAAGAAATATACCTACGGGCTTGGGCGACGTAAAGCTGCTACAGCTTCGGCTCGCCTCTACAAAGGTAAGGGTGATATTAAAATCAACGATAAGCCAGCACTAGAATATCTTTCTGGTAATAAGACTTATTTAGCTGAGATTACTGATCCTTTAGCTTTGGCTGAAAAGCAAAAAGAGTATGATATTACGATTCTCGTTAAAGGTGGTGGTTTGGCTGGACAGGTAGATGCTATTAAGCTTGCTATCTCGAAAGCTTTGGTCACGGAAGCGCCTGACCTTCGTCCGGTTTTGAAGAAAGCTGGTATGATGAAGCGCGATCCTAGAGAAAAAGAACGCAAGAAATATGGCTTACGTTCAGCTCGTAAGAAAGAACAGTTCTCTAAGCGTTAAAAATAAGCCCCCTCAGGGGCTTATTTTTATGGTATAATATAGGTGATGGGGCGTTAGCTCAGCTGATAGAGCGCAGCATTCGCATTGCTGAGGTCGCGGGTTTGATTCCCGCACGCTCCACCATAAATGTATTTTCTCTGGAGTGTCATTTGAAACACGAAAAAGCCCCATTTTCCAGGGGTGAGGCGCTTTAAGAACAATCGCTTGTGAATGCAATACTGCAGACATGAGCGGTATTTTTTTGCAAAATTATTTAGAGTATTATGAAAGTGTACGGATATTACCAACGATACGACACCCCCTTGTACGGAACATACCAGCGATACGACGCCGATGCGACACTAAATTGGCAGAGAGACACATAAAATAAAATGGGCAGAATATACATATTTTGGAGTATTAGCTAGACGAATGATAAGACCTATCATGCAAGGTTCAATCGTGGCAATAATGAGAAAAATGCTGCCTTTTCCCCCTGTTCTATCTTAATGTTGGAAGAGACAGTATTACTGTTTTTAGCAGTAATAGTATTTTCCAATGCGAGGGAGGCAGAAAATAAATATAAACAAAATGTAGTATACTTATAACATGAGCGGAATAAATGATGTTGATAATTATCTCGACCACATATTTGATCCTATTGATCCAAAAATCAAATTGGACGACGAACAGAAAGCTTCCGTTCTGGGGGATGACCAATACTCGCTCGTTGTTGCAGGTGCCGGAACAGGAAAAACTACTACAGTAGCTGCAAAAGTAAAATATTTAGTAGATATAAAAAATGTTAATCCAAGTAAAATACTCGTAATGAGCTACACACGTAAAGCTGTAGAAGAATTACGTCGTAGAATAAATGTCGATTTAGATGTACCAGCCTGTATCACTACATTCCACTCCCTCGGTCTTAGATATCTCCGCCTAATGAATAAAGACAAGAAAATAATACCCATAGATTCCAATGAGCGCCGTAATTATTTTTTAGAATATTTCAAAAATATTTTCTCGTCAAAAGAAAACCTAAGTGAATTTGTCTCCTTATTTAATGACAATCAAATTAACTGGATTGACCCAAGAAGCTTTACTTATGGTCAATTCTTCAGAGAAAATTATAAAGATTTTGATTCTTTTGACGATTATTTCAAAGCTTACGTACAGAAGAAGGTTTTAGAAACAGAAGACATCGATAGAAGAGTAAATTACATCGCTTTCAAAAGAGTTAATGATGAACGTCCTACGACTATAAAAGGAGAAAGAGTCAAATCGAAGGGTGAAGCAATAATAGCTAATTTTCTCTATCGAAATGGTATTGATTACGAATATGAACGGATTTATGAAGAGCTAGTAGGCGAACGTCAAATCTATCGACCTGATTTTTCAATCGATGTAGGTGGTGAAAAAATATATATTGAGTACTTTGGTATGAGCGGGAATAATTACGATAATCATTCATACGAGCGGATGAGAAAGCTTAAAGAAGAGTACCACAGAAAGAAACATAATAGATTTATTGCTTTAGATTATGCACCAAAAAAAGGATACTTAAGACAATTACGGCACGAACTTGCTAAACTAGATGTAAAGCTGAATCCTAGACCTATTGAAGAAGTATATCGATTAATACTCGAACAAAATCCATTGGCAGAATTATTTCACTTAGAAAACTTCTTCTACAGTATAATTAGCACGATTAAGATTTCTGAAAAAATTACATCATTCGAAGAATATAAAAATCTATGCAATTCTATTATCCAAAACGATACTTTTAGTGAAGACAAAACTATCAAAGAAAGGCAGCTTTGGTGGATAGAGGATTTTTGGAACTTCTATCAATCTAAGAAGTCAAAAGATAGCGATCATTTCAAAGTCGATTATGCCGATATGATTAGAGAGCCACGCGGAAAAGTAAAAACAATTATACCTAGTAAACTTAGTTTCGATTATATTATCGTCGACGAATATCAGGATATCTCTGCCGAACGATTTAAATTACTCAAGGAAACTATTGAAGCATGTAACGCTAAATTTATGGCAATTGGTGATGATTGGCAGTCTATCTTTGCTTTTCAAGGTGCAAAAGTTGGTTACATTATGAATTTTGATGATTACTTTCCGCATGCCAAACGATACGTTATCAGCAGAACATATAGAAATGCACAGTCACTAATAGACGCTGCCGGTACGTTTGTGATGCAAAACCAAAGCCAAATCAAAAAAGATTTAAAATCGAATAAAGATCTGAATCAACCGATTTGTTTCGTAAAAATCAAAAATAGTTTGTTCACTAATGGAAGTTATATAGATAGCAGAAATAAGACTATTGAGGCCATGATTCACCACATCCACGAAGCTCACCCAGAAGACAGCATATGTGTTATCGGCCGTACTAACAATATGATTGAGTCATTGTTCAAAAATCCACACTTCATTAATTCAGCTGAAAGCAAAATTCGCGTAGAAGGTATTGAAAATTTTTATTTTGACGCTATGACTATACATAAATCTAAAGGGCTAACTTATGATTGGACTATAGTAATGCCCCTTACTAAATATTTTCCCAGTGATCCCAAAAACGTATTTTGGGCTTTAGATATAGTCCGAAATGAACCGGAAGCTGAGTCTATACCATATGCTGAACAAAGAAGATTGTTATACGTCGCACTCACGCGCACAAAAAATCGTGTATATATTCTCATGCCGCAAAGAGGAGAACATAGTGTATATAAGGACGAACTAAACGCTATTATCCAAGACCTTAAAAAAACAAAGCGGCAAATTATTGTCAAGCCATAAACAGCAGCTATCATAATATATGCTATAATGGTTATGTAAACAAATATAAGTCATATGCTAAAAGATAAGTATATATTAGGCACAGTAAGCATAGTCACAGTAACTATTATTACTGGGGCTTTTTTAAGTTCTATAAAAGTGTCTGCCACTGACGATAATGTAGTAGATAATATAAACATCAATGTACCCATATCTTGTTCTATGGAAGGAACAGGTATGACTTCTCATAACGCTAATATAGCAAATGGTACCTATCAGGCAGATATAGGTACTACTACAATTAAAACCTATTGTAATGATTCCTCAGGCTTTGCTATCTATGCTATAGGATATACTGATGATGAATATGGAAAGAATGTACTAACTAATACTACACTAGGCTCTATTGCCGATATAGTAACAGGAACAGCAACAAGTGGAAATACTTCTAACTGGGCTATGAAACTAGCTACTCCTTCTTCTCCTACTCCTACTTATCCATTAACACTAGATAATAGCTTTGGTAGTTATCATTCAGTACCATCAGAATATACTAAAGTAGCTCATAGAGATTCTGCTACTGATATAGGAACTAATGCAGAGGGTTCTACTCTTACTACCACTTATGCTGCCTTTATGAGCCAGACTCAACCTGCTGGGACTTATATAGGGCAAGTGAGATATACGTTAGTGCATCCTGCGAATGAAGAGCCACCGCATGAGATTGCTTGTGAAGTAAATAAAATTTGTTACAATGCCAACACTAATATAGTAGAAGGACAGATGAGAAAACAATCTTCATCTGGCATATTGGGCAATAAACTCTATGCTTCTAATTATAAACGTGATGGTTATGGCTTTGCTGGTTGGAATGATAAATATGATTATTCTGGTAACTATTATGGGCCCAACCAAGAAATTTATGCGACATCTAATGGACTATCTCTCTACGCAGTCTGGATAGAATCACGAGGAACGTTACAGAATTGGAACGATTGTCAATCCTTAGGTCAAGGTGCTACTACTGCTCTTACAGATGAAAGAGACGGTAATGTTTATGCGGTTGCTAAACTAGCAGACGGCAAATGTTGGATGATTGAAAATCTAAGATTAGATGATGGCCCAGAGTTATCTTCTACAAACACCCATAACCCATCTTTACCTCTTATTAATATTTGGTATTATTCCCAATCAAGAACTACTCTTACTACTTCAAATCACCTCTCCCCGAGTACAAACCTTACTGAAAAAATGTGGTGCGCTGATAATAATTCTGATTGTGATAATCAATCCGTTTTAGCAACTGACAATACGACCCAGTTTATACATAATATTTCAGGAAGTCAAACCAGCAACATCTATAGCTATGGTAACTACTACAATTGGTATTCTGCTACAGCAGGGCACGGTAAGTATGGTAATAATTATGGTGCAGGTTTTAACTCACCTGGCGATATATGTCCAGTTGGATGGCATTTACCTACGGGCAATACTGCGGGCGAGTTTAGCGCTTTAGATGTTGCCATGGGTGGCACAGGAGAATTGCAGGACGATTATGAAGCTAACCAACGCTGGCTCTCATACCCAAATAATTTCGTTTTTGCTGGATATGCATATCACAGCACATTTAGCAGTCGAAACACAAATGGGTCATACTGGTCCGCTTCTGGATATAATGATGCTAGTGTATATCGTTTATTATTTTCGGGTTCAAGACTTCAGCCGGGTGTTGATAGAATAATAAAATCCTATGCAATGACGGTTCGTTGCATCAGTGATATCTAATTGTCCGTTTCGTTTAAAACCCATAAAAACAAATCCACCAACAATTCACGACAAGCGAAAAAAACCACAGTTTTAGCGTTATGGAACGGCAAGCAAAAATTGTACACCCTAAAAAAACGGCAAAAGATGACACTCACATAAGCGATACATTGGCATAAATATATTTTCTAATGAGTTTTTGGGTCTTAAATGATATAGTAATAAAAAATATACACTTCTCTATTTATAAATGGATAGCGACACAATTTTCACAAAAGAATAATTCGTTAAATGCCATGGACGCAGCGAACTGACTTTCCTTGGTATTTATAATTGCCTGCTGTACCTGGGGAAACATTGCCATTAATTATGATTAAGTTAATAGCGTTATCGTTGCCATTCGCTGAAGATGTCCAATAGTCCGCACCCCCATTACGGCTACCAATAAAAGATCCCATCACAGAACCAGAATATGTAAAATTATTTGGGAACGAACGCCATAAACCAGACATGGTAGACCCAGTAGGGGTAGTACTAGAACTTGTACCTGAACCAGGACCACCTAAAGCAATATCGAGTAAACCAAAGTCTCCACTACTTCTTCCAGTAGGTAAATGCCAACCAGTTGGGCAAATATCCCCAGCAGTATTACCTGAAGATTTATTATACGTACCGTGTCCAGCCGTAGCTGAATACCAGTTATAATAATTACCATAGCTATATACGTAATTGGATGCACTATAGTTGGAAGATGTATTGTTAATATAGAGTGTAGTGTTATTCGTAGCTAGCATAGATTGGTCATAACAATCAGAGGAATGCTCAGAACACCATGCTAAAGTGTATGGATCATATGGCTGGGAAAGATGATTAGACTGTGTTTTATCCGCAATACCGTTGTAATTTATGAATGGAAGAGACGGATTGTGAGTATTAGCACTTGATAAATTTACGTTATTGTTTCTATTATCCTTATCAGCCAGTCTTAAATTTTCTATCATCCAACATTTATTGTCAGCGAGTTTAGCTACAGCATAAGTATTACCATCTCGCTCGTCAGTAAGAGCAGTAGTAGCACCTTGTGCTAGTGAGCCACAACCATCCCAATTTTGTAAACTACCAGCCGATTTAATCCAGACAGCATAGAGTGAGAGACCATTAGTAGATACATCACTAGGAGTAGTGATAGTTTGGTTAGGACCATAGAAGTTGCCAGAATAATCATATTCTGTGTTCCAACCAGCGAAGCCATAACCATCGCGTTTGAAGTTAGGAGCCCATAATGTAACTGACGTATTATTTGACGCAGATTGTTGGCCCATTTGTCCTATTGTTGTAGCCGTATTTGAGTTATAACATATTTTGCCGCCAGGACAAGCAACTGGTTGAGTTGGAATCTCGTTTGCTGGATGAACAAGAGTATAAATAACTTGCCCTGCATAAGAATCGGCAGATTGAGTCTTAGAGATATAAGCAGCATAAGTGGTAGTGAGCGTTGCTCCTTCTGCGTTAGTTCCTATATCAGTAGCAGAGTCTCTATGAGCTACTTTAGTATATTCTGATGGTACTGAATGATAACTACCAAAGCTATTATCTAGTGTTAAAGGATAAGTAGGTGTAGGAGAAGTAGGAGCAGTTAGTTTCATAGCCCAGTTAGATACATCAGGGTTAGGAGTTGATGTAGCTGTGCCTGTTATTATTTCGCTACTTGTTGATGATCCTACTAGTGTATTCTTACCTAGTTCGTTACTGGTATAACCATTAGCATAGATAGCAAAGCCAGCAGAATCATTGCAGAATACTTTTACTGTAGTAGTGCCTATATCTGCTTGATAAGTACCATTTACTATATTAGCATTATGGCTATTCATACCTGTACCTGACATAGTACATGATACTGGAACATTAATAGATACATTATCTACTGCACTATCATCCGTAGCGTAAGAATAAGAAGACATTAAAAAGGCTCCAGAAAGGACAGTGAGACTTAGTAGTCCTAGTGGAGCAATTAATATACTTCTTTTTAATGACATTGACTTTTTTCCGGTATTGCCTTTACATAACCATTATAGCAAATTTCAGAATAATGTATATGATATAATGAAATTATTAGAGAATAACAAAATATGCCTGCTGAATCGTTAAACAATAATACTGAAATAAAATCACATAATCCTGAATATGATAAATGGCAGGAGGCTATGAAAGACGTTGAATTTCATAGAGCGCCGGAGAAGGCTGAACAAGACAAACCTAGAAAAGACATTAGTGAAACAATTCGGAGTATCAGCCAAAAAGAGATTAGTCGCTCTGGCGAATATTCAATTCGACCTAAGAGTGAGATAATCTGTGGTGGCGATAATATTGCGGATCAAAGAATTGAAGTGATTAACAAGGGTGATAAAGGAATAATAGAGTTTGATTTTAAATTGCTAACTCCAACAGAACGAACTGCTAGTATGGCAGAGCAATTTGAAGGGGCTAATTCTAGAGCTATTATTGAGACGCCCGATGGGTTGAAGTTGAGAAGAGGAGAAATAGATTATATAGGTGTTGAAGATCATGGTGGCTGTAAGTTATGCGATGCTTTTGTTTTTGAAAAAGAAAGAGCTAGGGTTTCTATTGCTGACACTCGTGCTGCAAAAGTTAGGTCGGCGACAGGTTTGATAAGAGTTGAGCTACCGATGGACATGAGCCCAGATGATATGACAAAGAGCTTGAGTGAAATTTTGGAAAAAGATTTGGGTATATCTGATGCACTAGGCGAAGTATCAGAAGAATCAGAAAGAGACTACAAGGTGGCGCGTTATGGATGGCACCATAAAACTTCTGGTGAGTTGACGCCAAAGCAAGAAGCTGAGATGGAAGGGATGCATAGAAAAGAAGTATTCCCAGGATATACAACTTTTGTGGAAGAGGGTAAGCATAGGGAATATTTTGAAAAATATGGTGACGATATGCGTGCTGTCCATATGATTTCTAATGATCTTGGTCTCCATACTGATTTGCTTTATCAAATACTAACAAATGGATTAATGTCTACAACGGAGCGATATAATAGGGGAATTATGAGTGATGGGAGATCGTCTATGAGCGATCTTGTATCTGGTGGAGCAGACAATGTTTTTACTAGCTTAAGAAGTAAAGTGCAAAGGGAGTCCTCACATTTTCTATTAATAGTGTTCAAGCCAGAACTGTTTGACCGCACGGATTGGTATTCTTATCAGGATGATCAATTTGGCTCAACAGAAGATGATGATTTCAATGAACGTCTTTCGCCAGACGAATTATTTGCAACTCGGGATGAGAGCGATTGTTTTCCTGCTCAAAATGAGCAAATGTTTAGAACTGGTATAGGGGTAGATTATATCGAGTCAGTACAAGTGGGTTCATATTTTGACCGTGAAAAAGCTGTGGAGGAACTTAAAAAAATGGGTTTGGTTGAAGTTGATGGACGACCTATTGAAGAGATAGTTGTATCGAGGTTTGGTGACGCAACTATGGAAGAGATAATGGAATATGCAAATGAC
>JAEEGL013642727.1_pt1 | contig 10318 bp, 9 predicted proteins | sample 9134231 | NCBI WGS metagenome assembly JAEEGL01 (sample SAMN16246548, study PRJNA631951) | gut metagenome | biome: gut microbiome; feature: rumen; material: fiber-attached | host: Bos | place: Iran: Karaj | collected 2018-10
ATCGAGAACAGCCAGGCCTGATTGCCTTTGTTCTGCTCCACCTCGGTACTGGTCCAGTACCCGCAACGCCCGTCTTCCGAATCAGTGGACAATGGCGTGCCGCCACAACGCTCAACGATGGGATTCACAGTGTTACGGGCCAAATATAACATCCCCATCTCAGCCACTGTTGGGATATAGTCGCTTTGTGAGAGATAATGATGACTGAACACTGCGTCGACCAAAGGCGACCCCATGCCGGTACGGGAACTACGGCTGTTCTGCATGGCCGTGGTGTTCACATAGCCGTCAAAGGCTGTCTCGTCACAGCTGGTGCCAAACTCCAAACCCAAAGTGTCGGAAAAAGCAACGGGAGGAATTTCGTCCAACAAGACGGCCAAAACGTTGTGGTCTTCCGTCTGAGGGGCGAAGACAACGGCAACAGCCTTCTTGACATTCTGGTCGAAAAAGTCTTCGGTACTCATAACCTGACCGTCATCACAGAGGATAAACCCTGTATAGACGTTCAGGTCCACAGGCTCATGCTCGTCACAGGATATAAACGACATGGAGATGAGTAACGCAAACAATGAATATAAAATACGTCTTTTCATTTTTCTTTATCTCTATACGGTTAAATTATCTCAAAGGTACTTTGACACCTACGGCAATACCTGTCCTGAACAGGTCTTCACCCTTGATGACAACATCTTCCTTGACTTGGAAGAAGATCTCCCAGCCATGCTTCAACGCATAGCTGTGCTCATACCCCACATGGATGCCGCCGACAAAACGATGGAGGTTGCTGCCACCGCTGACACCAAGACGGGCATTGCCATGATGGTTGCGCCCACGGTTTACACAGGGCTTATAGGCAATGCCGACATGCCAGGTGTTATAGTTGTGCCAGAAAGACTGCTTCGTGATATGACCAGCCTCGGGGTCTGTGGCATACTTCAGATAGCCAGTCGCAAAATACTCCCAGGCATGATGATACTTGTTCTCATGCTCATAGGCAATGGTAGCATCGCAGCCACTCTCGTAGAGCGCTCCGACATCCAGGAGCAAACGGTTCTGGTTACTACTCTGCGCCCGCATGGAGCCGACGGCAAAGAAAGCCATAGCCAACGCCATAAACACAATCCCATACGTGCGGGAACGACTGGCCTTGTAATTGAAATTATGATGTCCGTACATAACACTTCAACTTTTAGTTATTCCTCTTTCAGAAGCAACGTGTCAAAAGAGTCTGCGGCCAGCACATCCTCATAGTCGATGTTCATCGTAATGGTACGACCGCTGATCTGCTGCTCACTCAACTCAATACTCAACACCTTGTCACCAGGAAAGGTCATCTTCTTCAAGATAACGACATTCCTGTAACCGTGACGGAAACTGGTACTCCTGTCAAGAACAAGGACAGGCTCCAGCTCAACAATCTGCACATTGGTGGCCTTCTGCTGTTTCTTGTCGGACAGCTTGAAACGCAGCTCGTCAATGTCAAAACGTAGCTTGGTCTTGTTCTCTACACTGAAGTCGATGAAGAAATACTCGCCGACGGAATAGATATTATTCAGGCGCATCACCATCTTGCGATGCTTCGTGCTGACATTCCTGAACTTCGCAGGACTGTTCCAGATACGCCGGGCAAAACGTACCATATCCTCGGTACTCATACTGACAGCGGGATTGTGAAAGGCGGTCTGCTCGGAAAGCTGCACCTCCTTGTCGCTGACAGCTTCCTCCAAACGGGTGGTATAGACAAGGGCATACTGCGCACGGTAGCGCTCCGTGACAACGGTGACAATAGCCAATACCTGACCATCCTCATGACCGCCCTCCTTGGGCTTCAGACGGATGACATTCTCAATAGGCTTGTCACCGACAACCAAGTCGGTAGAGATGTCAACCAGACGGATAGGCTCGGAGGAAGTGATGACCGTCGTGACATGCTCATTGACCGTTAACTGCTCCATCTCATTATACGTCTGCTGGGCAGACAGCCTGCCGGGCAGCATGGCACACAGGAGCAATGTGGCACAGATAAACGTTCTGCTGATTCTCATAATATATTATTATTTTATTGATTTATTTAATTATTGTCATATTTAGTTATTTTCTTTTCTTGTCCTTTCCGTTGACAAGAAAGACTTGTGTGCCATATTTCAAACGAACCTTGTTTTTCCTTATAGCCTTGCTGATAGCATTGGAAGTGCGACGGTAGGCATTCTGCAAACCTTGCATCGCCCACTGTTCTACATTGCTGCCGTAGCCACCACCTTCATTCAGGTTCATGTTCGTCTGCATGGCAGAGCTGCCAACATCCTTAACGGTTTCCATGAAATCAGATCCGGGGACATAGAGACCTTCCAAGCCATCGGTATCGAAAATGGTAAGGCTAACCTTGAAAAGCTCATCACCAACCATCACACTCTCCACCTTGCCCTTGGCACGCTGCTTGGCAAAACCGCTCATCGTGGCATAGAGATAACTGCCTTTCTTCATGGAAATGTCACCAATCTCTATATCGTCAAGAAGACGAAGACGGACACGGCTGCCTTCCGTTGCCTTCACTTCTTCATCGATAATGGCCTTGATAAGATGTGACTCGGGATCATTCTCACTGAGCGTGTTGAAATACTCGCTGTCATCCTTTCTCTTCTTGACGACAGTCTGACTTACTGCATCATCGTCAAGGACGCTGACGGCATTGGGGTCTGCATCCTCCTCACCGACATCCCTGCGGACAACGGTGTCGGCGGGGTGATAGTCCTGGCCGTTATAGCTGCCCAGACGGCCACGGCCATGAGCACGAGCCATGCCAAGAGCTGCCTCCATATCACCCATCTCCCTGTTACGACGCTCCTGAAGAGCCAACTCACGCTCTTCATCACTCATGGGAAGAACAAAGTCACTGCTTCCCATAGCCTGATCCTGACGGGAGGCCTGGTTGAGCCGGTTCTGTAGCTCTTCAAGCTTTCGCTGCTCTTCGGCTTCCTTCGCTTGGCGCTCCAAAGCGGCAAGCTCTTCTTCCGAATACTGGGAGCGGAACTCTTCTTTCTTACGGAGGCTGTCAAGGTCATTGCCGATGTTCTGGACGGCACTATTGTCGGTGATATAACCGAAGCTATGCTGCATGTTCTCACGCTTGCTGCCCAACCTGTCACTGACATTGGCCGATGGCAGGTCACCGTTGAGATAGTCTGTGGTGACAAGGTTCTTGTTACCCTTGTCCTCTACCTCAATGGTAAACAGGCGTATGACCTGATAGCCAACGAACAAGGCAAAGAAATATATGCCGATAGGCAGTATATACTTGGTCTGTTTGAAATTGATCCTGTTTTTCATAGCTGAACTACTTTATGGGTGAATCAATGCGATGGTCCTGCATGGCACGGTCAACCTGCTCAACGGCATTGCTGCCCTTCACATTGCTCTGCCTGTACACCTTGACCATCGTTACAATATTATAGGTAAAACACATGAGCACAATCCCGAAGACAATGACAAGGAAGACGGCCTTGTGTCTAGTAGCGTATGCGTGGATGTGGCGGGCTATCCAGCTGATACCAGAGGCATCGGCAAACTTGCGCCCGGCTTCCACCTCACGCTCATAACGCTCTTTGTACTTCGGATCATTCTTGTCCGGCATCGGCTCACCTAAGAAAAACTTCCTGAATCCCATAGTCAAACCTCCTTCAATTAAAACTCACTCTTCTTGCGCTGCTCAATATCCTTGTTCAGGATGGTACGCCAATTGATAATCATCAGACCATGAGGATTGTTCTCCGTCCTCGGGACGCGCTTCAAACCTCCAGTGGTGACAATCTCACGATAGAGGATGGTCGTGCGACGCTCAATACGCTGACGGCCATAGTAGGTGAACTCCATTTTCTCCTTGTCGAAATTGATGCTGTCACAGAAAATACTAAAGACAGAGCTAGTACCAATAATGTTACCGAACAAGCCACGCTCCTTCAAGGTGTTATACTGTGCCAGACCTGACTCGTCAACAAGGTACATGGCTTTCTCCATCGTGTAGTTGATATACTTGTCATCAGGAGCCAAGGTAAAGAAGAGATGGTGAAACAGCTCTACATGACTCTTCGCTTCTACATCAAGGGTCTCGTCCATCGTAGTACGCTGCACGAGAATAGGAACATTGCCATCAAGGACATAAATCTTCTTCTGGGCATCGTCAACCATCCCCTTCGCCATAAAGAGACTGGAGACGGTGATGACAACGCATCCGGCCATAAACAGGCAGCTGACAATCAGCACCAGTTTGATTTTGTTTTCAAGATTCTTAATAACCATATCGAATAGTTTTTTTAACGAATTATAGACGTGGCACTGGCCTTGGCCTGACTGGCCACACCCTCACCGAAGTTACGGGTGCTGAAGGCGGTGTCGCCTTCGGGAATCATCCAGGCGGCGAGGTCGGGAACGAGGTTCAGACACTTTAAGGCAACGATGCTGGCGACGAGAAGATAGCCGGCAGTCATAATGGTGTTCTGCAGATAGCCGTTAAAGGTCTGCTGTGTTTCAAGGATAGCCGTCAGGTTCTCGTACTGCACACTCAAAACAATATCGAAGAGCAACAGGACGTAGAACCCGACGAAGTAGAGCATCGCCCCGTAGAAGTGGACGGTGAGATACCTCGTAATCCATTTCGCCCAAGCCCCCTCCCACTTCGGCAATAGCGAGAACGCCCACTGGATAGGCCCGAAGATAGTAAGCATTCCCAATAGAATCTGCTGACAGTATATCGTACCCCACCAGCCTATACGGAAGGCCACCAAGGCCAGGAACATGATGATCTTGTCAAGGAAAACCATCAAACCGGCATACAAAGTCATTGTCTTGGCTTTCTCTGCCTCTGCTGTAGAGCTGGTGGCGGCATCCATACCCATACCCTCACTGACCGACTCTTGAACGCCATTGCCACTGACACTGTTTGCCGCAGCATTGATCTCACCTTGTGCCTGACGCGTCAAAGAGTCACGCTGGACAATGAGCGGCATGAGCTGCTCATACTTGTCCTGCACCTGCGCCGCCTCGGCCTCGTAGAGGTCATGGGTGTAACTGCCGATGCAGTTGGGGATATAGGCCAGACCGTCAAGGACGCTGAACTCACCGTACCACAGCGTCATCACCAAGGCGACACCAAGAACACGGACAATCTTCAGCGGGTCAAAGACCTCGCCCTTCACCATCATCTTATAAGCCATGCCCGCCGCCATGATGATAGCGAACAGAGCGGCCAGACACATGCTCATCTGTAAGATCCACCAAAACGGGCCGTTGTCACCCGTAAAGGTGGCATCGGTCAAGAACTCGTTGGTCTGAAAGATAACATCGTCAATCTCTTCCTCAAACAGCTCCACACCGACGTTACTGCTGATGCTGTCCAAAGCACTAACCAAACCGCCTCCGGCCTGTAGCATAATACTCGAAACTCCTACTCCCATAACAATATTTTTTGTAGATAACGAAATTTAATGACCACCACTTAAGACACCTGCTGCCAGTGAGACCTTCCAACGACCAACGGCATCGGTAGTATAAGAACTCAGCCGGACATACTTCGGCTTGACCTTGCTGTGTAACAGTTCATCGGCCTCCTTGCCACAAGAAAGAGATGTAACATAACGCACGAGCTGCTGATTTCGCAGCACGATATCATGGTATATCTCCAGATACTGTTTCTTGCGCTCGTTCAAAGGCATATAGGCATCACGGACAGCCCTCAACGCCGTCTGCAGGCAGTTGTAAATCTCCAGCCATTCCTTATAGTCCTGGGACGTTCCTCCACACATCGTAATCTTGTTGATGTTCTCACGGAACAGTTGGAACTTCTTCTCTATCTTTGCCTTCTCAGACTGCCAGGCAAGGTCAAGGGCCTTGGGCATGCGGTCGGCAACATTCATGGCCTCGATCTTCGCCCTGTAAGTCAATGCTGAGTCTATCTGCTCGGCCATCGCCTTCTGAGGCTCCAAAATCAATGTCATATGACCACGGAAGGTGCTCTTGTTCTCGCTGTTAGCCCACTTCTTATAGCTTTTATGTGTCGCATCATAATACAACGATGGGGTCAGCGAGCCGCCACCCGTCTCACCGACAAGGAACTGGTTGTATACTGATGCATCATGATTATATGTCCAAGACTGTGCACTGACAGCAACAAACTCGGACAACAATATAATCGTCAGAAAAGACACCTTATATATTCTTATACTCTTCATATTTACAGATTTTAATAGTCAAACACATCTGCTGCAACTTTCCAACGGCTAAAAGCATCGTTGGCAATCTCAGTCATACTCTTGGCACCATAGATAGCGTTCTTCCAATAGGTCGTACGCACGCGGATATACTTCCAAAGCTCAATGTATGCAACATTGATGGACAAGCGGATGTCATCGAGACTGCTGTTAATGGCACGAAGAACGGTAATCATCTGAACAGTTTTACTCTCCGGCGCATTGGTGGCCGCACCAACGGCATAGATAGCCAGCAAATCCTTGAAGGAATTAATAAGATCATCGGCATCGTCAGAGATGCGTTCTATCGTCCGCTTACTGATACCGATAATAATCGTATCACTCGAAACGATGTCACCATGTAACAGACATTTCTCGGTATAGGTTTCCAGAAGTCCTTTATATTTGCCTACCTTGTCAGAGACATCGGAAATAGTGTTCTTAAGCGCAAAAACGGTGGACGTTCCCTGAAGAATCAAGTCGATTAGGACGAAACAACGGGTATATCTGTCAAGTTTGACATTGATATCCTTATATGCTATGTTGGCATCCTTGCTGGCATCATGAAGAATCTTATTGGCCTGTTCAACAGTGCTCCTAGCAATGAGGACGGAACGGATACGCTTATGGTCGGCAACCATAGCTTCTACCGTGCTGACATCAAAAGACCACTGTGCACAAGCCACATCGGGTATGAGCAACAGCAAGAATGCCAAGATTTGCTTTATCATCAACTTACTCTTCATCATTCCAATTCTTAAGAATCATCATCCTCCAACGAGGCATCATCACCACTGAAAGCACGACGGCTGCTATTGCGCCATCGCTTGAAACTTTTACGATATACCCTATTACGCACTTCACCGCCTAAGCCAGTGAAAACCTGGGCTTTCAGGTAATCCAATAATGACTGACGACTGTACATGAACTTCTCCAATAGCTGCAACTCAGCATAGATGCGGGACAGACGGTAGTCAACCTGACGGGCAATACGCAAACGGTCAGAGACCCACAACAGATGATAGCTATCTTCATCACCGTCAGTCTCTGGTGGAACTGAATAGGCATAGTCAACATCAACACTACACGAAGGGTATTCCTGCAAGATCTCGCGCAGACGCTCGTTGACAGCTGCCGTCTTATCCCTATCAGACATATTAGGATCCAGTTCCATGATGTCAATAACATCAGAAGAGGAGTATTCTGCCGTCAACTCCCATTCAACACCAAGAATGGCACGATGAATGCGGATAATCCTCATTCCCCAGAAATTAATGAGCCATGACTCTCCACGAACCTTCTTAAGGTTACATGTAAGGGTAACGGTGCCATTCATGCCACGAACATAACCCTTACGGGTGAAGACATAACCACTCCAACTACCGGCATCAGACCATTCAATACCGTAGGCTCCTTCAAGGTCGTGCATTAGGGCAGGAATACGATACGAGCCGTCTTCTTCATCATAATAGTCCGAAAGGAGGTCGGACTTTCCTGTTTGAAGCCGCTTCAACTCTGTCTGTGCCTGATCCAGCTGTTGACGCAAAGAACTTAACTGAGTCAGATTGGCGTAGTACTGCTCACGCAAAGGCGCTGCTTCCTCAATGCTGACATTGCTGATCTCTGCCAGCAGCTCACGGTTCCTGGCTTCAAGGTCATTGATCTGATTCTGTAGACTGACAACCTTGGCAGACCATGTATTGATTTCGGCATCCAAATCGGCTGTGTCGGGACTGCCACCAAGGGTGCTCTCCATGGCAAACTGCTTGGACTTTTCGTTAAGACAGTTGTATTGGTCGCCATTCTCCTTCCACTGGAAGGAACCCTCACCAAGCTTCGCACCGTCATTGCAGTTCAGAGTGAAGCTGACACTGACACAACCACGCAGCTTCTTCTCGTCAGCTGCAGTGTAGTAACGCTTTTCATCTTTTCCAATATAATAAGTACTAGGAGTCTCTTTGTCTTCCTCACGACTGTTGTACTCCAGCAGCTTGGCCTCCATCATACCTTTGAAGGCATTCAGGTCCATCGTCTGACTGTCGAAGACTTCCTCATAAACGACATCTTCAAGATTCCAATAGTCATAAACTTTGATGTCGTAAGCATAAAAACAGTGACGCTTATGATGGGTGTGGCCGAAAACTGAATTCTTATAACTCTCACGCTTATCGACATGCACCAGCTGATAAGAGATATAGGCAGCATGACCCGTAGAAGCATTATAAGTGTCAACACGAGCCTGGTTCCAGCCAGCGTATGACTCGGAACGGGTCCTACAAGTCTCTTTCTCTGCCGAAGTCATACTATGACAATATTCATCATCACGAGGACTGATGAAATGACTCCACTCATCCCAATTGTCATCATAGTCGGAATGTGTGGTGGGAGAATAACTGCACAGAAGGTTACTGCCACTGTCACGGGAATAGATATACCACCGTTGGGTGTAATACTGACCCTGCATCTCCTTGATATAGTCGCTGACATAGCTCGTCACGTTATAACCATCAAGGCTAAAGAGACGGGACACACCAGTGCTGTCAGTGGATAGCAACTTTGACATCACCAAATCCTTGATGGCATTGGGGTCGGAAAAAATCTCATACAAGTCACGGAACTCATAATAGAGACTGATAATCTCCTTCGGCTTCTGCTTGAAGACAGTACCAATCTTGCTGGCATTCGTCCAAGCGGAATCCAAGACGGCAACACCGGCACTGGCTATGGCAGAACCGGCATTGAGGAGGTTGTCAAGGTCTTCCTTTAAGTCGTCTTTCGTCAGACCAGAACCAAAATCTACAAGGTGATCCCAAACAGCTGCCCAATCAACCTCGCCTAACTTGGCAAGGTCAAAAATGACTTTCAAATCGTCACCGATGATTAGGAAAGCTCCTTCTGCAGCAATATCCTGAAAGGTAAGCTTGCCGTTTGTGACAATCGTCTCAAACATCATACATAATTGGACAATTTCATTACATGTCTTATAGAGATATGGCCCCCAATACAGGGCTTTGTCCGGATGCTTGATCATCAGAGAACCGACAGACCAGAGCTTCGGCCTGATCTTGTTGACAACAAGGGTCTTGATTCTCTGATAATAGTAGTTCTCTTCCGTCGTTCCAAACGGCCCTACATTGGTAAGGGCCTTTCGGTCAAACCACTTCGAGGCAAAGATGCCCGCAGTGGCAACCTCGGCACTGGTGTAGTGATCGAGAATCTTTTGGACAGCTTCATTGTTCAAAGTCTCTGTGGCTACCTCCAAAGCATAGGTGGATGCCATGGCAGCCTCGGTCTTGCGGTCAAAATTGGTCGAATACCAAGTGATCGCATGACTGCTGATGCCAAGGCTGGCAAAAAAGACTATGAGCAATCTACGAATCATTTCAATTATATTTACTTATTTTATTATTGAAGTATTTGTATATTTGTTTATTATTATATTATTTTATTACACCGTTTTGACTCTTATTCCTTTGGCGGGAAGATTCAACACGCCTTCATTCAATACCTTGCGGGCAAACTCCAAGGACTTGATAATACCACTACGCTCCCAATCACGAATGAAAGCGGAAATGGCTTTCTGATAATCTCCCCTGTATGCCTTCACATATATCTTCAAGGCTTCCTTCTCTGCCTTCTCGGTGGTATAGCTGATATAACACTCCCTTGGCTCTTCAACACCGAAGACATCACCCTCAGTACCACGCTTGATAAAGACCTCCTTGAAGGGACTCCTGCCCTCCTTGTTGTCCAGGCGGTTGATGGTGAAAATCTTGCTGCAGTCGTTGTCGGTGAGCGCCAGAGTGGCCTTGATGTCGTCGAACTTGTCCTTGAACTTGCTCTGGTCGAGGAGCATGAACTCGTCGGAGTTGTTGATGATGGCCTCCTTGAAAATATCGCTGCGGGTGATGTCCTGGATTGCCTGCGTCTCCACGCCGACCATGGCCCAATGCTTGCGGGCGGTCTTATAGAGGTACTTGATGTACTCGGCCATGACAGGGGTGGCAATGGCCTTCCATGCCTCCTCGATGACCAGGCACTTGCGGCCTTTCTTGATGCGCATCTTCTGGGTGAAG
>JAEEGL013832014.1_pt1 | contig 10318 bp, 8 predicted proteins | sample 9134231 | NCBI WGS metagenome assembly JAEEGL01 (sample SAMN16246548, study PRJNA631951) | gut metagenome | biome: gut microbiome; feature: rumen; material: fiber-attached | host: Bos | place: Iran: Karaj | collected 2018-10
GGTTTTTCGAACGTCAGCTGCTGCAGGGATGGAAAGTCAAGACGACCATAGTTGTTGGGTTGACGATGGGGATAGCTCAATGCATACTGAATCGGTAGCCGCATGTCAGGTGTGCCAAGCTGAGCTTTTACTGCACCATCCTGGAACTGTACCATTGAATGGATGACCGATTGAGGATGTACTACCACCTCGATTTTCTCAGATGGAACGCCAAAGAGCCAGTGGGCCTCTATCACCTCGAAACCTTTGTTCATCATAGAGGCGGAGTCAATCGTGATTTTAGAACCCATCTGCCATGTGGGGTGGGACAGTGCCTGGGATGGACTGGCTTTTTGCAATTCTTCATTACTGAAACGACGGAATGGACCACCGGACGCTGTCAGCAGGATTTTCTCTATTGCATTGCCTGGCTCCAGACACTGGAAGATTGCGGAGTGTTCTGAGTCCACTGGAAGCAATGGCACCTCGTATTGTTTGCATAAGCGGGTAATTAAGTCACCAGCCACTACCAGTGTCTCCTTGTTGGCAAGTGCAATGGCTTTCTTTGCCTTTATGGCACTTATGGTTGGCTTCAGACCGGCAAAACCAACCATCGAGGCGAGAACAATGTCAATGTTTGTGTCCTCAACAATGTCACATAAGGACTGTGGACCGGCATACACTTTGATTGGAAGGTCCGATAAGGCGCGTTTTAACGCGTCGTAGTGCTGCTCGTTTGCAATAACCACCACCTCTGGTTGAAAATGGCGGGCTTGTTCTATCAATAAGTTCACATTGTTGTTTGCTGTCAGTGCATAGGCTTCGAATAAGTCTGGATGCGCTGAAATCACATCCAGTGCCTGTGTACCGATAGAACCGGTTGAACCTAATATTGCGATTTTTCTCATTGATTATTGCTTTTGCTTTAATGTCCTTCTTTAACTTTGTTCCTTTGACTCTTCCTCTTCTCTTTTTTTATTGCCACTATGTGACTTCTCTTTTTATTTCATCTTATACATCACAAATCCCAAATGCCATCAGGCAAGTCCATCACCATTTTTTTGCATTCATGGTCCATGCTGACGATGAATTCCTCATGGGCTGGGATATAGTGAAGAACTCCGTCGGGGGATTCCAACTCAAAGAGCCAGTTCTCTGTCTGGTCGTCCACATCTGTAATCACTCCTTTCTTTTCTCCGTTTTTGTCAACCACCATGAAACCAATAAAATATTGCAACGTCAGCTCCTCCGTCTCACTGGAGTTGGCTTTGCTCCGTTCAAACAGGACATCGTTGCCTAATAACAATTGTGCTTGCTCATTGCTGTCGATGTCCTCGAACTTAATGATGGCGGTAGTGTCGGAACGGAAACGGATTGTTTCAATAAAGAAAGGAACGATGATGCCGTCAACACGAATCAGCAAATAGGGAGACTCCGTCGTATCAAAGATGTCGTCTGTGAAATGAAAGTTCACCTCACCTTTCAGACCATGTGTCTTGCTGATATAACCAATCTTGTATACGGAATCCTCACTGATCATTTCTGGCTGTTCTTTTCTTGGTCGTTCTCTGTAGTTGTCTTGTTTTCAAGACGGGTGATGTGGGCGCCGATGGCGGTCAGTCGTTTTTCGATGTCCTCGTAACCGCGGTCAATCTGCTCGATGTTGCTGATTACGCTTGTTCCCTTGGCGCTCAACGCTGCTATAAGCAGGGCGATGCCGGCACGGATGTCGGGCGACGACATTTTGGCGCCGCGAAGCTGGAAATTGTGGTTGTGGCCGATAACGACAGCGCGGTGAGGGTCACATAGAATAATCTGAGCGCCCATGTCTATCAGTTTGTCAACAAAGAATAGTCGGCTTTCAAACATCTTCTGATGGAACAAAACACTGCCGTCTGCCTGGGTTGCTACGACCAGCAGAACGCTCAGCAGGTCAGGAGTCAGACCCGGCCAGGGGGCGTCTGCCATTGTCATGATGCTGCCGTCAATAAACTTGTTGATTTTATATTCAGCTTGCTCTGGAATATGGATGTCGTCACCTTGACGCTCAATTTTGATGCCTAAACGGTGGAACATTTCAGGAATTATGCCAAGATTGTCATACGACACGTTTTTTATCACCAAATCGCTGCCGGTCATTGCGGCCATGCCGATGAAACTGCCTACCTCAATCATGTCGGGCAGAATCCGGTGTTCTGTGCCGTGTAGTGTCTCAACCCCCTCTATCGTAAGCAGGTTGGAGGCGATGCCGGTGATTTTCGCACCCATCCGGTTCAGCATCTTACAGAGTTGCTGAATGTAGGGCTCGCAGGCTGCGTTGTATATGGTCGTACGGCCGGGAGTAAGCACACTGGCCATGATGATGTTGGCGGTGCCGGTCACCGATGCTTCGTCAAGCAATATGTCCGCGCCGTGGAGATTGGTGGCGTCTATTTCGAAGCGTCCGCTCTCATCATCGAAGTCGAAGCGGGCACCCATCAGTTTAACACCATAGAAATGGGTGTCGAGACGCCGACGTCCTATCTTGTCACCACCAGGTTTGGCGATGCGGGCTCGGTGGTAGCGACCTAACAGCGGGCCAAGCAATAGCACAGAACCGCGCAAGCGGGAGCAACGCTGTACGAATTCCTGACTGGCGAGATAGTCCATGTCGAGGGAGTTCGCGCGGAATTCCCATGTGCCCTGACCATGATGAAGGCAGTGAACTCCCATTTTGCTTAAGATGCCAATCAAGTTGTTCACGTCTAATATGTCAGGGATATTGTGCATCAGCACGGGCTCGTCGGTCAGAAGAACAGCACTGATTACTTCCAATGCTTCGTTCTTAGCACCTTGAGGGGTAATCTCACCTTTGAGCTTGTAGCCACCTTCTATTACAAATGATGCCATATCGTTACTTCTTCTTTTTCTTTTTGGATGGACGCATTTGCTGAACATCCGTTAGTATCTCGTTGTCGCTTAACAGATGAAGCTCACCCGGCAGATAACTTGCGGAACCGTCGGTCATGCGGGCCAGGTCATCAAGCACTTTTTCTTCTGTCATTGCGTCTTTGTTCCAGCGGCCCAGACTGCGCTTCATCTGGTTTGCAACCATCCGTATCAGTGCCTCGCGCTCTTTCTTGTCTTCAATCTCCGGAAGTTTCTTAAGCAGTGCTTCGGTGATATATCCGTAATGGCGCTTGGATATGGGTTTCTGAGGATAGGCAATGCGCTCGCGGTCGGAGGTCTGGTCGCTCATCTTCTCTATCTCGTAGGGATAATCCACGTCTAACTCATAGCCGGCCATGGCGGCTAAGTGGTTCCAGAGTTTCTTCTGATATTCTGTCTCGTCACCATTGTGTGGACGGAGGTTCGACATAATTTGAACTATTGTTTGGGCGCATCGGTTCCGCTCCTGACGGTCGGTCAGAGTCAGGCAGTAGTCCACCATGTTCTGGATGCTGCGGCCGTATTCGGGGAGTATCAGCGGGCTGCGGTCGGTGTTGTAGTCCAGCAACGAACGGCCGTTGTCTAATGTGTTGGTCTCGTTAATCATAATTATTCCTTCTTTTTCTTACCTGCGATAAAATCCTTCAAGTAGAATGGCTCAAAATAAGCTACGTCGACGAAATTGCCGGTCACGTTTGCTTTTTCTGCCAGCGGACACATATATTTTGCCAGAGGCTTGATCCCGTCAATGAAATGGGCGTTCGGATGTTTCAGCACGTCTTTGCATTTATCTGATCCATTGCCGAAGAAATAAACGGGGTGATGTTCCAGATATTGACTAAAACTTTCACTGTCGATGATTTTTGCACTTGTCGGTTCCATGGCCTTAAGGGCTCGGGTGTATACGCAGGTGTACACTTCCATTCTCCGGGCGTCAATCATAGGGCAGAGTAGGGCATCATCGGGCAGGTCGTAGTTTCCCAATAGCAAGGGAACACACAGCAACTCCAACGTGGGAATGGCTATCAGTTGCAGACGACGGCCATAACATATACCTTTTGCGGTAGATACACCGATTCTAAGACCTGTGTAAGAACCAGGACCGCTACTCACTGCAACTGCATCGAATGGAATGGCGTGGTTGTCCGTAAAAGACATGGCGGCATCTACCATTACTGCAAGACGCGTTGAATGTGACGGACCAGTAAAATCTTCCTCATGGAATATCACCGACCCGTTTTCACTCACTGCAACCGAACATACCTCTGTTGAGGTGTCAATATGAAGGATACAGGACATTTTCTTTAGGTAAAAACGATTTTTATCTTGCAAAATTACGATAATCCGATGAAAAATCCGTATTTTTGTGGAGTTTTTACAAGAAAACAACGTTTTTTATGATTTTTATATTCGTTTAATATACATTTTGTCATACTTTTACTGCAATTTACATGTGGGCAAATCTGATGGATGTGTCCGTTTAGGAAAAAAAACTTTACATTTATGATACTATCTATGACGGGCTACGGAAATGCCGTGGCTGACTATTTGGGAAAGAAAATTCATGTGGAAATCAAGGCGCTCAACAGCAAGGCTCTTGACCTTAATATGCGCATTGCGACACTCTACAGGGAAAAGGAAATGGAGATACGCCAAATCGTGGCTGAGAAACTGCTCAGGGGAAAGGTGGATGTAACCATTTGGGTGGAGAAAAGTCTGCAGGATCTTGCACAACCCATCAATCAGCAGGTTGTAAGCAATTATTTCCAGCAAATCAAGCAGATTTCCGAGGCCATGGGCTTTGATACTACGAACATTAAGGCAACGGATTGGATGACTATCATCATGCGCCTGCCAGACACTATGGCTGCCACTGAAGTGGAGGTGCTCTCTGATGAAGAATGGACTGTCCTACGACAGAATATACTGATGGCGCTGGATGAACTTATCGCTTTCCGTAAGCAGGAAGGACTTGCACTGCAGGCTAAATTCACCGAAAAAGTGGACAACATTGAGAAGCTTCTGATTAGCATCGAACCTTTTGAGAAATCAAGAGTGGAGAAAATCCGTCAAAGGATTACAGATAGTCTTGAGAAACTGGCACTTGCAGATTACGATCATAACCGTCTTGAGCAGGAGATGATATACTACATCGAGAAGCTTGATATCAATGAGGAAAAACAACGGCTCAAGAACCATCTTGACTATTTCCGTCAGACGATGGACGGAGAGCTGGGACAGGGGAAGAAACTTGGGTTCATTGCTCAGGAGATGGGGCGCGAAATTAATACGACAGGAAGCAAGAGTAATCAGGCTGAGATGCAGAACATCGTGGTCAAGATGAAGGATGAACTTGAACAAATCAAGGAACAGGTTCTCAATGTCCTGTAATGATTCCTAAATTCAATTCACATTGTATGAATTTTTATGTACGCCACTCTTCTTTTTTAGATTTTTCAAACAACTTAACACTTTCAAATTATGGAAGAGAAGATAAAACCAGGTAAAATCATAATTTTCAGTGCACCAAGCGGTAGTGGTAAAACCACTATTCTGAATCGGGTAAGGGAGCAATATGAGAATCTGAAATTTTCTGTGTCATGTGCATCCCGTCCGCCTCGCGAGAACGAAGTGCATGGCAAAGACTACTATTTTATTACGCTTGAGGAATTCAAACGTAAAATTGAAAACGATGAGTTTGTGGAATTTGAGGAAGTGTATCCAGGTAAATTCTATGGAACTCTAAAGTCCGAGGTTGAGAACAAGCTGGAGCAAGGTATTAATGTGGCTTTCGACGTGGATATCCATGGAGGACTCAATATCAAGAAACTGTATGGGGACAGGGCGTTGTCTGTTTTTATTCAGCCGCCAAGCATCGAAGAACTGCGACGCAGACTCATCAATCGAGGAACTGACTCTGCCGAAGTCATTGAAGAACGAATCGGCAGAGCTGCGTATGAACTTTCAAGGGCGAATGAGTTCGACACAATTGTGGTTAACGACGATTTGGAGACTGCAGTCAAAGATGCATTAAAAGTCGTGGGCGATTTCCTTTACAATTAACCCTTTATAAGTATATGCCTAAGAAAGTAGCTGTCTACGGAGGTTCGTTTAACCCCATCCATAATGGCCACTCATCTATAGCCCGGGCTATCTGCAGTACTGGAGTTGTTGATGAGGTCTGGTTCATGGTTTCACCTCTAAATCCATTAAAACAGGATGCTGCTCATACGATTCTTCCTACCGACATCCGGCTGTTGCTGACTAATTTGGCATTAAAAGATTATGAAAATCTGAAGGTGTCGGATTTTGAGACCAAGCTGCCCATACCTTCATACACCTTCACTACCCTTAATGCTTTAGAAAAGGCGTTCCCCGACTGCGAGTTTTCTCTCATTGTCGGTCAAGATAATTGGGAACGTTTCTCAAGATGGTATAAAGCTGATGAAATAAAGGAGAATCACGATATCATCGTTTATGGCAGAAATGAACAGGAAACAATTCAGCAACAGACCGAAGGAGTTGGAAGTGCGCGAGTTAATATTCATAAAAAGGATGGAACTTCCGAGCGTTTAGACTCACAAGAGCATCATTTCCCCCTCTACGACATTTCTTCCACGCAAATACGAAATGCTTTTAAATGTCATGACCTCCCGTTTGCAGCAAAATGGATTCATCCGGATGTGTTTCGTTATATTCTGGAGAATGCTCTTTACGCACAATAGAGTACCCATGAAATAATAAAAACTAATTTGTAGAAATACCCTAAAATAAAAAAGCCAGCATGGGGAATGTCCCATGACTGGCTTTTCTTTGTGTTTTTGGCTTAATTGTTGTATTCTTGCCAGCTCTTTGGCTTGATGTCTTCCTGCTTCAGCTCGCAGAAGGCCTCAATAAAGGCTTTGGCAAGGCGTACGTTTGTTATCAATGGGATGTTGTGGTCGATGGCATCACGGCGTATCTTATAGCCGTTGGTCAGTTCGCGTTTGGTGTGGTTCTTAGGAACGTTGATGATGAGGTCAAACTTGTGTGCGGCAATCATGTCCATCACGTTGTTATCACCTTCTTCGTCAGGCCATGCAACGGCTGTGGCTTCTACGCCATTCTCGTTTAAGAACTTGGCTGTGCCGGCTGTGGCAAATATCTTGTAACCGTTCTTCACCAGACTTTGGGCTGGCTCCAGCAGGTCTACCTTGCCCTTTGCTCCTCCTGATGATATTAAGATGTTTTGCTTGGGCAGACGGTAACCGGTTGCAATCATGGCGTTAACCAGGGCTTCGTTCATGCTATCGCCAAGACAACCAACCTCACCAGTTGAAGACATGTCCACTCCTAAGATAGGGTCGGCGTTTTGCAAACGGGCGAACGAGAACTGAGATGCTTTCACGCCAATACGGTCGATATCGAACTCGCTGCTGTCTGCTTTGGTGTATGGAACGTCAAGCATGATTTTAGTTGCGGTCTCGATGAAGTTACGCTTCAGAATTTTGCTTACGAACGGGAAGGAGCGGGATGCACGCAGGTTACATTCTATCACCTTCACCTCACGGTTCTTGGCCAAGTATTGGATATTGAAAGGTCCGCTGATATTCAGCTCTTTGGCAATCTTGCGTGATATCTTCTTGATTTCGCGGATTGTGGAGAAGTAGATATGCTGAGCAGGGAACACCATCGTGGCGTCGCCTGAGTGAACACCGGCGTACTCAATATGCTCAGAGATGGCATATTCGATAATCTCACCTTTGTCTGCTACGGCATCGAATTCGATTTCTTTCGTGTCCTGCATGAACTGTGACACCACAACAGGATATTCTTTGCTCACTTCTGTTGCCATCTTCAGGAAGCGTTCCAACTCCTCGTCATCATAGCATACGTTCATGGCTGCACCGGACAGCACGTAGGATGGACGTACAAGAACTGGATAACCTACCTCGCTGATGAACTCCTTGATGTCATCAAGTGATGTCAGGGCACGCCATGCCGGCTGGTCAACACCCAGTTTGTCAAGCATTGCGGAGAACTTGTCGCGGTTCTCTGCGCGGTCGATGTTCACTGGAGATGTGCCAAGTACGGGAACACCTTGGCGATAGAGTTTCATTGCCAAGTTATTTGGTATCTGACCACCCATGCTCACTATCACACCGCGTGGCTGCTCCAACTCAATCACGTCAAGCACTCGTTCGAGCGACAATTCGTCGAAATAGAGTCGGTCACACATGTCGTAGTCTGTTGAAACCGTCTCTGGGTTATAGTTAATCATGATGGATTTGTAGCCCAGTTTGCGAGCGGTGTTGATGGCATTTACTGAACACCAGTCGAATTCTACTGAGGAACCGATTCGGTATGCACCGGAACCTAAAACCACCACGGACTTCTCATTTTTATAATAGTTGATGTCATGACCTTCAACATGGTAGGTGAAGTATAGGTAGTTGGTCAGTTCAGGATGCTCACTTGCAACGGTGTTGATACGTTTTACAGCTGGTAGAATGTTTCTCGACTGACGGTATTTCCTTACTTCCAAGTTTTCGCGTTCCATGTTTGTCTCATTGGGCTTCAGTACGAAACGTGCAATTTGGAAATCGCTGAAGCCGGCTGCTTTCACCTCGCGGAACAACTCGTCTGGAATCTCATCAAGGCTGTTGAATGTCAAAAGCTTATTCTTCAGATTCACGATATTCTGCAGACGTGAGATGAACCAAGCGTCAATCTTAGTCAACTCTTCTATCCTTTCTACGCTGTATCCTTCTTCCAGGGCCTGGGCTATGGCGAAGATACGGAGGTCGGTCGGATTCGAAAGTTCTTCATCCAGTTTCTCAAAGCGAAGGTGGTCGTTGCCTACGAATCCATGCATACCTTGGCCAATCATACGCAGACCTTTCTGAATCATTTCCTCAAAGCTGCGGCCTATTGACATGATTTCGCCGACGGACTTCATGGAGGAACCGATCAGACGGCTTACGCCGCTGAATTTCGTCAGGTCCCAACGAGGAATCTTGCAAATCATGTAGTCCAGCGAAGGTGCAACGTATGCTGAGTTTGGAGTGCCCATCTCGCCTATTTGGTCCAGGGTGTAGCCCAATGCAATCTTGGCGGCTACGAAAGCGAGAGGGTAACCGGTGGCTTTCGATGCCAGGGCAGAAGAACGGCTCAAACGGGCGTTAATCTCGATAATCCTGTAATCGTTGGTTTCTGCGTTGAATGCGAACTGGATATTACATTCGCCTACGATATTAAGATGTTTCACACATTTGATTGACAGTTCTTGGAGCATCTTCACCTGGTCGTCACGCAGGGAGCAGGTCGGAGCCACCACGATTGACTCACCGGTGTGGATGCCGAGCGGGTCGAAATTCTCCATTGAGGCTACTGTGAAACAATGGTCGTTGGCATCACGGATAACTTCGAACTCAATCTCCTTCCAACCTTTCAGCGACTCTTCAACCAAAATCTGGGGAGCAAAAGTGAAGGCGCTCTCGGCAATCTCAACGAATTTGGCCTCGTCTGGACAGATTCCGGAACCCAGGCCGCCAAGGGCATAAGCGGAACGAATCATTATTGGAAATCCGATGCGACGTGCGGCGGACAATGCATCCTCCATGTTCTCTACGGCTTGGCTCACTGGGGTCTTCAAGTCTGCTTCATCTAATTTCTTGACGAAACGGTCGCGGTCCTCTGTGTCCATGATGGCTTCTACTGACGTGCCAAGCACCTCAACTCCGTTCTCTTTCAGCGTACCGTTCATGTAAAGTTCCGTACCGCAGTTCAAGGCTGTCTGGCCACCGAAGGCAAGTAAGATGCCGTCTGGTTGCTCCTTCTTGATAATCTCGGTCACGAAATACGGGGTTACAGGTTGAAAATAAACCTTGTCGGCGATGCCTTCAGAAGTTTGAATCGTGGCGATATTCGGATTTACCAACACACTGTGTATTCCTTCCTCACGAAGTGCTTTCAAGGCTTGAGATCCTGAATAGTCGAACTCACCGGCCTGACCGATCTTTAATGCGCCGGAACCCAGTACCAGCACTTTTTTGAATTTTTTTCTTTCCACAATCGTTTAATTTATTTTATTTTTAGTTTATAGTTTTGAGTTGAGTGTTTAGAGCGATGTTAGAATAGAGTTTGGAACTGTGAGAAATACTTATTAAATAGTTTAGAGTTCATGTAATAACACTTATTACTTTTCACTATTCAATAAATTATTTTTCATTTAAAGGATTCCATCCTTGGGCTTTTAGTTCAAACTCATTTCCATCGCGGGTGATGAGTGCCATTCCAAGTTCTTCCTTAGTAATGTAGCCAATTACCTTCACATCTTCCATTTCCTCCATCTTCTCGTTGTCTGTGATAGGTACGGTGAACAGAAGTTCGTAGTCCTCACCGCCGTTAAGAGCACATGTGCTAACGTTTA
>JAEEGL014333384.1_pt1 | contig 10318 bp, 8 predicted proteins | sample 9134231 | NCBI WGS metagenome assembly JAEEGL01 (sample SAMN16246548, study PRJNA631951) | gut metagenome | biome: gut microbiome; feature: rumen; material: fiber-attached | host: Bos | place: Iran: Karaj | collected 2018-10
ATATGTTCTTGGACAATGCCCAAGCACATATGACAAATAGGCCATTCCAGTGCGACTACGTCGCAGGGCCTATTTGCACTTGTATCATGGTTTCACGAAATGCGCAGCGTAGTGCGCATTTCTGCAATTTAGTCCAATAACTCATGTTTTTATAAACATTTAAGATTATTTAATAGTGAGTAAATTGAATTCCTATACGTTTTAGATAATAATCAACTTAGAAAAATATGTATTTTTTCAGGAAACGGATTTCCTGAAGTTTGCAGAAAAGCGCAAACATTTGCTCAAGGAGGTGAGTATTAATGGCAACAAACTTCTTCAACAGCCTGTCGGGCTCTTATGACTATATTTCCAGTATGAGCAGTCTTGTTTCTGATTATTCCAGCATCAAGAACGGTTCGTACGGTTCCCTTATGAAATCCTATGTGAATAAAGTGGGCAATAAGAATGCCCTAAATGCCTATCGCGAAACAGGATCTACGGCTAGTGCTACAGAAAGTGTAAGAGGTTCTTCCGGCAAGAAAACAATTGTGAGCAAATCAAGTTTCCTCGATTCTCATTTAAACAGTATTGGAAAGTCATCTGAGTCAGCTTCTTCTACCAAGAAATCATCTTCTGCAACTGAAACTTCGAGCGCAACTACCACTACTTCTACAGATAAATATGCGAAATATAAATCATCATGGCTTGATGATCAATTAAAGCAGTACGACAAAGATGCTACGAAGACTACTGCAGCAGACACTTCAATAGCTTATGATACTACGGTTTGAACATACGTCTCCTTTCATTCATGCAGGCAATCGACTGTCTGTAAATGACAAAAGGCTGTGCACTCGCGATGCACAGCCTTTTGTCATTCCGCATGAGGAATCTCTTTTCCATGAAGATCTATATAGTTTTCTTTAAGCGCTATAGCCCAGTATTTTTCAGGAATATTAGGCCATTTCACAACGCCTCTCTCCTGTTCGCAAAGCCTCATTGCTCTAAGCAGAACCGTCTGGTTTAGATCAACTCCCGTTCTAATGGTATGCATTGTTACTGCAGCCCAGGCAGGGGCATATTTGCACAGCTCTGAGGCTTTAAAATCCCTTATAATCTGCTTTCTGTTATATTCAAGCTGAATGTATTCTTCTTCCCAGGATTTACCGTTTCCATGTAAAATACAGAACTGCGTCTTGCCATCGTAATACCAGGGAATACCAATTGAGCCCGGATTAACAGCCTTTTTGCCCCTGTACACGTAGCTTCCCTGAATATGAGTATGACCATGAAGGAGAAGTCCGGTATTTAAGTGAGAAAGTGTTCTTTTTGTATTTCTCTTTTCTTTATAAAGAAGTTCATTTGTATCGAGCATCGAACCATGGCAATACTCAAAGCTCGGAAATCCCTTCATCTGAAAAATTCCACTGTTGGGAAGTGATTCAAAGAAAGCAAAGTCTTTGTCGGTAAGGTTCTCATAGGTATAAAGAAGTGAACCGCTTGCCGACCCTTTTCTCCAGTTACCTTCTCCGCTTCTTCTGTAATTTAGCAGATATTCCTCTCGATTGCCGCGGATTATCGTAGTATTAAAGTACTGCTTTAAGACATAGATAAGTTCCATGGCCTTTTGTGGATTTGGACAATCAGTAACATAATCGCCAAGGAGAAAGAAGTTCGTAACTCCCTTACCGACTGCGTAATCAATGCACGCTTGCAGTGCCGCATAATTTCCATGAACATCCGAAAAAACTGCTATATCCATCGTTTAGTCCTTTTTTTATTCAAAAGCTGCGTTGAAGGAGGTTTCGTCATACTGTCTTGTAAAGAGCTCGTAGTAGTAACCATGCTTTGCCATAAGCTCGTCGTGGGTTCCGCGCTCTATAATCTTGCCGTCCTGTACTACGAGAATAACGTCTGCTCCCACGATTGTCGAAAGTCGATGTGCGATGACAAAAGAGGTTCTTCCCTTCGTCACTGTTTCAATTGCGTCCTGAATTGCTTTCTCTGTAACTGTATCAATAGAAGCAGTTGCTTCATCAAGTACAAGGATTTTAGGATCAGCCAGGATTGCTCTTGCAAACGAGAGAAGCTGCTTCTCACCTGTCGACAGCATGTCGCCGTCTTCACCAACATCGCTGTCGAGGCCCTTTTCCATTCGCTTAACGATACCGTCAGCTGAAACAAGCTTAAGCGCATTCCAGATTTCTTCCTCTGTTGCGTCGGGCTTTCCGTATCTTAAATTGTCTCTTACAGAGCCTGAGAAAAGATGCGGTGTCTGAAGAACATATCCGATATTTGAGTGAAGCCACAGCTGTGATCTCTCTGCCGCATCCCTACCATCAATAAGGACGGTACCTTCTGTTGGTTTAAAGAATCTGCAGACAAGGTTTACAAGTGTCGATTTGCCTGCACCTGTTTCTCCTACAATTGCTATATTGCTTCCCTGAGGGACCTTTAAGTTAAAGTGTTCCAGCACGTATTCGTCGCCATCAGGATATTTAAAGGTTACATCATTAAACTCCACATCTCCAAAAAGCGGCTCCCAGTTTTCCTTTTTGGGATTAAAGGTATCACCATATTTTTCTATTACTTCAGGGGAATCCGCTACATCAGATTCTGTCTCGAGAAGCCTTGTAAGTCTCTCGACGTTAACCTGTACAGCAATAAGCTCAGATAATGTGACGATCACGTTCTGTACCGGCTCCATAAGTCCAAGTGCGTAGGATAAAAAGACAGATAACGTACCTATCTGTATCACTCCGTCCATCGTGATCTTACCGCCTCTCCACAGCACAAGTGCAAGCGCAAAGGAAGACATCATTGTTATGGCAGAAGTGAAAAAAGCTGAATAGTGAGTTGCATGCACCGAAGTAGAGCGCATGTTCTCAGTGTCTTTTTCAAAATCCTGCTGGATCTTATCTTCTACTACAAGAGTCTTGATAGCCTTTGCTCCGGTAATTCCCTCATTGAAATTACTGGTGATGGTTGAGTTGATCTCACGAATTTTCCTGTTAAGAACTATGAGTTTACTCTGGAAGTACATGACCATGATAACTGCAATGGGAACAAGAATCATGACGATAAGCGCAAGCTTATAGTTAAGGATTAACATCATTATTAGAACGCTCACAATATAGGAGCCGTTCCATATAATATCCATCATTCTCCAGGAAACCATCACTCCGATCTTTCCTGTATCACTCATGACTCTGGCATGAATATATCCAACGTTGTTCTGGTTAAAATATGCAAAGGACAGCGTCTGAAGATGGCTGAAAGCTTCATCACGAAGGTCTCTGTCAACAGACATCTCGACTTTTCCGCACATATAAACAGATACGAAATTATCAATTGTCTGCATCACAAGAATAACAACGTATAGGATAATAAAAGCCGTCAGTCCTTCAAGTGTCTTTTTACCCACAAAATTATCAAGCGCATATCTGTTGAAAATCGGATAAATAGAGTCAACGAGCGAACTAAGGATACCGAGGATGATCATGAATACTATCGTCGGTATATATTTCTTTATATATGGATAGAGCTTTGGAATTCCGAAAAACGGAAGTTTTACATATTTGGTTTCTTTATTCATAAAGCGTTTATGTTCCCTGCATCTGGATGTCGTAAATTTTTTTGTAAATACCGCCCTTTTCAAGGAGCTGTTTGTGAGTTCCCTGCTCTGCTATTCTTCCATGGTCAAGGACAATTATGTTGTCCGCGTGCATAAGCGTCATAATTCTGTGCGATATGAGTACAACTGTGGAATCTCCAACGTTCTCTGAAAGAGCATGTCGTATTTTGGCGTCAGTCTGGGTATCAACCGCTGAAAGAGAATCGTCGAATACCATAACCGGAGGCTTTGATACAAGCATCTGCGCAATGGCAGTTCTCTGTTTCTGACCGCCAGAGAGAGTAACTCCACGCTCTCCAACGTAGGTGTCATACCCTTGGTTAAAGCTCTCAATCGTCTCATCAAGTGCTGCTATTTTTGAAGCGTCTCTGATTTCTTTAAGATTCTGCTCCTTTAGTGTAATTCCGATATTTTCAGAAAGCGTTCTTGAGAAAAGAAATGGCTCCTGCAGTACAAATCCTATATTTTTCCTTAGCCACGAAGCTTTTATATCTCTTATATCAGTATTCCCAACAAGGATTTTTCCTTCTCCGTCTTTTATGTCATAGAGCCTGTCCATGAGGTACATAAGAGTCGACTTACCTGATCCTGTACTTCCGAGGATTCCGAATGTAGTACCGGCTTTGATAGTAAAGGAAACATCCTTAAGCACATCTCCGCCGCCATTCTCATAGGCGTATGAAACATGGTCAAAAGTAATATCTGATTTCATGTCAGGGCAGGTTGCATTTTCTTTATCCGCTTCAGCTTCAGAATTCATGATATAGCTGATACGCTCAATTGATACTCCTGCCTTACTCATCTCGGAGATAATTCTTCCAAGTGCTCTTACAGGCCATACCAGCATTGAGTTGTAAGAAACGAAGGCGATATATTCACCGACGGTAATCTCGCCGTGAACGCATAAAACTGCTCCAAGAACAGTAATGAGCATGACCTGAAGACCTGAAATAAGGTCATTGGATGACCAGAAAGCAGAAAGAGTTCTCATAAGGTCTATCCAAAGCTGAGTGTACTCTCGGTTCTGCTTAACAAATCTTTCCTTCTCATATTTTTCTCTGCCGAATGCCCTGACAACTCTGACACCGGTTAAGTTTTCCTGCGCTGTAGCAGAGAGCCTTCCCTCTTCCGTATCAGCTTTTTCAAAAGCTGTCCTTATCTTGCTGTGGAAAAAGCAGGAATAAAGGACAATTATCGGGATAAAAACAGCCGATGCAATGGTGAGCTTTATGTTGATTCCAATCATAAAGTACATTGCAAATATGATTCTTATTACAATTCTGAAAAGAGATGACATTTGCTCAGAAATGAACATTTTAATGGTATCCACATCTGAAGTACATCTTTGGATGATATCTCCTGTGTGGTTAGCTCCGTGCCATGTAAAAGGCAGGTGCATTATGTGTTCAAAAAGCTTATCCCTCATTCTCTGGATAAGCTTCTCTGCTCCCATTGAATTGAGTATTCTGAAAAGATATCTTGAAACTGCACCAAGAAGCGCAACTCCCGCTACGAGAAGCGCTATGTACTCAAGGTGCTGAGAAAGAAACTGCGTTCCTCCCAAAGCATCCATTATCTTAATAAGATACGAAGGAACTGTGCCTGATTCAGCTGATACTGCTTCATCAGCTATGCAGTAGTCTACAGTGTATTGAATTATCTTAGGGCCTATGAGGTCAAAAAAGGTTACAAGCAGCGAAAAGACTATACTAAGCACAAAGAAAAGAATACTGCCCTTTAGAAAGTACAGTACAAGCTGCGTATTACTCTTAAACCTCTTATTATTGCTACTGTTCATTTGTGTCCTTTACAATATGTTATTTTATTACTTCACAATCTCCTTAAGAGACTGTGCAAGTCCTGCAATTCCCTGAATATTAGAGGGAACGATGATCTTTGTGGCCTGTCCGTCAGCAGCCTTTTCAAATGCTTCAAGGCTCTTAAGTGTAAGAACAGACTCGTCAGCACCGGCTTCTTTTAACATCCTGATACCTTCAGCATTAGCGCGCTGAATATTCTTGATAGCCTCAGCCTGACCTTCAGCTTCACGTATCTTTTTCTCCCTTTCAGCTTCAGCTCTTAGGATTGTTGCCTGCTTATCAGCTTCAGCCTGAAGGATCTTACTCTGCTTTTCACCCTCTGCTACAGTGATCTGAGACTGTTTCTCACCTTCTGCAAAAAGAATTTTCTCTCTCTTCTCACGTTCTGCCTTCATCTGCTTCTCCATGGCATCACGGATCTGCTCAGGTGGATTGATGTTCTTAAGCTCAACTCTTGTGATCTTGATTCCCCATGGGTCAGTAGCAATATCAAGCGCATCCTGCATCTGTGCATTGATCTGATCTCTTGAAGTAAGTGTCTCATCAAGTGTGAGTGAACCGATTACGTTACGAAGTGTGGTTGCTGTAAGATTTTCAATAGCTCCAATAGGATTTCTTACTCCGTATGCATAAGCCATAGGATCAGAAATTCTGAAGAATACGATGGAATCAATCTGCATTGTAACGTTATCCTGAGTGATAACAGGCTGAGGTGGGAAGTCGCAATACTGCTCTTTAAGGTCAACCTGCCTTGCTACTCTGTCTATAAAAGGCACCTTGATATGAAGGCCAACGTCCCAGGTCTCCTTGTAAGCTCCGAGGCGCTCTACTACATATGAATGTGCCTGTGGAACGATCTTGATATTTGCTGCGATAAGAACTAATAAAAGAATTACGATAATAATTGCCGGTACCATTTTTTCCCTCCTTAAAATGCATTAAACCCGCTCAACAATTAGTTTTGCACCTACAACCTTTACTACACGAACTTCCTCGCCTGCGTTTATTACGATTTCATCAACGCTGCTTTGGGCAAGCCATGTAGAACCATCCATGTCAATTTTCCCCTTTCCATGGATGTTATCGATATCAGTCTTGGCGACAAGCCTCCTGCCAACAACTGCATCAATATTTGTTTTCTTTGTATTCCTATTGACATATTTTTCCGCCAAAGGCCTGACAGATAGCAGTATGGCAATTGAAACAATTATAAAGCATATCAGCTGCACCCATATATTTGCCCCCAAAAGTGCACTGATCATTGCAAAGATAGCGCCAATTGCAAACCATATAGTCACAAGTCCCAAAGTGGAAAGTTCAATTATTGCCAGAATAATGGCAACAATCAGCCAGATAATGGCCGGTGAAAAGCTCATACACATCGCCTCCTTGAAGATTATCCCCTCAACTTTTGATTTATGTATATAGTATTAATATTATACTTCAATACAACCCTTATCGGAAGTACATTACCCACATTCTGTCAGAATTTGAGTCATATAAATCCATATTTACTGATTATTAATAGTCTTTTCATAATTTATACAGTAGTCGCATAAGATTTGAAGTGACAAATATGATACTATATAATAGTCAAATTATATTCGTTATCTCGATTTTGGGAGCGTCTAAAATGGCTGATAATAACTATGAAAAATTCAAACTAATGGTTAACTTGTGCACTATCCCATGTGCAGTGCTTTCCGTTGAAGAAAAAGAAGACGGCACAATCGGCGAGATAATCATGGTTGCCACTAATAGTTTATTTAGCATGACCGGTGAAGATGTCGAAGGTAAGGCTTATACAGAAAAACTTCCAAAAGATCCAAAGTTTGAGACTATCCTTTATAATGCCGCCTTCAAGAATGAACATTATAGTTCCTATGTTGATACAACCAGAGTATATGGCTACTGGACAGAAAACATGATTGTTCCTTTATGCCGCGAAGAAGGTTCTCGCATTGGATACTGCCAGTTCATGTATAAGCTGACAAAAGACATGGATTCAGGCAGATACTCAATCGTGTCCCCTGACATCGCCAGTTTCGTTATCAGAACCTGTCTAAATCTTCGAAAAGAGGAAGATTTTTATTCAAGCATGGAGCTTGTAGCAAAAGATATTCGTGAATTCACTGATTCTTTTGCAACAGGTATTCTCACTATTTCAAGAGAGACAGATAAATTCGAGGTTGTAGGCGGATCAGTAAGGAACAATGCCCTAAATATCATGGATGTTTTTTCAAAAATCCCTTACGAAATCGTAGAATCCTGGGAATGGCTCATCTCAGATACCGACTGTATCATTATCAGAAACGAAGAAGACATGAGGTATATGGAAGCTAAAGCTCCGGATTGGGTAAAAACACTTCGTGATAATGATGTATCGAGTCTCTGCCTTGTACCATTTATTCATCAGAATATGATCATTGGATATCTGTATATATCCAATTTCAACACAGAACATATAGCAAGATTCAAAGATACTATTGAGATGGTTTCCTTCTTCCTCTCTTCCGAAGTTGCACATCATCTCTTTGTAGACAGATTAAAGAACCTGGCAAATGTCGATGTACGCACCGGCGTACTCAACAGAAATGCTATGAATAACAAGGTTGACGAGCTCGCAGTACAGCTTCGTTATAATCCTAAGCCTTTCAGCGTAGCCTTCTGCTATCTCAATACGCTGAAGACCATTAACACTAACCAGGGGCATGATGCAGGCAACAGTCTGCTTAAGGATGCCGGAAGAATCCTTAAAGAAGTTTTTACAGATGATTATGTCTACCGCTCCTCAGGAGATGAATTTGCAATCATTTCCACCAAGAGCTCTGAAGAAGAATTTGAAAACAAGATTGCTCTTCTTCGAGAAAAAGCGAGCGACCCCGAATGGGTTTACTTCACAGTCGGCTACTACACCGACTCAACGGAAGGAAAGCTCCACTCAGCAATGCATTACGCTAACATCTATGAACAGGAATTCAAAGAAGAATTCTACTACAACAATCCGGACATGGTGAAATAATATGGCAAACTCAACTTACGAATACTTTAAAGAAACCATAAATTCTTTCCTTCTTCCTGCATGCGTTTTTGCTGTAAAAAAAGGTAATGACGGCTTATGCAGTGAAGCTACCTTTTTTGTTGTCAATGAAGTCTTTAAAAAGAGCTTTCTTGAGACCTTCAGGAATGGCGAACATGCTGACGACTTTGACAGCGATGAAGTTGCGAAAATGGTCGAAGGAACACATTACTATGACCACATGCCAAAGGATATCAAGTTCGAAACACTTCTTATCGAGGCTGCATGGGAAAATAAACATATTCATACCTATGTCGATACAACACATGTGTATGGCTACTGGACAGAGGATATTCTCTTCCCATTAGAGTGCCCTGAAGACTTTGGCGACAGAAATCCTGATACATCCTATTGTCTTTTCATGTATACCCTGAACAAAGACATGGATACGGGTAAATATGCTTCTGTTTCACCTGATATATCAAGCTTTGTTATTAAAGCATGCCTTGAACTTAGAAATGAAAAAGAATTCCTTGCAAGCATGAACACAGTAACTGCTGAGATCAGAGAATACACAGATGCTCAAAGTGCCGCTGTTCTCACCTACGAAAAGGATCAGCAATGCTTTAACGTAATTGCAGAATCACTGAAAGACGGTAAAAAAACAGTTAAAGAGATTTTTTCCGAAATTCCTTTTGAAATTGTTGAAACTTGGGAAGATCTCCTGCGCGATACAAACTGCATCATCATTAAAGATGAATCAGATATGGCCATTTATGAACAAAAGGCCCCTGAATGGGTTGCGACAATGCGTCAAGACAATGTCCATTCCCTCTGTCTCGTGCCATTCATTCATCAGGGCATAATAATTGGCTACCTCTTCATCAAGAATTACGACACCACACAGGTTACAAGAATAAAAGAGACAATTGAACTTGTAAGCTTCTTCCTCGCTGCAGAGCTCGCAAATCACCTCTTCCTTGAAAGACTTGAATACCTAAGTAATGTCGATATGCTAACCGGCGTATACAACCGAAACTGCATGAACGTAAATGTCGACGAACTTGCACTAAAGCTCAAATTCAATCCGCGTCCATTCAACGTTGCTTTCTTTGACCTTAACGGCCTTAAGGCCGTCAACGACACAGGTGGTCACAGCCAGGGTGACAAGCTGCTTGTTTACTCCGCTGCCCTCCTAAAGGAGATCTTTGCTGATGACAAGATTTATCGAGCAGGTGGTGATGAATTTGTCGTTATCTCCTTCGATACAAAGAAGAGTTTCGAAGACAAGATTGAAGAAACCAGAAGACGTGCGAGCGATCCAGACTGGATGCACTTCGCCATAGGCTACTACCGCGACGATTCCGAAGGTAAGCTCCGTCTCGCCATGCGCTACGCCGACGAAGCCATGTACCGCGACAAAAACGCCTTCTACGAAGCCCACCCCGACAAACGCCGCTAATTTATCCTTTCCGCCGTCACAAAAGAGAAGAGTCATTTTCCTGTTTATGTTTAACAGACATAGGAAAATGACTCTTTAATTTTGTTCTCATAAATTCCAACTAAGGAACAGTGAGAAAATATTTATTTTTTCTATTCGCGTCCTCTAATCAGAACTTTCCAGCCTTAGCAGCTTCCTCGATAGAAACGGCTGTTGATACAGTCATACCAACCATAGGGTTGTTACCAGCGCCGATAAGTCCCATCATCTCTACGTGAGCAGGAACTGATGAAGAACCAGCGAACTGAGCGTCTGAGTGCATACGTCCCATTGTATCTGTCATACCATAGGAAGCAGGACCAGCTGCCATGTTATCTGGGTGAAGTGTACGACCTGTGCCGCCGCCTGAAGCAACTGAGAAG
>JAEEGL014593927.1_pt1 | contig 10318 bp, 6 predicted proteins | sample 9134231 | NCBI WGS metagenome assembly JAEEGL01 (sample SAMN16246548, study PRJNA631951) | gut metagenome | biome: gut microbiome; feature: rumen; material: fiber-attached | host: Bos | place: Iran: Karaj | collected 2018-10
CAGGAATCTCCTGTAAGGATCCCTCACGTACTGCGGCAGGTTGCAGAAGAATGCGAATGCCGGGAACTTCGTGGGCAGCTGGGTCACATACTTGACCTTGATGTACTTGCCCTTCCAGGCCGGCGGGGGATAATTCTCAATTTCTTCGAGCATCACATCATTGAGCTCTGAGGTGGGGATGCGGCGGGAATAGTTGCCGTAAACCCGTGTCGCAGCCTCCAGGACGTCCATTATCCTCTGTTTGTTGATGACAGAGGTGAAGATGATGGGAATGTCGTTGAAGGGGGCCAGGCGCGCCTTGATGCCCTCGGTGTACTCCTTCATAGTGTTGGCGGTCTTTCCCTCCACCAGGTCCAATTTGTTGACCACGATGACGCATCCCTTCCGGTTGCGCTCTATGAGGTTGAATATGGACATGTCCTGCGCTTCGATGCCGCTGGTGGCGTCCACCATCAGGATGCAGATGTCGGCGTTCTCGATGGCGCGGATAGAGCGCATAACGGAGTAGAACTCCAGGTCCTCACGGACCTTGGATTTCTTGCGCACTCCCGCCGTGTCAACCAGTATGAATTCGTGCCCGAACTTGTTGTAGTGGGTGGAGATGGAGTCGCGGGTGGTGCCTGCGATAGGAGTTACGATGTTGCGCTCCTCGCCCAGCAGGGCGTTGGTGAGCGACGATTTGCCCACGTTCGGCTTGCCCACGATGGCGAAGCGGGGGAGGCCGGCCTCAGGGTCTTCGGCCCCGCTGTCCTCGGGCAGCTGCTTTACAACCTCGTCGAGAAGGTCGCCGGTGCCGCTTCCGGTAGCAGAGGAGATGCATATCGGTTCGCCGAGACCGAGGCGGTTGAACTCGTATGAGCCGTACATCTTGTCGCCGTTGTCCACCTTGTTGCAGACCAGCAGGACCGGCTTGCGGCTGCGGCGCAGGATGTCGGCGATCTCCTGGTCGAAATCGGTGATGCCGGTATCGACCTCCACCATAAAGAGGATGAGGTCGCTCTCCTCGATGGCGATCATCACCTGCTTGCGGATCTCCTCCTCGAAGATATCGTCGGAGTTGACGGTGAAGCCGCCCGTGTCGACCACGGAGAATTCGCGTCCGTTCCAGTCGCAACGGCCGTAATGGCGGTCGCGTGTAACTCCCGCAGTTTCGTCAACTATCGCCTGCCGCATCCCGACAAGCCTGTTGAAAAGGGTGGATTTGCCCACATTGGGGCGTCCCACGATGGCTACAAGGTTCATATCGTATTATATTGCAGGTGTGGCGAAGGTCTTTACGTCATCGCCGGTTATTACATTGCCGCAGAGGATCATAAGGCGCTCGGTGACATTGCGGAGCTCGCGGATGTTGCCGGGCCAGGGGAGTTTCTGGAGCTCCTTCATCGCCTCGGGAGCGACTTTCTTGGGAGTCATTCCGCTCTCTTCGCTGATCTGCTTTATGAAGTGCTCGACCAGGGCCGGAATGTCCTCCTTGCGCTCTGCGAGGCTGGGAACGTGTATTAGGATGACGCTCAGGCGGTGGTAGAGGTCCTCCCTGAAATGTCCCTCCTCGATCTCCTTGGTTAAGTTCTTGTTTGTCGCCGCAATTACGCGCACGTTGACTGTGATGTCCTTGTCGCTGCCCACGCGGTTGAGCTTGTTCTCCTGGAGCACGCGGAGCACCTTGGCCTGGGCCGCGAGGCTCATATCGCCGATCTCGTCGAGGAAGAGGGTGCCGCCCTCGGCCTGCTCGAACTTGCCTTTGTGCTGCTTGATGGCGGAGGTGAAAGCGCCCTTTTCGTGGCCGAAGAGTTCGCTCTCGATGAGTTCGCTCGGGATGGCAGCGCAGTTTACCTCGATGAAGGGCATCGCGGCGCGGGGGCTCTTCTCGTGAAGGCGGCGGGCCACCAGTTCCTTGCCGGTGCCGTTCGAGCCTGTGATAAGCACGCGGGCGTCGGTTGCCGCCACGCGGTCCACCACGTCGAGAATATGCTGGATGGCAGGGGAGGAGCCGATAATCTCATATTTGCCGCCGACCTTTTTCTTGAGGATCTTGGTCTCCTTGACGAGGCTGCTCTTTTCGGTGGCGTTCTTGAGGGTGATGAGGATTCGGTTCAGATCGAGCGGTTTCTGTATGAAATCGTAGGCTCCAAGGCGGATGCACTTGACTGCGGTGTCGATGTCGCCGTGGCCGGAAATCATTATGATCGAAGCCTCGCAGCCCTCGCCGGTGAGAGTCTCAAGCACCTCCATTCCGTCCATTTCCGGCATCTTGATATCGCAGAAAATGGCGTCGAAAGAGTTCTGGCGGGCAGCCTCGACTCCCTCCTTTCCGTCCTGGGCAAGGGATACCTCGTGGCCCTCGAATTCGAGGATTTCCTTCATGGTGTTGCGGATGCTCCGCTCGTCGTCGATAATCAGAATCTTCATAATGTCTCCTCTATGCTATTTTGCAAAGGTAGATAATTTTTGCTTAAATTTGTGGACTGATACTCCTACAGCCATGTCAAATCTCATCATTGCAATCGACGGTTTTTCGTCCACAGGAAAGAGCACCTACGCGAAACTCATATCCAAGAAGATGGGAATTCCCTATCTGGATTCAGGCGCAATGTACCGCTGCGTCACCCTCCATTCGCTGGAGAACGGGATCATCGATCCGGCCTCCCACGCCATAGACCAGGTGCGTCTCGACGCCGCTCTCGCGGGCGAAATCGCCATTTCGTGGGTCCCCAATGCCGGTACCGGCCTCTTCGACATCTGCCTGAACGGCAAGAATGTGGAGCAGCGCATCAGGATGCTCGATGTTTCCGACAACGTGAGCCCCATCGCCACTGTGCCTGCAGTGCGCAACTTCGTGGATGCCATCCTTCACGAGCGCGGCTCAAAGGGATGCGTGATGGACGGACGCGACATCGGCACCGCCGTCTTCCCCGAGGCGGATATCAAGATCTATATGGTGGCTGACGCCGCCATCCGCGCCCAGCGCCGTCTCGACGAGATGAAGGCCAAAGGGCAGGAGGCCACCTTCGAGGAGGTCCTCAAGAATGTACAGGAGCGCGATTACATCGACTCCCACCGCGAGATGAACCCCCTTCGCAAGGCGGAGGACGCCATCGAACTCGACAACAGCCATATGACCATCGACGAGCAGATGATATGGTTCGACGGCGTTCTTAAAGGGCGTTTCGGGGACGCTGTCTATGCATCTGAAAGTTGAGATCGATCCAGGTTCCGGCTTCTGCAACGGCGTTGTCAGGGCTGTCAAGAGGGCTGAGGATTATCTCTCCCTTCACGGCAGGCTGTACTGTCTTGGCGCCATAGTCCACAATTCCGCGGAACTCGACCGCCTGGTCGGGAAGGGGCTCGAAATCCTCGATATGGAGGGTTTCCGGGCGTTGCGCGATGACACCGTGATGATCCGTGCCCACGGCGAACCTCCCTCCACATACGAAACGGCAAAAGCCAGCGGCATCGAAATCATAGACTGCACCTGCCCCGTCGTGCTGGCTCTCCAGCGCAAGGTGCGGGAAGTCTATTCTGAGATAAGCGTAAACGGAGGGCAGGTGGTGATATTCGGCAAGAAAGGGCATGCGGAGGTTAACGGCCTGGTAGGACAGACCGGAGGGGCGGCCATCGTGGTAGGCGGTCCGGATGAGCTCGATAAGATAGATTTCTCCCGTCCCCTGGCGCTTTTTTCTCAGACTACAAAAGACCCGGAAGAGTATGCGCTCCTCGCTTCGGAGGTGCGCCGTCGCCGCCCTGATGCTCAGGTTTTCAATACGATATGCCGCCAGGTCGCTTCGCGGCACAAATCCCTCGTCTCTTTCGCGAAGTCGCACGATGTCATAATCTTCGTAAGCGGCCGCGAGAGCTCAAACGGCAAGGTGCTTTTCGACCTGTGCCGCAGCGTCAATCCCAGATGCTTTATGGTAGAGGATGCCTCCGGCCTGCGGGCTGATATGTTCCGCGACGGCGACTCCGTCGGAATCTGCGGAGCCACTTCGACCCCTCAGTGGCAGCTCGAAGAGGCAGCCTCGGGAATTTCCTCACTGGCTTGAATGGCAAAATAAAAAGAAAGGGCGGCCCGAAGGCTGCCCTTTCAATTATTATCTCTACTTCGATTACTTGTTGATAGTGTTGTCGATGTAGTCGTTAGCCTCGATTTCCTCGGTCGGATAAGCGATCTTCCACTTGATATCCGAAGCGGGCAGAGTCATGGTCTGAGCTATAGCGGGATCGTGGTTGGAACCGGTACGGTCGAGGTCAAGGTTGTTGCGCTTCAGGTCGAGGAAGCGGTGGCCTTCACCCCAGAGCTCGATACGACGGTAGGTGTAGATCTCCTCGATGAGGTCATCACCGGTCTTGGTGCTCTTGGTGTAACCTGCGTCGCGGGTCTTGTTGAGGTCATAGAGGTACTGCTGTGCATCAGCGGGCTTGTTGTTCTTTGCGCAAGCCTCTGCTGCGATGAGGTACATCTCACCCAGACGCATGAAGTTGGCGTCAGCCACGGAGCTGGTGTAGCTCTTGACGGCGAACTTGCGGTTCATGTAAGGATACTTGACATAGCTCTTGGTAGGCATGGTCCACGCCTTTCCGGTGGGGTCGAAGAGGCCCTTGCGGACGTCGGTGTCGGGAATCTTGTCGTAGAGCTTGCTGTTGATGCACTTCGGGCACGAACGGATGTTGGAAGAGTTGAAGTTCCAGGACATGTAAGCCATGAAGCCGTAGAAGTAAAGGGTCTGGTCGTCAATCATCTGGAAGCCCCACATCCACTCGGGATTGGAAGCGTCGTTGAAACCATCCTTGTACTGGGTCTCGTTCATAAGCTTATAGCCATAGGTCGAAGCTGCAGCAATAGCCTTGTCGGCATATTCCTTTGCCTTTGCCCAATCCTTCATTACGAGGGCGACGCGTGCGCGGATACCCATTGCGGTAGCGGCGGTGATGTCGCACTTGGATGTGAAGGTGGTGGTGCCGAGGAGGGTGATGGCATCTTCGAGGTCCTTGCAGATCTGCTCATAAACCTTATCGAGGTTGGAGATAGGCTGCATCAGCTTGTCGCTGTCTGAGCTGAGGACGAGGGGGACTGCAGGGGTGCTTGCAGCCTTTGCAGCATCGTAGCGGTCAGCATAGAGCTGTACAAGCCAGAAGTAGAAGTAGCCTCTGTAGGCGAGAGCCTGGCCCTTGATGTAAGCCTTCTGGGTAGCGTCACCTTCGATATTGTCGATCTTGTCGAGAATGCGGTTTGCATTTGCGATCTGGCGATAAGAGATGGTGAAGGGGAAGTAGGTTGTCCAGGAATCTGCATTCCTGACGGAAGACCATGTGTACTCACCGGTGTTGGTCCACCAGCCGTTACCCTTGACGGGGAAGACGAGGTCCTCACCAAGGCAGTCCATAGCAATCTGGAAGGAAGGGATACCGCCGATGTTCTGACGGCTGAAGTACTGGGAGACCATTGCCTTGTGCATACCGTTCAGGCAAGCCTCGGCATTGTCAACCGTTGAGAGGACGAAGTCAGCATCGTAAGAATCGGTCGGAGCAGTCTCCATGAAATCCTTTGCACAGGAAGTCAGACCGGCAACGATGGCGATAACTGCGAGAAGTCTATAGATATTTTTCATATGTATTTCCTCCTATATAATTAGAACTGGAGAGCGAGACCGACAGACATAGTCCTTGCGGGGCTGTAGTCGTTGAAGCTGGTACCAGAGAAGTTGTACTGAGGATCCATACCCTTGCGGGCGCAGAAGAGGTGAGCGTTCTCAACGCTTCCGTAAACACGGATGCCGGAGAGGTCGATCATCTCGGCGATGCGGCGCGGGAAGGAGTATGCGAGAGTGATGTTACGGATGTTCAGATAAGAAGCATCGGTGAGCCACCTGGAAGAACCAGGGTTCTGGTAGTTGCTGCGACCCATATCGATACGGGGGATATTGGACTCGTCGCCAGCCTTGTGCCAGCTGTTGAGGATATCAGTGTGCAGCGAGGAACCGAGGGAACCGACGCTCATCAACGAGCCGTAGGTGCTGTCGTACTTCTTGCCGCCGATACCGTAGGTCAGCAGGACGGAGAGTTCGAGACCTCTGTACCTGAAGGAGTTCGACCAGGAACCGTAGAGCACGGGGATGGAGGTACCGCAATAGTACTTGTCAGCCTTGGTGTAGTCGTTGATCTTCTCCCTCTTGTCGGGATCGTAGGTGTCATAGATATACTCGCCGGTTTCCTCATTCATGGGGTAACCGCCGTCCCAGAAGAGGGCGTCACCGGTGTCGGGATCTACTCCTGCATAGTCATAGAGCCAGAAGTCATAGATCGAGTGGCCGACCCTGAGTTTCTTGGTACCGTCAACGATCTCGTCCTGAGGGAGCTTGGTGATGCGGTTCTTGACGTGGGAAGCGTTGAGAACGCTGTTCCAGGTGAAGTTGCGGGTGCGGATGACATCGACGGAGAGCTGGAGCTCAACGCCCTGGTTGTACATCGTACCGACATTCTGCCACTGGCTGGTGTAACCGGAGGAAAGCGGCTGGGGAACCTGGAAGAGGAGGTTGTCGCAGATTCTGTGGAAGAACTCGACGGAACCGGAGATGCGGTTCTTCAGGAAAGCGAAGTCGAGAGCGACGTCGAAGCTCTTGTTCTTCTCCCACTCGAGGTCAGTGTTACCTGCAGCGGGATCCTGGTAGAAACCGGGAGTGTTGGCGTTCTTCTTGATATCATAGAGAGACTGCCAAGCATACCAGGAGTCAGGGGTGTTACCGACCGAACCGTAGGAAGCGCGGAGCTTCAGGTCGTCGACCCAGGTGGCAGCTGCCATGAAAGGCTCGTCGGAGATACGCCATGATCCGCCTACGGACCAGAAGTTACCCCAGCGGACATCCTTGTGGAAGCAGGAAGCTGCATCACGACGGAACGAAGCGGAGAGGTAGTACCTGTGAGCGTAGTTGTAGTTCGCACGTGCGAGGTAACCTTCGGTGACATAACGCTGTGAATAAGTGTACATGCCGTTGATGTCGGTGTAGTTGATCAGCTCGGTGTTGCCTTCAGCGATGAGGCCCTGCTTGAAGCCATAGACATACTTGTAGTTGTTCTGATATGCCTCGTGACCCAGCATGAAGTCCATGTTGTGGCTGTTGATGCTCTTGGTGTAGGTGAGCAGCTGGTTGGTGTTGAAGGTGTCGTAACGGTAGTTGACGATACGGCCGCGGCCTGCAGGAGCACCGTCACCGACGTGAGGGTTCTCGTTGGTGTGGTTGAGGTAGTTGCGGAAGTCGTACGAACCGTTGACGGTGAGCTTGAGGCCTTCGAAGAAGATGATGTCCACATAAGCGCGGGAGTTCATGATATTGCGCTTGTAGAGGTGGTCGTTCCAGAGGGTCTCGGCGACGATATGACGGCCGAGGCTTGCGCCTGCACCGCGCTTGTCCCATTCATAAATCTTCTCGCCGGTAACCTCGTCGAGGACGTAGGAACCGTCTGCGTTGTGCTGGTGGATAGGATAGATGGGGCCGATGTTGCGGGCGAAGTAGAACGGATTGACATAACCGGTGGAGCTGTCGGTGTTGGTGACATCCGAGTTAGCCATGGTACCGGCGAGGTTCAGACCGGTCTTGAGCCACTTGCGGGGCTGGATGTTGACGTTGACGCGGGCGTTGACACGCTCGAGGTAGGACTTGATGGTGTAGCCCTGCTCGTTGAGGTAGCCGATCGACATGAAGAAGTCGGACTTCTCACCTGCGCCGGATGCGGACATCGAGTACTCCTGGCGATGACCTACGCGGCTGACAGCCTTCTGCCAGTCGAGGTCGTCGGCATAGAGCAGCTGAGCGTCGGGGTTCAGAACACCGTCGGTGCTTACGAGCTGATTGTCAGCAACGTTGAACGGGTTGTTCATCAGCTGCTTCGAGATGATGTTTGCGGAAGCGTTGGCGCTTGCGGTAGCCATATCCTGGCCGGAGCCGGAGATATAGGAGTTACGCAGTGCCTCCCAAGCGATGGGAACATACTGGAAAGCATCCAGGCGATCGTACTCGGGAATACCGCGGACGCTGAAGCCCTGGTTGATCTTGACGTCGAAGGTCACCCTCTCGCTGCGGCCCTTCTTGGTGGTCACGAGGACGACACCGTTAGCTGCACGGTTACCGTACAGTGCGCAGGAAGCGGCATCCTTGAGGATGGTGATCGACTCGATATCATCCGAGTTGAGGTTGGAGATACCGTCGAAAGGCACACCGTCAACGACATAGAGAGGAGACGAACTTGCATTGATGGAGCCGAAACCACGGATACGGATTCCGCCGGCATCACCAGGCTGACCGGAAGCGGAGGTGAACTGCACACCGGATGCCGCACCTTCGAGTGCGTTGGTTACGTTGGTGATAGGACGGCTCTCGATCTTCTTGTTGTCGAGGGTGGAAGCCGATCCGGTGAAGTCCTTCTTGGTCGTGGTACCGAAGGCCACGACGATGGTCTCGTCGAGCATCTCGGTATCGGTTGCAAGAATAACGTTGACGACGCTCCTGCCTGCAACTTCGACTTCCTGGTCGAGATAGCCAATGCAGGAAACGATCAACTTGGCAGCGGACGGAACCCTGTCAAGGGCATATGTACCGTCCTGGTCGGTGGCCGTACCGGTCATGGTACCCTTGATCACAATACTTGCGAAGGGAACAGGCTGGCCATCGGTGTCGGTCACCTTACCGGTGACGCGGCTCTGAGCAAATGACATTGTGCAAATCAATGTCAAAAGCGCCATAGTCAGTAATTTCTTCATAGGAGTGTGGTAATGAAAAAATGTTAATTGGTTAATTGGTTAATAAGTAAAGTTTATTTGGTATAACTTTGTTTCTGTAAAAATCCATTTCATTCCGGTTGACGGTACTTCTTACGTGGGCACTTTCCCTTTCTCCACGCCGTCTCCTTTCCCGGTATCACCATTCCGCATATCCTGAAATGGGATGTTGTTGTTATAGCTCCTAACCGACACCAGTCGGTGGGGTGCAATAGTTCTAATTAATAATTAGCCCCAAATATAGGAATATTCCTTTAAAGAGGCAAAAAAAGAATTATGCCATGTAGTTGTTTTACAAAAAAAAGGGTCCCTCACTAACTGTTTATCTCGAAAAAAGAATAGTGGACTTTAAGGATCAGAAGGTCCTGCACCGGGGTTATCCCTACTCCGGAAGCGCCATTTCCTCCTGGGAGAAATTTCTCCGCCTGTGGAAAGATTTCTGCTCTGAATCGGGTCCTGAACCGCCCTTGTCCTCTCTTACCGGAGAGATATTCAACCAATTTCTAAATTATTGTGACAGAAGGAACTACAGGGAAAGCACCCGTTCCCTCATGGCGACTCTGTTCAAGGCCGCCATCAATGCGGCAGTCTCCGACGGTTTGGTGTCAGAAAAGCAGGCGCGCCAGTTTGAAACCCCAAGCCGTACAATAACAGATGCCAAGAAGGTCTATCTCTCCCGGAAGGAAATTGAGCTCCTGGAGAACCTTTCCTTGCCGCCTCAGCCTTGACGACCTGATCCTGGTCCCTTCCGATAATCAGAATCATTATGCCTTCAGAAAAAAAACAACAGAAAACGGGAGCTGAAGTCTATATACCTATTATATATAAAGAGGTCCTGACAATTCCCGGTGGGGCGGGACACTTCCCGGAATCAGTCCGTCCCTGTTCAACAGGGAGATAAAGAAGATCTGCCGCATGGCAGGAATCGACGAACCGGTCAAAATCGTAGAGAGAATGGGCGGCTTTCGGGCCGCCCATTTTTTTGCTTATCAGGCACAAAAAAAACTCCGGAGATTGACCTCCGGAGTTTTGATTTGCCTGAATCTCAGGATTATTCGAACCTCTGATTGAGGATCTCCATGATCTTTATGGCTGCAGTGGCGATCGGGGTGCCGGGGCCGAAGATGGCCATTGCACCGTCGCGATAGAGTTCGTCGTAATCCTGTGCGGGGATCACACCGCCCACGATGACCACGATGTCTTCGCGTCCGAGCTTCGCAAGCTCTTCGATAATCTGGGGAACGAGGGTCTTGTGGCCTGCGGCGAGGGAGGAGACACCCACTACGTGGACGTCATTCTCGACAGCCTGCTTTGCAGCCTCTGCGGGAGTCTGGAAGAGCGGACCCATATCGACGTCGAAACCGCAGTCGGCATAACCGGTGGCGACAACCTTTGCGCCGCGGTCGTGACCGTCCTGGCCGAGTTTTGCAATCATGATACGGGGCTGGCGGCCCTCCTTCTTCGCGAAATCGGCGACCATCTTCTTGGCCTTCTCGAAATCGGAGTTGTTCTTGACTTCTGCTGAATATACACCTGTGTTCATACGGA
>JAEEGL015961478.1_pt1 | contig 10318 bp, 8 predicted proteins | sample 9134231 | NCBI WGS metagenome assembly JAEEGL01 (sample SAMN16246548, study PRJNA631951) | gut metagenome | biome: gut microbiome; feature: rumen; material: fiber-attached | host: Bos | place: Iran: Karaj | collected 2018-10
CAGGACGGACCGGGCAACAGGCTCGTTTATCATCTGTCCGGCTGCGATCTCCGCTGCCCCTGGTGCTGCAATCCCGAAGGACTCTCCGGGAAAGGCGGAGCCGAATACAGTGTCGCCGATCTTCTGGACGAGGCGCTCCGCTGCCGCATGATGTTTTTCGACGGAGGCGGCGTGACTCTGACCGGCGGGGAGTTCAGCCTGCAGTTCTCGGAATCCGCCGCGTTTCTCTCCGCTCTGCGGGACGCCGGAATACCAACGGCCGTTGAGACCAACGGGCTCTCTCCCCGTCTTCCAGAGCTTTTCCCTGTAATCGATCACCTGATCATGGACGTCAAGCACCATGATCCGGAAACGCACCGCCGGGTGACAGGGAAACCGAACGAAGTCCTCTTCCAAAACATCGAAGCTGCCCTCAGAGCCGGAAAGGTTCCCGCGCTCCGGATCCCCCTGATCGGGGGATTCAATGACTCCAACGATGACGCCGCCGCATTTTCCGCTTTGTTTTCCCGGTTTCAGGAGCTCGGCCGCTTTACCGTCGAGATCCTTCCCTATCATGAATTCGGCAAAGGGAAATATCGGGATCTGGGACTTCCTTATCTTATGGATGAACATGCCCGGATCTCGCCTGACCGCCTGACTTCTTTTTCCGGGATCCTGCGATCCGCAGGGATCCCTCTTATCCATACCTAACGGAGGCTGCATATGGGTATTTTTTCCGTCACAACACCTGATGCCGTTACATCGATGGCTAAAGCCCTTTTCCGGGAGGAACGGGCCGATCACACCGTTCTGAACGGCTGGTTCCTTACCAGGGAGATCGTATATGCCGCTGATCTCGAAACAAAAGAGACGGATCCCGAGCTTCGGGCCGCTTTTGAACTGGAGCGGATCGTTAGGGAGCTTCCGATCGGGATCAGCCAGAACGCGGTCCTTGCCGGCACGCAGCGGGATGCATTCGCCGCCAGTTACGCTCTCATCAACCCCGCTTTCCGGGTCGAAACGTTCCGGGGATACTGCGACCCCCTTGAGGTGTACGATTATGCGGTTCCTTCCGGAGATATCGACGATGAGCGCATCAAGACGATGCGTGAGCGCGCCTCCCGGAGCCCTTATGTGAGTGCCCTGAACAAAGTGTATTCAGAATACGCCGAATACACGGATGAAGTCGCTTTCTTCATGGAACAGGTGACCGGGCACGTGATCCCCGATTTCCGCCCCGCCCTGAAAGAGGGGGTTGAAGGCCTCATCGCCGGGATCGACCGGAAGCTCTCCGGAAACGGTCTTTCCGGGAAACACCGGAACAACCTGCTTGCCATGAAGCGGAGCCTCCTCTGCGCCGTGACCCTGGCGAACCGCTATGCCGATCTCGCGGCATCGCAGGCCGCTTTCTGCGAAGACCCGGTCCGAAAAGCTGAACTCACCCTGATGGAAAAAACCCTCCGGCGAGTTCCGCTTCACGGAGCGGCTTCGCTGCAGGACGCGCTCCAGTCCTTCCTGATCCTCTGGCAGGTCATGTGCCTGGAGCAGGCACCGAACCCTTTCGCATTCTCCGTCGGAAACGCCGACCGGATCTTCGAGCCCTACCGCGCCGCGGAGGGGCTGTCCCGGGAAGAAGCTGCCGCACTCTTCCGGCACTTCCTCGTGTTCTTCAACGTGGGGGAACGCAGCTGGGCGATCTCGCAGAACGTGCTGGTCGGCGGGAGGGATCTCAGCGGAAACGACCTGAGCAACCCCATGACCTACGCGATCCTGGACGCCTACCGGGATATGAATCTTCCGCAACCGATCCTTTCGGTGAAGCTCCACCGGAATACGCCCCTCGAGCTGTACCGCGCTTTGGGACGTTTCCTGTTCACCCCCGGCGTCCTGACCCCCTCGTTCTTTAATGACGATTCTCTGTTCGAAACGCTCCGGGAAAACGGCATCGATTCCGAGGATCTGCCCGATTATTCCGTGGCCGGCTGCCAAGAGCCCCTCATCATGGGCAAAGACAACGGCAACACGACAAACACCTGGCTGAACCTTGCGAAGATCTTGGAACTGACCCTGTCAGGAGGCGTGTCCGCCATCAGCGGTAAACCGATCGGCCCCCGCACCAAGCACGATGCCCTCTATCTCCTGCAGCATATCCGGGAACTCTTCTACAAGAATCTTTCCTTTTTTACCCGGAAGATGCAGGATGCCGGCAACAGTGCGTCCCGTGCACTTTCCCTCCTGCCGGTTCCCTTCCTCAGCTGCTTCGAGGGAGGACTGTCCAGCTGCGTCGATCTGCGCGACTGCGAGGAGCAAGGGAGCAAATACAACGGAAGCGGCTGCCTGATCCACGGACTCTCTGTTGTCGCGGATTCCTTTGTCGCGATCGACCATCTGCTGAAAGAACGCCCGGAGGACGCAGAGAATCTCATCAAAGCCTGCGCGAACAACTTCCGCGGGTTTGAGGAGCTCAGGGATTATCTTCGGAAATGCCCCAAATACGGAAACAACCTTCCCGAAGCCGACCGGGAAGCGGCCGACGTCGCGAAGCGGGTCTCCAAAGAAGTAGCCCGGCTCCGCAATTATCTCGGAAACCCGTTCAGGCCTGACTGGAGCACGCCTTCCACCCATCTCACCTACGGGTACCTGGTCGGCGCGACTCCCGACGGACGGAATGCCCGGGAAATGATGAATTACGGCGTGGATCCCCTCTTCGGGACCGCTGAGAACGGTCTGGGATTCCGCACTCTGTCGGAGATGTGCCTTCCGTTTGAACGAATGTGCGGCGGCTGTGCCTCTCATTTCGGGATCGATCCCAAATACTTCACCGCCGGGAGCGACGAGGAAAAAGGCCTGCAGTTCTACGAGCGCGTTCTGCGTCCGCTCTTCTTCAATCCTCTCAACCCCGGCCGCGCCCCGTTCTATCTCTATGTGAACGTCACGAGCGCCGAGACCCTCCGCAAGGTTCTTGCCGATCCCAAACGCTACGCCCCGACCGGCGTATACATCATGCGCATCCACGGTACCTTCGTTAATTTCCTGGATCTGAGCCCGGCCATTCAGGAAGATATCATTCTCCGGCTCGATCCCGCCTCCACCCGTATCTGAGGTGCGCCATGAAACTTCTGGGTCTCGATATCGGAACTACCAGCATCAGCGCGGTCGTCACTGACGGCCGTGCCGCGCTCGATACGCTCACACTGCCGAATGACAGCGCCGTTTCGGGCACCGCCCCCTTTGAAAAGCTGCAGGATCCCGAGAAGATTCTCGAAACTGCCCGGAAGGCCCTTTCCGAACTGCTCCGGCTTCACCCGGACGTCGTCCGCATCGGCATTACCGGACAGATGCACGGGATCGTGTACACGGATTCCCGGGGCAGGGCCGTCAGTCCGCTTTATACCTGGCAGGACCGTCGCGGCGACATCCCAGACGGAGGGAGCACCTCGGTTTCCCGTCTGTCCGCTCTCACGGGATACCGGCTGGCAGCCGGTTACGGGAGCGTGACGCACTATTACAACACCCTACACGGACTCGTTCCTCAAAGCGCCGTCGCCTTCTCCACGATCCACGATCATGTCGCCATGCGGCTCTGCGGCCTTGCCTCTCCCTTGACGGACGCAGCCGATGCAGCCAGCCTAGGCCTGTTTGATCTAAAAAAGAACCGCTTCGACAGGGAAGCGATTCTTTCAGCAGGGATGGACCCGGGATTCTATCCGGAAGTGCGCACCAGCGGCCTGATCGGCCTCTACGACAGCCGCATCCCGGTCTATTGCCCGACCGGGGATAATCAGGCGAGTTTTCTGGGGGCGACCGGGGGAAAGACCGGCGCCATGCTCGTCAATATAGGAACCGGCGGCCAGTTCTCTGTCCTCCACCCGGACATTCTTGACTGTCCGGGACTGGAGACAAGGCCTTTTCCCGGCGGCGGATTTCTGATCGTCGGTGCCTCCCTATGCGGAGGCTCCGCCTACGCCCTTCTGGAAAGGTTCTTCCGAAGCAGCGTCTCGGCGCTTTCCGCAGCTGTTCCGGACGATATCTATGCGGGAATGGACCGTCTCCTCTCCGAAGGGCCTCCTCCGGACGATCTGCCCGCGTTTGCGCCTTTCTTTGCCGGAACGAGAAGCGATCCTAAAAGGCGGGCTTCGCTCAGCGGATTAAACGAAAACAATTTCACCCCGCGCCACCTCATCTGGGCGCTTCTCTTCGGCATGGCAAAGGAACTGCACGACCTGTACGAATGCTGCCGCGCCTCCGGTGCCGGCGGATCGGTGCTCTTCGGTTCCGGCAACGGGCTTCGCAGAAACGCTCATCTCCGCAGAGCCGTGGAAGAGACCTTCGGTCTTCCCCTCGTCCTTTCCTCTGTTTCCGAGGAGGCCGCTTTCGGAGCCGCCCTCCTTACGCTTCAATAGCTTCAAAGTCGACGCGCCAGCTAAAGCGATACGTCCTTCCCGGTTCCAGGGAGATCAGATCCTTCTGTTTCTCGAAAACAGCGATCCGGTCCTGGAAGGAAGGCAGAGACGACCACGGCTCCAGACAGACGTACGGCGCGTCAGTATGCGGCCTGTGCCAGAATCCCAGATAGCGCATCCGGGGACAGCGGACAGAAAGGATCTTCTGTCCGTTTTTCAGTTCCAGCGATACCCGGGGTCCCATATGGGAGAGAATGACGGCGTCATGATCGAACAGCCCGTGTTCGAGCGGTACCGTGGCGTCAGGCCCCAGCGGATAAGGGCGGTCATCACCGTTCAGAAAGACCCGGTCGCTGAATCCGATCCTGACCGGACAGAAGCCCGGCTCAAAACGCAGGCGGTATTCTTCGAAGGCGGTTCCCTCAAGGACGGGCACCCGGAATCCGGGATGGCCTCCTATCCCGAAATACATCCGGCGGCTGTCGGTGTTTCTGACATCATACCGGATAAGGAGCGAACGTCCGTACAGACGGTAGACCGCCTGAAACACGAAGTCCCGGGGATACATCTTTCTTGTCTTCTCCGAACTCGTCAGTTCCAAGCTGACTGCCGCGGGGGTGCTCCTGACCGGATGGGAATCGGACAGCGGGGCAAACCCGTGAGGAGGCATCGAATAGCACGCTCCGTCCAGGTAATACTTTCCTTCCGTCAGTCTGGCAACGTAGGGAAAAATCGTCGGGGCGCGGTCTTTCCAGTAGCGGGGATCCCCCTGCCAGAGATACTCCGTGCCGCGCCGGTCTTTGATCGATCTGAGTTCCGCCCCGTGTTCCGAGACGGTCACCTCCAGATAATGATTCCGGATCGTATGCTCCACCGTTTCGCTCCTTTCCTGTTTTTGAAGTCAGTACACCGCCGAAAAAGCGCCCTTTCCGAGCCGTTTTTCTCCGGCGTGCGAAAACGGCCGGTTCGTCCGGCCGTTTTCCGTCATTTTTGAGATCACCACTCCACCGTTTCCGGTGCTTTGGTGAAGGAACTGAAGACCGCTTTCGCGTGAGTGAACGCGTAGACGACCGTGTTGCCGTCGTCCTCGCTGTACATGCTCCGCAGCTGCGGGTAGGCGTCCAGCATGGCTTTTTTTGCCTCACGCCGCTCATCCGCACAGAGCTCGCCCGTTACGCGGATCCAGTCCGCTCCCCTGCAGGCGCTGATCTCCACCTTGGGATTCGCCTCGATCTGTTTCGAAACGTCCTTTTTCTTTCCGGTCTGGATGTAGAGCTTCCCGTCGAAGATATTGACCGTTCCGAACGGCCGCACCCGGGGCTGATCGCCCTCTTCCGTTGCCAGAAAATACACTCCTGCCTCTTTCAGAAAACGGCAGACTTTTTCCATGGTCCTTTCCCTCTCTGAACGGGAAGGGCCGGGCGCAGAGCCCGGTCCTTCGTTATTTGCCTCAGCCTTTGATGTGCTGCAGCGAGTCGTACATGATCTGCCAGTGATGCTCCGGGTGCTTGCCCCAGACGACCATCATGCAGTCCACCAGCTTGCGGATGTTCGCGTCGGTAGGCTCGATGCCCAGGTCGCGGATGCTCATCGGCTGGCCGGTCGCCTCCAGGAAGCGGGCGAAGTTCTTGGTCTCGTATTCGCTGCGTCCGAAAGCGTACATCTCCGCCTGGCAGCCGAGGCCGACGATCTCGCCGTGCAGCCAGTTGGCGGTCTCTTCGTTGTAGATGGTCTTGCAGGCGTAGTACATCGCGTGCGCGAAGGTCGCGCCCTTGCCGCTGCCGCTGCGGATCAGGGAGTGGTTGTTGTAGTTGACGGCGGCCGCGATCGCGGTGGTGGCTACCACGGCGAAGCAGCAGGCGTCGAACTCATCCGTGACCTGATGCGCGATGCAGTCGCGGTAGGCCTTCTCGCCCTTGTTCAGGATGATCGAGTTGGTCACGCCCGCCATGACCTTGGAGCAGTACATACCGGTCGCGGTGTTCATGAGCTGATACTGCTCATCCATCAGGCCGGTCTCGATGTACTTCGCGAAGGCGTCGGCCATGCCGGAAGCGAACAGCTTCACGGGGGCGTTGGCCAGCATCTGGGTGTCCAGGATGACCGCGTTGTTCTCTTTCGCGTGCCAGATACGGTCGATCGGCTTGTGGTCGGGCGTGTACATGACGCTCATCGCGGACCAGCAGTTGAAGGTCGCGATCGCCGAAGGGGCGTTGATGACCGGGATGTCGCAGCCGTGTCCGACGGCCTTGTTCATATCCATCACCTTGCCGCCGCCGGTGCCGAGCACACAGTCAAAGCCTTCCCGAACCACTTTTTCCTTCAGCATGGCCAGCGTCTCGTAGGTGCAGTCGGTGGTCATGATGAAGACTTCGTAAGGGATGCCGGCATCCTTCAGGCTCGCCTCGATCACGGGGCCCGTCATTTCGAAGGCGCGTTTGCCGGCGATGATCAGGATCTTCTTCGCGTGCAGCAGATCCGCCTCACGGCCGACCACCTGCATCGCTCCGGGGGCCTGGATATACCGGCCGCAGCCGAATTTTAAGGGTTTGAATTCCTCTGCCATTTGCATTACTCCTCTGTTTTATTTCAGGACTTCGATCAGTCCGGACACCGGCCCGTTCAGGTTCATGATCCGGTTCGCGATCTCCCGGGCTTCCTCGCGCGTCTTTCCGCCGTAAGCCGCCAGATCGAAGAACTTGGTCATGAAATCCTCGACCGACATCGGATTCTCCGGCTCGCCGAGCGCGTAGTCGACCTGCTGGCTGTAGGTGGTCCCGTCCTTCATGATCACGGTGACGTTGGCCGGGCGCTTCTTCGGCACCATGGCGGTCATCTCGTCGTCCGGGATGACTTCCGTGGCGCGGCAGATGCGCATGATGGTCTCGTCATGCACGTTCTCTTCCGAGAAGGCGGTGATGCCGGCGCTGCCGTACTTGAAGGCCAGGCCGACGCAGAAAGGAGAGCTCATCTTGCCGGCGGTCGGGGTCGGGATATCGGTGTACTCGTGTCCCTTGACGCCCTGCCCGTACATGCGGACCACGACCTTTTCGATCTGGTCCAGATCCGGGTGGTACTTTCTCGCGATGCCCAGCGCTCCGTCGATCGCGGCGTGGGTGTGGCGGCAGGAAGCGTACGGCTTGTGATAGCCGCCCATGATGTTCCAGCGGTCGTCGTTCGCGATATCCAGCACCTCGGGCTTCACGGTCTCGGCCATCGCGCGGAAGAAGCTGAACGTGCCGCTGATGGTATCGTACGGACCGACGAAGCCGGAGCGGCCGATCAGAGCGGCGGTGATGCCGTCGGCGCAGGCGCGTCCGGGGTTGAAGGGCTTCAGTGTGGAGATGTTCTCCATCATCTCGTTGAGGCCCGCAGCGCTCGTCGCCGCCGCGGAAAGAGCCGCCTTGAACTCTTCCCGGGTAAACTTCAGGGCCGCCGCCACGCCCATGGCCGCCCCGAGCGTTCCGACCGTACCGGTGGAATGATAGCCTCTGGCGCGGTGGGCCGGCTGGATGCAGTTGCCCATGCGGATACCGGTCTCATAGCCGATGATGATGCCGCGGAGCAGGTCCTCCATCGTGAGCTTATAGTACTCGCAGACCGCGAGCACGGCCGGAACGACCGTCGCAGCCAGGTGGACGGTACTGAAGCGGTGGCCGTCGTCCATGTCGAAGACATGCAGAGCCAGCGCGTTCACGAGCGCCGCGTTCTGGAGCGAAGCGGTGCGGCCCATGTTCACCACGGTGGGGCCGGTCGGCACTTCGGGCTGAAGATCCAGGTAACGGTTCACGCGTTCGGCCATCCAGTTGGTCCCGCCGATCATGGAACCCATGCCGTCCAGCAGGCACTTGCGGGCTTCCGCCCAGACTTCTGCCGGGATCTCCTTATACGTCATGGTGTACAGCGTGTTCACGAACACGTCTGTGTAATTGATCTTCTCTCCCATGATTCCTTCCTTGCAGTATTACAGTTCGACGCTGGCTCTCCGGGGCTCGAAGCAGCAGGCCGGGCGGATGGCTACCACGCGGACGCCGCTGGCGCGCTGCGGGGCGACCTTCATGAAGGTGCCGAGCACGGTCGTCTTGCCGTTCAGTCCGAGCGGGCCGACGTTCGTTTCGTTCAGCTTGTCCGTGATGTAGTTTTCCATGTCCGTGTGCTTGTTGAAATCACTGTAGACCAGCGCTTCCATCATCATGGAAGTGGCCTCGAACTGGGAGCGGCCCACGCCGACGGCCAGCGCCACGGGCGTGCAGCCGAGCAGCCGGACCATGTCCTTCGCGCGGTTCACGATCTCGTCCAGCACGACGTTCAGGTTATGCTTGTGGAAGACGCGGTAGGTCATGCCGCGGATGGCGGGGCCGCCGCCCAGCATGAGGATCCATACCCGGAGCACGTCGTCCTCGTCGATCTGCTTCACCAGGAACGGGGCGGGCAGAACGTCCTCGGAGAGGGAGCTGATGCCGCCGGACATGTCGATGCGTTCCTTGTCGTTGCCCTTGATGCCCATGGGGCGGCCGGGTAGCTGGCGCAGACCTTCGGCGATGCCGTCTTCGATCGCGTTCATCATCCCGCCGGTCAGAGCGCGGTTCTTGCCGACTTCCACGAAAATGTGCGGGATACCGGTATCATCGCAGAGCGGGCTGCGGTCGCGCTCGGCGGCCTCGGCGTTCTCCAGGATGGTCTCCAGGTTCCATTTCGCGCGCTCCAGCTCTTCGTTTGCGATCGCGCGGCAGTAAGCGTCTTTTCTGTCCTGGCTGAAGGTGGAGCCCGCTCTTACGAGGCAGTCCGCTACCTTCGCCACTACTTCATCATACGAAAATCCCATTGTCCGGTCTCCTCCTCAGAACATGCTTTCGCCGTGAGCCGCCGCGATGATGCAGGGGAACTTGTCCACTTTCAGCTCGTAGAAGGCCTCCATTCCCAGTTCGGGATGGGCCAGACATTTCTTGGACAGCACCTTGCTGTTCAGGAGAGCGGTCACCGGGGCGATGACGGCGAAGACCGCATTGTATTCGTTGAACATGGCGATGGTCTCTTTCTTGAGCTCGCCCTTGCCGAGGTGCATCCGGATCCCGGCTTTGGTCAGCTGAGGCATGGTGCCTTCGATCTCCAGCTTGTTGCTGGAAGTCGGGCCGACGCCGGCGGGGCTGACGGCCGTATGGAAGATGACGCCGCCCTGCAGGTCGATCCCGTTTTCCTTGAGCGTGCCGGCTTCGATCATTTCCACGATCTTCGGAAGTACCGCGTCCCGTCCCGCAAAGATGGTGCCGGATACGTTCACGATATCCCCCACCTTGAGGGAGCTCATCACTTCTTCGGTGAAAGGAGCGGTAATGGTTCTGAATTCCATAGAGTATTCTCTCCTTTTTCAGCGGAACGGCAGGCCGTTCCGGCATGTTTTGGCAAAGAACGGCCCGCTCCGCATCCGCCCGGAAGGCGGATACCGGAGGGGCCGGTTCCGGACGGCCGGGCGGGGAGAACTTCCCCGCCTGCCGTCAGACGTGTTTAGTGCTTGATGGATCCCTTGGGGGAGTAGGTGGCTTCCGGATAGTAGCAGTCGATCATGCGCTGCACCAGCATGACCTGTTTCGCGCGCTTCTTCGCATCCTCGTTGGTGGAATCCCAGCTGTGGGTCTTGGCCACGGAGCCGCCGGTCTTCAGGTAGATAGGAGCCGCAACGCGGATCATCTCCGGAACTTCGTAGTGACGGATGAAGCCGCCGGAAGAAGCCGGGTTCTCGGTGTGGCAGTCGATCGGGATGTCGATCGCGGCACGGACGGCAGCCAGGTGCTGCAGCTGATAGTCGCGGACGATGTTGAAGGAGTCGGCGCCGATATCCTGCAGGAGCTTCGCGGAGCAGGGGTTGCCGTGGCCGGCGTGAGCGGAGATCTTGAAGCGGCAGTCAGCCGGCAGCAGGCCGGTGGCGCGGGCTTTGC
>JAEEGL016314573.1_pt1 | contig 10318 bp, 3 predicted proteins | sample 9134231 | NCBI WGS metagenome assembly JAEEGL01 (sample SAMN16246548, study PRJNA631951) | gut metagenome | biome: gut microbiome; feature: rumen; material: fiber-attached | host: Bos | place: Iran: Karaj | collected 2018-10
ATTCCATCGTCATCGAGATCTGCCTGGACAAGGAGATCGTCAAGCGGGTCTTCAAGCTGGCCAAGAAGTACAACAAGCCCGTCTACGCCGTGGTGGCCAATATGTCCATCGCGGTCCAGCGCCGGGACTTCCTTCAGGACTGCGCCTGCTTCATCTGCAACCGGCAGGAGGCTGGCATCCTCTTCTCCGACGACTACTCCCAGATCACCATTCCCGAGATGGAGACCCTCCTGGCGGAGAAGGTTCGCCGGGCCCGGATCCCCAGCATGATCATCACCCTGGGAGACAAGGGCGCGGTCTATGCCGATATGTTCGGCTACAAGGGCTGGGTCCCCGCCCGGAACGTGATCGTCAAGGACACCACGGGCGCCGGGGACGCCTTCTGCGCCGGCGTGGCTGTGGGCCTGACCTACGGCAAGACCCTGGCGGAGGCCTGCGAGATCGGATCCTTCCTGGCCGCCTCGGTCATTATGACCTCAGAAAACGTCTGCCCCCGCTTCCTTCCCAGTGAGCTGGGCTTGGACGTTGAAGTCACCGAATAACGGATAATGCAGACCAAACGCCAGCCGGAGCGTCCCCAGCGGGGCGCTCCGGCTGGCTATTCAAAAAAACTTATCAGTTTGTTTACAGATAAAAAGTTACAAACTGTTGACAAAACCGGCAGCTTCCTGTACAATGACATAAAAGTGGAAGTTTGTGATTTTATCCTTATTGGTTTACATAATTCGGAGGAACGCGATGAAATATCTTTTTTACAGGTTGACAGCGCTTTTGCTGGCGGTGCTGCTGTTCTGCAGTACCGGCGGCGTATTCGCGCTGGCGGCCCAGGGAGAGCTGCCGGATCCGGCCTGCGCCTTGGGCACGAGCTCGTCCGCCATGCTGGCGGGCGGCGGCCGCCAGGTGGAAACAGAACGGGGACGATTTTTCCTGGACGACAGTGGCAATATCCGCCAGGGGGACGGGAAGGGCGTTCCGGTGACGGCGGGACCCGCTGCCAGGCTGAATTACGATAACGGTGTGCTCTACTTCGCCAGGACGCGGGAGGAGGGCAGCTTTGACCTGTGTGCCTACGACCTGGATGAAAAGAAGGAGACGGTGCTGCTGGCAAACTTTTCCGGCACGCCCGGTCAGATCTACCTGGTCAACGGAACGATCCTGGACTTCGCCTGCGGCGAAGCGGTCTGGGAGTTGGATCTGGAGCGGGGCGATTACCGGCTGATCCGCTATGCGGAGGGGCTGCGGAGCTTCGTCCCCACTGGCTGCGGTCTGCTCTATGCTGTCGGTCCTGTTTTTGACTACGAGCTCTATGCGGAGGAGCTGCTGATCGCGGAGCACGTGGAAAGCTATTACGTGGATTTCAGAGACAAGGGAGCGACCTTGGTCTATTCTCAGGCCAGCGAGGATTATCAGATGGATCTGGGCGCGGCCTTTGCCGGGCAGAGCCAGCCTGCCGCCTTCACCGGCTATGCCTATACGGAGCTCTCCGCTTCGGTGGAGCAGGAGCTGACGGAGGAGGAAAAGCTGGCGGAATTCGAGGCTGAGGCTGTGCGGCTGGAGCAGGAGCACGAGGAGATGGAAGCCCTGTACGGGGAACCGGACCCGATTCCCGCGCCGCCCGATCCCGCTCTGGCGGACCCGGACGACCCGCAGCTGCCGGAGGACCTCTTCGGCGAGCCTGCGGCGGCGGAAGCCCCCGCGGAAACGGTGGCGGAGGAGCTGCCGGAGGAAGAGACGGAAGCGGCGGCAGAGGAAGCGGCGGAAGCGCTTCCTGAGGCGCCTGCGGAAGCAATCCCGGAAGAAACTGCGGAAGCGAGCCCGGAGGAACCCGCAAAGGAAGTCCCGGAAGCGGCCGCTGAGAAGGAGACTCCCGCCGAAGGCGCCCCGGAGCAGGAAGCTCCCGCCGAGACGCCCGCGGAACAGCCGGTCCAGGCGCCCGCAGGCACAGACGTTCCCGCCGCGGAGGAAGCCCCGGTCTGTGTGGAGACGGCGCCTGCAGAACCCACGGCCGTGTTCTCCGGTGACGGTCTTCGCCGCAGCGTCTCCACCGGCATGCAGAACATTGTGCGCCGGGCCCGGCAGATGCTGAACGTGCCCTGGACCGCCAAAAAGGGAGTCGCCGGCTGGGGCTATGATTCCGCAGGCTATGAGTATTACCACAAGATCTACTACTCCGCCGGGAAGAGCTATAAGGGCGTGCCCTACGGCTGGACGACCGGCAGCCTGGTTCCCTGGAACGCCTCGCTGACGAAATTCGTGACCGATTCCAAGGATGCGAGCAGCGTGTTCTATACCCACCACAGCGGCGGCAGAGGCTCCCAGCATTACGGTCTGGAGTGCTCCGGCTTTGTTTCCTGGGCCTGGAATCTGCCCGCCAAAACCGGCAACAACAACAGCAATGGCCTTGCGGCCTCCAAGTATTCCACCCGCGTGGGCAAGGACTACACCAAGATCCAGATCGGCGACGCCCTGGTCCGTGAGGACAACAGCTGGAGCCACAGCCGACTGGTGACGGACGTGGTCTACGAGTCGGACGGCGTCACCATTTACGCCATCGAGGTGGCCGAGGCCAACCCCACCACCAGCTACAACGGCTGCTGCTACACGACCCTGTACGCCGGCAGCAACCTCTCGAAAGTCGTGTCCGGCAGCTACGCCATCTACCGCAGCAACACCCGCAACAGCACTGCCTATACCCATGAGTGCGTGGTGCCCCTGGAGGGGGATTCCTGCGAGATCTGCGGCGCCGGCGGCAGCTGGGACGATCCCTACGCCGGCATGTACGTAAAGCCCGGCGTGGACGTGAGCTACGCCCAGGGCACCATCAGCTGGAAGGAGCTGGCCCCCCGGATCAGCTTTGCCATCGTCCGGATCGGCTATACCGGGACCAAAAATCCGGTCATCGGGAAGGACTCCTACTTCGAGACCAACCTGAAGGGCTGCGAGCAAAACAGCGTACCCTACGGCATCTACTTCTACGCCGGCGCCACCACGCCCGAGCAGGCGGTCCAGGAGGCGGAGGCCGTGCTGGAATACCTGGGCTTCATGTCCGGCAATCCCCATCTCCCGCCCTTGGGCGTCTACTACGATGTGGAGCAGCAGAACAACATCCTGAGCCTCAACGATACGGAGCTGCTGGCCGTGATCAGCGCCTTCTGCGGCACCATTGAGGACTGCGGCCTCAAGGCCGGCGTCTATGCCAGCACCAACATCTGGAACACCAGACTGCAGAGCAGCGAATACAACAAGTGGGTCCGCTGGGTCGCCCAGTGGGGAACCAACACGCTCACAGCCTCAGGCGGCGCCCATCTCTGGCAGTACGACAACAATGGGGCCATGCCCGGCGTCTCAGCCAAGATCGATCTGGACTACTGGCTGGGCGATGTGGGAGATTTTACCATGCGCTGCACTGCGACGAAGACGGCCCCGGGCTGCGAAACAAGAGGGACCCTTACCTGTACCTGCCTGGACAACGGTGAGAGCCTGGAGCTCCCCATCCACGCGCTGGGGCACTTGTGGGGAGAAGAAACCATCACCACAGAGGCCACCTGCGTCAACGACGGGGTCATGACCCGCTGCTGCTCCCGCTGCGGCGAAGCCCGGACAGAGACCTACAGCGACCCCAATAACCACAATTATGTCAACTATATCTGTATCCGCTGCGACGCTCTGGCCTTTACCGACGTGAAGCCGGGCAAATACTACTACAACGCGGTCCGCTGGGCGGTACAGAACGGGATCAGCTCGGGCACGGGGGACAAGAGCTTCTCGCCCAACCACATCTGCACCAGGGCGCAGGTGATGACCTTCCTCTGGAAGGCCTGCGGCTCACCCAGTCTCTCCGCCAACGCGCCGACGTTCTCGGACGTGTCCAATGACGCCTATTACGCCAAGGCAGTCCGCTGGGCGGCGGAGCGCGGCATAACCTCCGGCGTCGGCGGCGGCAGATTCGGCGTCAATTCCGCCTGCACCAGGGAGCAGGTGATCACCTTCCTGTGGAAGGCCGCCGGCAAGCCGGCCCACGGACAGGCGGAATGCCCCTTCAGCGATGTGAAGCCCGGCAGCTACTACTACGATGCCGTCCTTTGGGCGACGGGACGGAGCATTGCCAGCGGCGTCAGCAGCGACCGATTCGGCGTGGGCGAGGGCTGTACCCGCGCGCAAACCGTCACCTTCCTCTACAAGGTGTACGGGCAGAAGTAAAAAAGAAAACAGGAAGAAGGAACAGCTTGGGATCCCCCCGAGCTGTTCCTTCTTCCTGCGCGTGGTCAGCGGTTGACTTTTTCCATGTGCTGCGACGCGGTTTTGGCCAAGAGTTTTTTGGTGCCTTTCTCGTCGAAGGCGATTTCCAGCAGGGCGTCGCTGCCCATCTTGGTCACGGAGAGGACCATGCCCCGGCCAAAGGCGGTATGGCGAACCGTGTCTCCCACCCGGAAATCCGGCGCAGGGGCGGCAGAGGGCGCCGCAGGCTTCCGCCAGCCCGCAAAGCCTTCCCCTTGAGGGGGAGGCGCCCCAGTGCGCATACCGGGGCGGTAAAGCTGGCTTTGATTCCTGCGCCCACTTTCCGCAAAGGGCAGATCGTCGTAGTACATCCCCTCGGTGCGCCCCGGCCGCTCCTGGGGCCGGATCCGGCCCTCCACCAGCTCCTCGGGGATGTCCCGGATGAAGCGGGAGAGCCGGTTCGCGGTGGTCCTGCCGTAGAGCATCCGCTGGCGGGCGTGGGTGACGGTCAGCGTCTGCTTGGCCCGGGTGATGGCAACGTAACAGAGCCGCCGCTCCTCCTCCAGATCGTCGCCCTCGCCGATGCTGCGGAGGCTGGGGAAGAGACCGTCCTCAGCGCCCACCAAAAAGACGTGGGGGAATTCCAGGCCCTTGGCTGTGTGAATGGTCATCATCACCACCGCGTCGGCCTCGGCGTCGTACTGCTCGATGTCGGTATACAGGGCGATCTCCTCCAGGAAGCCCTGGAGGGAGGCGTCGTCGGGGTGGTTTTCCAGATAGCCCACCAAAGAGGAGCGCAGCTCGCGGACGTTCTCCAGTCGGGTCCGGCTTTCCACGTCGGCGTGCTCCTCCAGCATCTTTGCGTAGCCGGTCTTCTCCACCAGGGCGTCATAGAACTCCGGCAGGGGCAGGGAGTCCAGCAGCTTCGCGCAGTCCTCGATCATGGCGGAGAAGGCGCTCAGCTTGGCCGCGCTCTTTTCCAAAGCGGGGTAGTGGTAGGCGTCCGCCAGCACCAGATACATGGGCAGGCCTTGATTCTCCGCCAGCCGCCGCACGCCTTCCAGGGTCTTGGCGCCGATGCCCCGGGGCGGATTGTTGACAATGCGGTTCAGCCGCAGATCGTCCGCCCGGTTGTTGATCAGCTGCAGATAAGCCAGCATGTCCTTGACCTCCGCCCGGTCAAAGAAGCGGGTGCCGCCGATGATCCGATAGGGGATGCCGTTGAACTTGAAGGAACGCTCCAGAGCGTTGGATTGGGCGTTGGTCCGGTAGAGAATGGCAAAGTCCTTGTATTTTGCCGGAGGGGCCAGGGCGAAGATCCGACTCGCCACATAGTTGGCCTCCTCGGCCTCGCTGGCGGTCTCCTTGACGGTGATCCCCGTGCCGGCGCGGTTCCTGGTCCAGAGCTTTTTGCCCTTGCGGCTCTTGTTCTGGCTGATGACGGCGTTGGCCGCCTCCAGGATCTGCGGGGTGGAACGGTAGTTCTGCTCCAAGCGGATCAGCCGGGCCCCGGGAAAGCGCTCCTCAAAGCTCAGAATGTTCTCAATGGTGGCGCCGCGGAACTTATAGATGCTCTGATCGTCGTCGCCCACCACGCAGATGTTCTCCCGGCCCCCAGCCAGCAGGGCGGAGAGCAGGTACTGCAGGTGGTTCGTATCCTGGTATTCGTCGATCAGCACATAGCGGAAGCGCTGCTGCCAGGCGGTCCGGACCTCCTCGAAGTCCTGAAGCAGCTTCACGGTCAGCAGGATGATGTCGTCAAAGTCCAGGGCGTTGGCTTCCTGAAGCCGCCGCTGGTACTCCGCGTAGCAGGCGGCGATCACCGCCAGTCGTTCATCCCCGGCGCGCTGGGCCCGTCGGGCGTAATCCTCCGGGAACTGCATAACGTCCTTGGCCCGGCTGATCTGCTTGAGGATCAGTCGGGCGGGGAGCTCCCGCTCGTCCACGTTCCGGTCCTTCATCACGTCCTTCATGACCCGCTCGCTGTCGGCGGTGTCGTAGATGGTAAATTGCTTATCATAGCCAAGCCGGTCGATCTCCCGCCGCAGGATACGGCAGCAGGCGGCGTGGAAGGTCATCGCCCAGATCTCCTGGGCCGCCGGCCCCAGCATGCCGGCCAGCCGGTCCTTGAGCTGATTCGCCGCCTTGTTGGTAAAGGTGATGGCGATGATCCGCCAGGGCTCCACCGGTCCCAGGGCGCAGAGCGCCGCGGTTTCCGGGTCCATGGGCCCGGACCCGGCGGCGGCCCGCTCCAGGGCTTCCAGCTCCGCCTCGCCGAAGCCCGCGGGGATCTCCCGGGTGTCCGAGGCCCGGCCGAACCGGATCAGGTTGGCGATCCGGTGGATCAGCACCGTGGTTTTGCCGCTGCCCGCGCCCGCCAGCAGCAGCAGGGGCCCCTCGGTGGTCAGCACGGCCTGCCGCTGCATCTCGTTGAGCGAATCAAACTCCCGCCCGATCAGCTCCCGCCGCAGGGCGACGAATCGTTCTTTCTGTTTCTCGTCCATATGGAGACCTTTCTGTATAAGAACTGTTTCTCAAGCTGAAATTGAAAAACACCCTATGTTTTTGCTTTTCGTTCCGCGTGTTTTGTTTTCCGACGTTCCATATCCCGGTTGAGCAGTCCGCCGCAATAGAAGAAGCAGATGCTCACATAGAGCCAGAACATGGCCATGGCGATCACCGCCAGGCTTCCGTAGTAGAGGGAATAGTTGGCGATCCGCTCCACGTAGAAGGTGAAGAGCTGGGCGAAGATTACCCACAGCACCGCAGCGAACAGAGCTCCGGGCAGGGAGGAGAGGAAGCGGTTGCAGCGGTTGGGGAAGACGGTGTACATGACGGTGAAGAAGAGCGTCAGCATCGTCACGGTCAGCACGTATTTCAACCGGGAGATCCGCAGCAGCAGCTCGCCCAGCAGGCTGCCCTCCTGCAGCAGCAGAAAAATCAGATCCTGACTGATCAGATGCAGAGCCAGGATCACGACGACGGCTGCGATCCCGGCCAGGGAAAACAGGATGCAGCGCAGTCTCAGCAGCAGACCGTTTCGGGTCTCGATCACCACATAGATCCGGTTCAGCCCCCGCATCAGACTCAGTACGCCGTTGGAGGTCAGCCACAGAGCCACCACGGCGGAGATGGACAGCACGGCAGGGGAGTCCACGGCGAAGAGCTCGTCGATCATGTAGTCGGTCAGGGCGTACAGACTGGCGGGGACAGCCTTCTCCAGCAGGACCCGCAGGGAGTCCGGGGAGATGGGGGTGTATTGCAGAATGCTGATCAACAGCATCGTGGCCGGAAAGATGGCCAGGATCCAGAAAAAGGCGGCATAGGCGGAAAAAATGTGGATCTCCATCCGCCGTACCCGGCGAAAAAACCAGGGGATCTCGCGCAGCCATTTCATACGGCATCCTCCTTCGGCCCCGCAGGACCCGGAATACAACTATTATACCAGCAGCCGCTGGGAAATGCAATCAGAATTTGCCGCCCGCATGCTCCGGCAAAGCAAGGATTATAAAAAATTAGGGATTGAAATTGAAAATAAATGATGATATAATATACTGTGAAATGTAATGTGCATTTCTATGCGCATTTACAAGAAGCGATAGGGACGTCCTCTGTTTTTTGGAAAGGAGTCATGCATATGATGAAAAGAGCGCTCAGCGTTGTACTGGCCCTTGTCATGCTGGCCTCCCTGCTGGTCGCGCCGGTCAGCGCCGTAAAGGCAAAACCCATGGAACGGATCCGGGAAGAGGATGGGAGCTCAGCCCGGCGGAATCCCTCTGTCCCGCTTCGGGATGTTCAAGCAGCGACCGGCGAGAATCTTGATGAGTTTGAGGATATCGACATCTACTTTGTTAATGAGACGGATCTGGGAAGCGTCTATGTGAACTACTACCCTCAGGAAGATCCGCCTGAGGAAGTCGATTCCAACGAAGAACTGGATTTCCAGGGAATAGAGAAGGACGGTCACAACTACTATAAAATCACCCTGAATACCGAGTTATATGACCGTATCTTCTTCCATGACGGCCAAAACGGCGGCTATGAGTCCGGCCACCAGACCGAAGAGCTGCAGTTTATACGGGACGCCTGGGACGATCCGCTGGATGAAAACGGCAACCGCTATGTGGTCTACTACGTCTATCGCGAGGATGGCAAGCTGAACGTCAACGAGCTGATCAATGACGTCTGGCCCCAGGAAAAGCAGTACACAACGCTGCCCACCTGTACGGAGCCGGGCGCAAAAGCCTATGTGGGTCTGCGGACCGGCGTTCCCCTGGAGGAAAAACCGGTCCCCGCTCTCGGCCACCTGCCCGGTGAGCCGGTAAAAGAGAATGTGACAGCGCCTACTGAGACTTCTGAAGGCGGCTACGATATGGTCGTCTACTGCCAGCGTTGCGGCATTGAGCTGAGCCGCGTGCACACGGTCCTGCCCGCTCTTGATCTGGTGGACCTGTACTTCGTCGATCAGGACGACAACGCCAACGCTTACGTCTACGCTTTCGGCAACGGCAATGAGAACGCCGCCTTCCCCGGCGTGCAGATGACGGCAGTCGGCGTGGACGAGCACGGCGACAACTGGTACAAGGTCACGGTGGACCGGAACGTCTACACCAACGTGATCTTCTCCGGCGGCGCTTCCGATACCCAGACTGCCAACCTGGGCCTGGGCAATGGCGGATACATCGTTTACTACGTGAATAACCACACCGGCTATCAGGGCGCCGACGTCTGGCCTGCTCCTGCGGTTGTGGTCGCGCCCAGCTGCACCGAGGCCGGCACCACCACATACACCGGCCTGCTGACCGGTGAGACCCACGTCAACGAGACCCCGGCCCTGGGCCATGACTTCGGCGAATGGGCGGTCACGACCCCCGCCACCTGCACCGAAGCCGGCGTGGAGACCCGCAGCTGCTCCCGCTGCGACGCGACGGAGACCCGTCCCGTGGACGCCCTGGGCCATGACTTCGGCGAATGGGCCGTGAGCACCGAGCCTACCTGCACCGCAGCCGGCGTGGAGACCCGTAGCTGCTCCCGCTGCGACGCGACGGAGACCCGTCCGGTGGACGCCCTGGGCCACAAGGCTGCTGCGGCGGTCAAGGAGAATGAAGTGCCCGCCACCTGCACCGCAGCCGGCTCCTATGACATGGTGGTTTACTGTGAGCGCTGCGGCGCGGAGCTGAGCCGTGAGCACTTTGCCACCGAGCAGCTGCCCCATACCCCCGGCGAGACCGTGATCGAGAACGAGACCGCCGCCACCTGCACCGCGGAGGGCGGATACGACGAGGTCATGTACTGCACAGTCTGCGGCACGGAGATCAGCCGGACCCACAAGACCACCGAGGCCTTGGGCCACAACTTCGGCGAATGGGCGGTCACGACCCCCGCCACCTGCACCGAAGCCGGCGTGGAGACCCGCAGCTGCTCCCGTTGCGATGCGACGGAGAACCGTCCCGTGGACGCCCTGGGCCACAACTTCGGCGAATGGGCGGTCACGACCCCCGCCACCTGCACCGAGGCCGGTGTGGAGAGCCGCAGCTGCTCCCGCTGCGATGTAGTGGAGACCCGTCCCGTGGACGCCTTGGGCCATCTGGCCGGCGAGGCTGTGGAGGAGAACCGCGTGGAGCCCACCGCCACCACCGAGGGCGGCTACGATACGGTGGTCTACTGCCAGCGCTGCAACGCGGAGCTGAGCCGCGAGCACACGGTCCTGCCCGCCACCATGAACGGCTACTTCCTGATCGGCCCCAACGGCTGGACCGTGAACGACATCGACGAGAACAACGTCTTCACCGTGAACCCCGACAACCAGAACGAGTACATGCTGAACACCACCCTGACCGCGGGCGATCCCATCAAGGTCGTACACGTGGCGAACGGCGCCATCGACGCCTGGTATCCCGACGGAGAGGGTGCGGAGTACACCGTGGACGCAGACCACGCGGGCGAGAAGACGATCTACTTCAAGACCAGCTATGACAATGCCTGGGCGGACTTCGGCGGATACTTCTACATCGAAGCGAACCCCGTCGGCCCCACGGATCCGATCCTGGAAAACAACTTTGTCATCTATTCCTCCGCCACCATCGGCATCGAGGTCTAC
>JAEEGL010012886.1_pt1 | contig 10317 bp, 21 predicted proteins | sample 9134231 | NCBI WGS metagenome assembly JAEEGL01 (sample SAMN16246548, study PRJNA631951) | gut metagenome | biome: gut microbiome; feature: rumen; material: fiber-attached | host: Bos | place: Iran: Karaj | collected 2018-10
CCTAAGATATTGAGACCAACTGTTTCCCATGGATAAACTACAGCAAATTCGGCTGTATTTGGAATAGGTGGAATATTAGTCCATCCTTCCCCCGCTTCATTACTGTTTAACCATGGATAAATTAACGCAAGACCTGCCGCGCGCGGACGTGGTGGCATGATGTGTAAGTCATATTCTAATAGTAAATCACGGGTACGTTCTCTATTACTTCTGTACATCGCGCGTCACCCTCTTTATTAACCAAGGAGGTAGTTTAAATGCGGCATAATAAGAATCTACCTCTGCATATTTTAATTGCCCGTCTTGTTCTACATATGGGTTGCGTTTTATTACAATATCCCATGTATAGCGACTGCCGCGGTCGTCTGGCTCGATATCTAATGTGTCTTCTGGCGTAAAATGAAAAGTTAGTACATCTGAATCCATTTCAGCTTGAATTTCTCTTTTAGTTGTCTATGTAAGATTATCATAAATTGCAAGAATTGCAACATCACCTAGTGCAACTTCTCCCTGGGTGGGAATTTTAAAGGTTCCTGTATCACCCTATGGAATTATTAGCCTTCTGCCAATTAATCTAATCATGTGTATCACCACCCAAGTTTTTTCTTATATTTTTTATACAATTCTTCTTGTGACTCCATTATTTTCACAATATCATATCCAATGGTTTCCAATTCAAGAAGTCTCTTTTCTGCATGGCGTAATTCTTTATCTACGTCCATGATATATTTATCTAAATCTAGAGCTGCCGCAACTTCACCAAGTGTGTATAACTCTAGTCTCATGCTCTAATATAGGGTTTTAGTCTCTTTCTCCCAGTTAATCCATTTTGTCATAAGTTCTTTAATAGAATTGCGTTTTGTGCCGGTATCTACGGCATGTGTATTATATTTATACCATGATGCTGGAATAATTTCAATAGGAGGAGTGTCTTCAATTTTTATTAATCTAAACCAGTGTTTAGCATAATAATGCTATAGGCAACGGAAATTTAATTCCTCTTCTATTTGATGGTAGAATTGACATTGAGAAAAGCCCCAGAGGCCCAGAAAATCATAAGCTTGCGCGAACTCATTATGATATTGTATACCTAATTTCATATGAGTTGCTAGTTTACTATAAATTTCATCTACTGTCATAGCGGTATCCTCCTTATATAAAAAAGGGGCGAGGAAAATCCTCGCCCCTGTATATTAACGAATTTTGGTAACAACAACATTAATATGCGCATCGCTTAGCGCGGTTGTTCCATTCATAAATTGAAGAGTAGTAGGACTGGTTAGGTAATTACAATTACAATTATTTTCTAATACACGAACGAAAGATTTGAAGCCAAAAGTTCTCGTGTCGGTTACCGCGGCAGGTACAAAAGTAGAGACTGCCTGCGGCTGCGCAACACCATTTACGATAAGCTGTACAGATACTTCTGTAGCGGCATCTGGAGTTGCAAAGCCATCCATTTCTACTAAATATACGCCCTGTTTGTTAAGTTGAATTGTCGCTGGTGCGCTTAATACTTCTGCACATCCTTTATCCATAACGACATTGTTAAATGGAAATACTGTATTTGCGGCAACCTCTAAATTATCAGAATATACTTGTAACATAAATCATTCCTCCTTATAATAAAAAAAAGAGGACGTACTAAGTACGTCCCCTTATATGTTTTGGTGTACTTAATACACTCGGATTACATATTACATCCTCCACAGAATGGAGAGTTGCCGGCATTGTAAGTCCATCCATTAGGATAGCGTACAACACCCTGAAGTTGATTCTGGAGTTCTAACTGATTGATACGATTCTGCATAGCATCCATCTTATCGCCCATAAACATATCTTTAATGGCCTGAGCCTGTGCAACAATATTAGCGTTAGTGGCTGCATCACGCATAGCAGCATCATAGTTATTTTGCATTAACTGACGGGTTAAACTACCGCAGCATTCATTCTGGTGGGCTAATAGGTTAGCTTGACCTACTGCTAAGCCAGCAATATCGCGCTGTAGTTCATTATATTTATCGCCTATGAAAGAAGTAACATCATGATAGACCTGATTGGTAGTAGCTACTGCCTGAGCGGTGCCTGCGGTTACAGCGGCTAAAATATCACGAGTCTGAGCCTGTAAATTCTGATTATCAAATCCACGATTAATATCGGCCTGAATCGCATTGCCATTGCCGCCATTATTCCATCCAAAACCGCCACCCATCATAGCAAGGATAGCAAATAGCCAAATCATTCCGCCCCAACCATTACCGAAGCCGTCGCCATCACGACTCATTAGAGCTACATCAGAAGCAGATAAACCGTTTTCACCCATAGTAATCACTCCTTTTTTGTAAAAGATTTTTGAGTAATAGTAGTGTTTGGGTTTCTCTTTCTTATTCTTCTAAGTATTATTTCACGGCATATTATGTTGTACACCATTTAATGTCCAATTTAAATGTGTTTGTATAAGAAAGTAAAACCCTTCCTACAATTTTAATGTAGGAAGGGTGAGAAAAAGTCAGATAATTTTTTTTGAGGTTATGATTTTTGTTTTAAAATTATGCTAAACGAATCCATATACGACCATCTAATGGTACGTTATCTTCTGGCCATGTATCAGGAGAGGGGATCCCTGCGACATAGCCTAAAATACAATCTGGATAATCACGAATTTCTTCGCGGGTCATAATATCTACTGTGCCATTAGGAGCGGAGCATACAGCCATACCTGCTTGATAATTTTCGCGAAGTTGATACGGGTATACTAAAGCACGTCCTGAAACTGCGAATGGTACACCATTTTCATCTCCAGGAAGACAGGTTCCAAACGTATCAGAACATACGGAGCATCCTGGTATTAAGCGCGCATCAGCTTTTACTAAAATACATTCGTTTGTTTCTTTATATACGCGACCCGGTTCATGTGTTAACGCTAAACGATCTTCAGCATAGTCAGCATGGCCGCCACTTTGAATGTTTACCCAAAAACGCACACCACCATTAGAATGAATACGCCACTCATTTTGATATACATCCATGGCTGCATAGTAGCCATATGAAGGAGCGGCGTTTAAAACGATTTCACCGCCTTCACTGCTACCGTTTTGAGCACGCACGTATATATAACTTGAATCTACAATTGCACAATTAATATTACCGGTACCAGTTAAACCAGTACCTATTCCAGCGCCAGACGCAAAATAAAAAGTGCCATTTTTTGCTGCCATACTATCCCATACAGAACCATTACGATAAAAGTTAATACCCTCACCGTGAGCATCGGATGTATCAGACATGAAAATACCATTTACTCCCACTATGTCTGAATTATTCAAATGTAATGCATAATCGGAAGGACCATTATAATGGTTAGCGCCTAATGATAAAATATTTGCATACATATTTTGAATATACGAGTAACTAAAATACCAACTACTAGTGCCTAAACCACAATGTCCATTTGTAGAGCCACCACTTTGTACAGGAATAATACCGGCTGAAGTAGTACGTATCCATGAATCTCCATTATCTGCACCACGCATGCCCCAATATCCATTAGCATTAACAGCACCTAATTTATTATTAGTTGCTACAGGCTTTCCACCGCTAAAATAGATAGGGGTATTAGAATTACCAGCATTAGAGGTTAATGCCGTAGCAGTGGCAGCATTTCCTGTGATACTAATACCCCATGTACCACTTGCTCCACCACCAGTTTTTGTTACAGTATAAGAAGTATAATTCGTACTGGTTAAAATATGTTGTTCAGTATATGTTCCATTAGAAATACCTACATAATATGCATTATTATAATGTGCTACAAAAAAACCGCCATAGGGTGAGCTATCATATCCACTTAAAAAATAGCCTAGACATAAGGAACCATTACTATAAGCAGATGAATAGTGTGAAACCAAAATATTACGTGGTTCAGATGTCTTATAACTATTAAAATACGTCTATAATGCCGCAGCATGACTGCTTCCGCCAACGTTTGCTCCTGTAACATTAAGTGTACCAGTTGTTTTTGGTACAGTTACAGAATATGTAGGAGTAATACGTGAAGTAGTAGGATAATAATTAAACTAAATAGTTTCGCCACTTCCACTATCATCCCAAGTACCTAATTCTAACACTGTGGTAGATTCAGAGGTGCCACGTACCCTAAGAAAGCCTCCATCATTTACATTATCCATCTAGTATGGTATAACTAGACCATTCTGATAAAATGAAATAGCATGTACATTTGCCATACCACTTAAATTTGCCGCAGTTTCCGATATGTCAGTAGTATAAAAGAAATAATCATTATTAATACTCCAGACGCCATCTACATTTTTTATCCAATAAGTGCCAGTATTATCTAATGCTGTACCATTTTTAGTTAAACAAAAATTACCAGCACTATTAGTGGCAAAAGCCCATGTTTTTGCACTAGTACCAGTGCTTCCAGTATTATCTGAACCGCAAAGAGAAATACACGTGTAGCCAGATGGTGCCGCATGAATACGAACTCCTTCATTCCAACTTCCACTAGCTGGCGTCAATTCAATACGTGCACCAAATATAGCTCCCTCTACTTCGAACCAAGCGGGATTTGCATCTGTCCCGCCTATAACTTTTAGTCCAGCGGGAGAGCGATAAACATCATGATCTGTATAAATTAAATGTACTGGCTATACACCTGTATTTTCCTAAAATGTAATTCGTGGATTTGTACTCGATGCTGTCATTGTTCCATCAGTGACACCACCTAAAATTAAACGATGAAACGGATAGTCGGTAGTGCCTAGTGCTGCGGTTGTATCATTAGGAGTACCAGCGCATGCAATTGTATTACTAACAGTAAAAAATCCATTATGCTTTACTCTCATTAATTCCGTAGACCCGTAATATAATCCTAAGAACGCGCTTTCACTATCATCCATACTTTTAATACACCATGGACCACCGGTATGATAATAAGGAATAATAGTAATTCTATCAATAGAAGTTAATGCCGAAGGCGCTGATGTCACCGCTCTTTGACCTATAATAATGCTTTCTTCCGCAATACCCTTTCCAGCAAGTACTCGCGCTTTCCATGTAGTCATATTTTGTGAGCCATTCGCCATATGCTCACCTCCATAATAAAAAATAAGGGGTGCGTATTAGGCAACCCCTCATTGTTGTAGCACCAAACCGGCGCAAAGCTGCGGCCCAATACCACAAATATATTATATCATATATAATATGAAAATGTCAAATGTTGAATTTAAATGTTAAAGTTACATTATAAAACATTTTATCATTCACTAAGTTTTCATTGATGGAAGTAATTTCTGCATCAACATTCTTTAAATCATAAATTAATACATCATCAGCATATATTTCAATACTACTGATATCTACCCCTAATAATTCATTAATGGTTGTATCTCCATTACTAATATTAATATATGCACTACTAGTAATAGTATTATCACCAGTTAAATTAGTAGTTCTACTATATCCATCAATCTAATATTCATAAGTATTTAACTTAATCTTAACCATATTAAATTCCTCCCGAAAGTTGATTAATCAACCAATTAATATCTATATTATAATTACGAGCCATATTCTGGGCAATACTTTCTAAATTATTACTTCGTAGTAAATTAGCGATTGCCGCAGTATTTGGATTATTCTATAACATCTGCGCTAATGCCGCTTCTGGATTCTATGCGGTTTTAATCTGTTGCATCATTCCACGCACTTGCTCAATTGCTTGATTCAACTGGGCTTGTTGCGTTTGGGGATACACTCCGTTTCGCATTTGACTTATTCTACTTGCCATTTATCCATTCCTCCACTGCGCCTAATCGCGCGAGAATATCATCCATATTGACGGGTTCGGCTTTCTTATGTGGTAGAACATCAAATGGTTCTACTGTTTTATTACCATTTGCATCAGTACGAATCCACCAAATTAAATCATTATCTGCATCTGGTAGCCAAATATCACTATTTGGTCCCATTGGAAATTGCCATGCCGCATTTTCTCCATGAATTGGTTCTGCATGGTATGTGGGTAAAGGTGCATTAAATACTCTTGGCTGGGTATTTGGATAATTCCATGAATTATAAGGATTGAATTGCGCCTATCCCATCATCATATTATTATTCTGATTCTGATTCCAACTGTTCATTTACTGGTTCCTCCCCATACTTTCTGCCGCATTTTGGACAGTAGTCACATTGCCGCAAATTATTTGCTGCGTCAAAAAACCATAAATATTCTTTTTCTTTTTTCTTTCTTCCATCCCAACAATATGGGCATCCAAATTCTTCCATAAAATACCTCACTTTAATATATCTTCAATAGTTTTGAGAGTAGATTTTAAACTATTGTAAATTTCCTATAATTGGGCGCGAGTAATTACTTTATTCTCGCCTAAAAACTTATTCATAACATATCCCTTCATTCCATTATAAGTTACTTCGGACCAAGTAGCGGTTGTATTTGCTACTTCTAACTAAGTCCCATAAGGGATTCGCGTGAGAACCCTTGCAGATGCAAGCGGTTCTTCACGCAAATTTAATAAACCTTTGTCTGGTGTATTTACAAAAGTTTTCATTCAGAAACCACAACCTGTTCTAAATCTAACTGTTCAACTTGAGCTTCAATCGCTGCACGAATGGTTTCTTCATCAAAGGTTAATCCTTTCTTTTCTAATAGTTTCTTAGCCAGATTTAAAGCATATGCTAATTTGTCTTTACCCATTTTTGCACCGAAGATTTTCTCTGCGGCATAAACTACAGTTTGAGCAATGCCCCATAGCATAGAAAGTTGTTGAGCAGATACATGACTCTTAATATAAGGCCATACGATTACAGTTGCTACAAAACCAAGAATAAGAATTGCACCTAATAAAATTTGAGTAATATTCATAGCGATATTACCTCCTTTTTTCTTTTATTATATCATATGTGGTAATAATTTGTCAAATGTTAACTTCTTGCCATCCCGCTGGATAAGCAGACGGCGACCAGATATTATTTGCAATAACACTTTCATATACCTTACCATCAAACATTACACGATCACCAATTTGATATGGGTTGGTACTATCAGGTTGTTCCCATTCTGGTATAACATTTGCATCTGGAATAAGAACTTTGGCCCATAAACTAGGCGCGGCAGTAGGAGTCCATCCTGCTTGTGCAGTATGTGTCTATAAACATTTGTATAAAATTCCGTCATAAAGTACTCTAATATCTTTTTCGTAAGTCCCTGCATCTTCATGCCAAGTAGGAAAAAGATTGGGTGCTTCAAGCGCATCCTCATCTGTTAATGATAAAGCCGCTTTCTCTATATAGGGACGGAGTTTTTGCGCTAATTCACGTAATGTCATCATCAATCAACTCCTAATAAGATTTTTGCGGCATCTAATTCCTCCTACAGAGCCGCGATACGCGTACTCTATAGAAGTAAATATTCATCTTTGGTATACTCTGTGCAATTATAGGTATAACCATTGAAATGACGACCATCAATGTTTTCAGAATAAGAAGTGATATTATCTGCTACAAATACTGCATTAGCCGTAATTTCTATTTCCTGAGGGCGTACGACACTTTGCATATTATTATGTATTTTCATAGCAATCAGCCTCCTATATATGTGGTCCACTTAGTAATATTATTAGTATATGTGGCTCCTTTAGTAGGGATATACATTAAGCGTGCATTGTAATTATGAGTAGAAGTAGAGGCTGCTGTATCACAAGCATAATAGAATGGGCCATTACTATCTTTAAATCCATATGTACCGCCTAAAGCTACAATTTTATTAGCACTCAAATTAGCAACTGTCCAAAGGTTATCGCCAACTGGGAGTAAACTATTAGCAGTACTGGCGCATTCTACTGGTAAAAATATCCAGTCGTAATCTTCTGAGCCATATCCCATAGCACTAATCCAACCATACTGTGAGGGAAGGTTAAATCCTATATATTCATAATTATTACCAATAATACTTGGAGTATAGTTGTAATTAGTACAAATATATGGTGCACCGCCCTAGGATTTTCCATCACCTAAAATATTAATACCACCAATCATTTGCCACATATTACCCCATGGATTCTCCATACCACGATAACTAATAGCGCGTTTTCCGGCTTCAGTATTAGTAATTAAAGTACCATTGTTATTACTTACTGTAGAAGTAGCATGACCGGTGGTATTACCTAATGCCGCGGTCGAGCCAATAATGGCAGAACAATTAATATTTGCGGTAAAAGCTAAATTAGAAATACCCGCTTCTAATGATTCTTGACCATTCATACTACCAAATTCTACAATCTCAAGCATCTAATTAGCACTAATTGCTTTCATATTCATGATATGCCATCCGGTACCACGTGCTTTTGCCGCAGTTTCTGCTTGCGCGATAGTAATATTGCTAATAGGTTGTGCACCGCTGATTGAACATAGTTTATTATTATTAATCGTACCTTCATAGGCAGATAATAATACATAATCATATTCTTCTCCGTCACCCGCATCAAATAAGGGATGTAATTTAAATCCATATGCAGGTTTAGAAGAAAGAATGATTTCTTCTTGATAAATAGCAGAACCTTTTGCAAGTTTAGTACTATTTGTAATATTACGCTGATAATAGAATTTAGGCTGATAAATCATAACTTGACCATTAGAACCATCATCAGCATATCCACTTTCACCGTAGAAAGCGTTAATTGTACCATCATCGGCTACATTACATCTTACACGTCCACCGTACATTAGATATTCATCAAAGTCTTCACCCATTGTGAGAGAGGCGGCGTCCTGAGTGCGAGTAAGAATTTTATCCTGATAATTAATATCTAATCCCAATGCTCCGTCTGCTGCATAAATACCAGTACGAATTAGAGCCTCTAAAATTTCACTTTCTTTTGTACGACCCGCAGTAATGTTGCCATCCTCTCCAACAACTACCATTTTACCCGCATTGGCGGTTCCGAGGTTAGAAATGCCGCCACCTCCAGCAGGAATTGCGGCAACTGCGTTATCCACATAGGTTTTAGATGCATAGCTGTTTAAGTCTACAGAATCTACCTTATTCCCCAATGCATCCGTGATTGCTTTCTGCGTCATGGTACCATCTTCATTGGAGCCAGTACCTTTATATAGTTTGGTTAAATTTTCAGTATGAAGAGTATCATCAGGATAGGTTGTAATTACTTGAATGGTGTTAGCATTTGTACCCTCTACCATATTGGCAGAAACGTCTAAATTTTTAATCTCATCCTGTACATCTTCAATATCGATTGTATTGATTTGTGCGCTTTGCGCCGTTTCGAGTGCCTCTTGGGCTTCGGTTAGTAGAGATGCGGCTTCTTCGCGCGCAGTCGCTATTTCATCTGCGGCGGATTCTACTGTTTGAATTGCGGCTGTAGCACTAGCCTATGCGGCCACAGCATCCTGTGCGGCCTTCTCGGCTTTGGCTACGTACGCTTCTGTCTTGCCCTGCGGAGTCATGGCTCGCGCGAGCATTATATCTAAAATGTCCATTTTATCACCTCGTTATTTTGGCACATTAGAATGGCCCTATGAAAAAGTTAAAATACCATTTGGAGAATCAGAAATAAACTCTATTCCACCGCCAATTGTTACTATATATACACTATCAGCCGAATCCGTGCCTGTAATTAAAATGCAGGTAGAACCTACATCATTTCGCCATATAATATAACCAATATCTGCATCATGTATCTCCTGCCAAGTTTTATCTAAAGTAGGAGGATTGTCTCCATTCTTTATTTGGTGTACAACCAGAATCCCGCCATTTGCGGCAATTCCCTACTCCATTTTATTAAGTTTTGCGCTGGTTACTGTGTCACCAGCAGACCATTGTGTTGGTTCGTATGACATTGCGCATCACCTCAGTTCTAAGGCAGTGTTGGGTAATCGTCCAAACTAGTTGCAGTAAAAGCGAAGCCCTATAATGACAGTAGTATTGTATATTCGTCGGACATGTACACAATCCCATCTATTCGTAAAAACTAAAAATAATCATTCATCTCTACTTTAGCTAATACTGTTTTCTACTAAAATGCATCTAATATTTCTCCCATCGTTTTATCCAGTCTATTTTCTGCCGCAATTATATTAACAAGAAATACTTGGCTATTATTAGCCAATGCTTGCTCTAATTTATTTAATTTGGCGCTTGTAACTGTATCGCCAGATTTCCAAACTGTTGGTTCGTATGACATATTATATCACCTCATTCTGATTTTGGTACTTTCTAAGGATAAGAATCAGCGCTATTAGATATAAAACGCTCGTAATCTA
>JAEEGL010681566.1_pt1 | contig 10317 bp, 8 predicted proteins | sample 9134231 | NCBI WGS metagenome assembly JAEEGL01 (sample SAMN16246548, study PRJNA631951) | gut metagenome | biome: gut microbiome; feature: rumen; material: fiber-attached | host: Bos | place: Iran: Karaj | collected 2018-10
GATCATAGAACTCAGCCTTACCAGGAAGGAGTCTGCCCATCTCATTGTTGCCTATGTAATATACATTCTTGGTATGATTAAGAATTGCCGGCACATCTGAAGCAACAAAAGTCTCTTCCTCTGTCACTCCAATGATCATAGGGCTATCTTTTCTAGCTACATAGATTTCATCTGGATAATCAGCAAACATTACTTCCAGAGCGTATGAGCCGCGAACTCTTACCATGGTCTTAGCAAGAGCATCAATAGGGCCAACCTTATACTTCTTGTAGTAGTAATCAATAAGCTTAATAGCAACCTCAGTGTCTGTATCGCTGTAGAATTCATACCCGTTCTTAATAAGCTTTTCTTTTAATTCCTGATAATTCTCAATAATACCGTTATGTACACCAACAACCTCAGATAAAACAGTTCCTGAAGCGGATCCTGTACAATTGCCCGATACATGAGGATGAGCATTTGTCTGTGAAGGGCCACCATGAGTTGCCCATCTTGTATGGCCTATACCACAATAACCATGTACACTAGCACCATCATCTGTCTTCTCCTCAAGATTCTTGAGCCTTCCAACAGCCTTAACGACTTCTGCCTTATTGCTTCCATCTCGTACTGCAATACCGGCTGAATCATATCCTCTATATTCGAGTTTTTTTAATCCTTCAAGCAAAATTGGTGCAGCTTGACGTTTTCCAATATATCCAACTATTCCGCACATATCAATTCCTTTTATTCTTTTCCATTTTTCAAAAGTTCGTTATTAAAACACCTATAAGATGTACATAATATTTTTTCTACCTACCCCCGCTGAGAATCTTATATATTCTAGGAAAAAACTTATTTAATAAACTAGCAATAATATATATTATGAACAATGTTATCCATGGAGTAATTAAATACGCTACCGCACAGGCAAAGTCACTTTTCATTTTGATAGATAATTTTGCTATAACTTTCATAATAATTGTTATTGGTATAACATGGCATGCATATATAAAAAAAGATTGCTTAATAAACCATTTAGCTCTGGGAAATTTAAAATTTTCAAAAGCAATCCATACTGCTAGCGGAGATACAAGCAATAGAACATGAAATAATAATTCCAAATTCATGTATTTAAGCACAATCAAAGCTAATAAAATGACTACACACAAGCATTTTAAAATATTGTTATCACATGTCTTCTCAATAACTTCTCTATGATAAAAAGCTATATACCCACCCATCACAAAGAAAAACAGGCCTGAAATATTAGAGTATATAGCTACAGACAATAGTGCTAGCAATAACAAAGTCAATTTGGATAACCATTTATGATTTAGTATGGCGTATATCACAGGGCAAAAAAGAATAAAAAGTATCAAATCTTGCAAATACCAAAAGGGGAAATTATTTTTATGTAAAATGACTGCCTTAAAGAGATTAACTGCTGTCAATTCAACTACACTCGTATCATTCATGAATCTTACAGCAGCAGTATGCGTCAGTACATAATAGAATAAAAAACAAAATAAATTCCATAACACATACGGAATAACAAGCGTTTTTATGCGCTTTATCATTTTATTTTTTATTTCTTCTATTGAACCCTTTGAACCATCATGAAATGTAAAAAAGTGCACTCCAGATAACATAAAAAAAAAGGGGACCGCTACGCTTCCTATACCATCAGATATTATCCTAGTTAATATCCAATCAATAGACTTGTATGAATACAACAACCCCACATTTCGCAAATTGTTAGCATGGATATACATAACCAAAATAGACATTATAAAAGACAACCATATATTTTTTTCATATGTATTATTTTTATTGTGCGTCATTTCGGCTTTCAAAATCAGTATCATCCCTTTCTTATTTTCATAAATATAATGTTTTAATATTGGTCAATTGTTCTTCAGTATACTACCGTTCTTTGCATTTTTCTGCACATCCTATTTTTATCGCTATCAATTAATCGAAAATATATACTTAATAAAACTAACTGCTAATCTTCTTGACTATTTTTCTTAGCAAAATAACCATATCCTTCAAGCTTTCGTCTTTAAATATGGCTAATACAAGTGCATAAACAAGCATACCTATTACAATTTCCCCGAATGTTGATAACGCACCATATGGCAAAAACAAATTAACAATCACAATTACACTAGCCATAATTAAACTAGCAAAAAAATACACTATTATATATTTTAGGTTATACGCAAGTGAAAAAATCTTATTACTAAAGTAAAACATAATAATCATTCCACTTATTTCAGCAACATCTGATGCCAACAAAGCACCCAATGCCCCTAGTTTAGGTATAAGAAAAATATTCATACATAAATTTAAACCAGCTCCTACATATACCCCAATCGTATAATATTTTTGATTACCTGTAGCTATTAATATCATATTGCCTAATAAATGAGACCACGCTAAAGAAATTATCAAAATTGCCCCAGCAATTATCAACTTTTCAATTCCAACAAAATTAGATCCGTAAAACCAACTAGAAAAGTTATCAGCTACAGCAATTAATCCTAAGCTCATTGGAAACGCTAAAAAACTAATAAATTTGAAAACCTTACTAAAATGTTTTTTGACATTATCTATATTGCCTTTAGCATAATCATAAGCTACATGTGGTGTTGACACAGCGACCATTGCCGATGGCACTGCAGAAGCTAATCTAACCATCTTTTGAGCATTTTCATAATATCCAACAGATTTTTCACCAACCATGATTCCTAGCATCACCTTATCAAGCATTCCATACACTTGTATAGCTAAAGCTGGAATAAACAAAGACATAGATTCCTTAAAATGTCTCTGTATGTTTTCAATACTCATCTCTGTCTTTCGAAATAATGATTTATCCAAAGAAATAATCATTACCCCTTGGCCAATTAATTCGGAGCCAACCAATATTATAGTATATAACCATACATGTGATGGTTTTTTTACTAATAAAAAAATCATCACAAGCGATATTGCTTTTATAATGAAATTCCTAATGGCAATAGATTTAAAATCTTCTATTGCTCTATAATAATATGAAAAATCAAATATTGATGCGAACAAATAAAAAATAGATATTTTATACGTCAATTCTATTGAATAGCTATAAACAAAGAAAAAAACAAAATATACTACAATCGCAATAAGCATTAAGAATAATCTAGATATAAATATTTCCCAAAAAGAAGCTCGAAAAACATCTTTATCATCCCTCTTGTATGCTAGTTCTCGTGCCGCATATGTAGCATAACCCAAACTAGCAAATAAGATAAAGTATTGGGAGTACGTATGTGCCAAAGTAAATGTTCCTATTCCTTCTGCTCCTAATACTCTAGAAATATATGGTGTTGTAATTAAAGGTACAATAATTCTAAACAACTCATATGAAACGTTATATATAAAATTTGAACGTATTGTCTGTTTTCTCATAATTTCTCTCTTGCATTTTTACATTCCATAGAAGATCATATCTATTGAATGCTAAAAGAATAGCTATAAATGATAAAAAGTAATAATAATTCATATTTCCTGACCAAGATCCTATTATAAAGAACCAGGTCAAAAATACACCTGAAGCTATCTTTGCTGGATTATTGCTTCTAATCATTTTTAACGTTTTATTTACAACTGAAACAAATAAAAACGTTGCTGCAACTACCCCGTATTTCCAACAATAGTACAAAACAGAGTTTTCGCAGTTCCAGACTATTTCCCCATCATGGCCAGACTGTGTATCTCCAAATCCCCATCCAATTAGTATTTTAGGCGACTTGAATTTAACCAGAGTGTTCATTGTATAATCTACTCTATGCTGAAACGTATTAACATTATTACCAATCTGTTTATCTCCAATAGATAAGAATCGGCTCAAAATAGTATTTATAAAATCAGGGTAATAACTGACAAAATACCACCAACCAATTAACAAAACTCCAATAAATATAGAAAAGGTAGTAAAAGACTTTAAACCTGATTTATTATTCATTTTCTTACCTTTCATAACTATCATCAAAGTCGTAAAAGACATAATGCAAAGTATCCAATTTGTCCTAGTATAGGAAACTATAACTGAAGCAACTCCTATTATTTGTATAGCTACATATGAAAAAATACCAATTTTATCTACAATAGCATCTCTATTTGCCCAAACGATTAGAATTAGAAATGACGCACAATAAAAAGTCAATCCTATTGTAAAATCTCTATTAATACTTCCACGGTCAATATTATTCAATCCATTAACAAAAAAATCATGCCAACATTGAAAAAGTGTAGCTAATATACTAATAAACACAGCATAAACAATAAGTTTGTTTGCAGAGTCTTTCTTTTTTAATGATATATATTTCGTTGTCCAATAAGGTATGAAAAAGTATAGCCACATTTTAATGTCACGTACAATATACTGAATTTCATATTCTGAAGCCAATCCAATTAGTAGTTCAAATAATAAAACAAATACTGCTAATATCGTTGTTTTACGCACTAATGTCAATTTTTTACGATTTGAAATCAATAAAAAAATAATCATTAGTCCGATAAAAAAATCCGAATATACTAATGTCCCACCTATTCTATGTAAATCTAAAAATTTGTATCCTAGACCACACGATAAAAAAATAAATACAAAAAATACATATTCCAATTTGAATCCACCCTATCATTTAATATTCGGAACTATATTATAATAAAAATCTTCTTAATTTTTCTGCACTTTCAGCATTTTTTAATAAAAATCCATTAATGGCCAATTCATAATCATCACTCATTTTCATAGCTTCTTTTAAATCTACATTTGCAAAAGAATCTTCGTATTGAATCCCGACACCATAATCTGTAACAAATTTAAAAGTTTCATAACTTGGTATTATAACTGGAACTCCTGAAAAAATAGTGTCATATACAACACCACTTGATGTTCCTTTGTAATATTCTCTATATGGAAGAATTATATAACGACACTCTGATACTAGCCTTCTGTACTCCTCGTCACTTAAGTAACTATCAACAACTATGATTTTTTTATTATGATTCTCTGCAACTATAGATTGATACCGTTCTTTATCAGAAAAATCTCCAGCAACAATCAATGAATAATCTGAACTATTAACTGTCCTAATTACCGTCTCGACATCCTTATTATCAGTTATCCTCCCTACTACCCCAAAATCATATTTTTTTTCTTTTTTTCTAGGAGTTTCTTCGCTCATATATATATAATCCGGTAAGACAATATACTTTAGGCCATATTTTTTTCCAACTTCATCCAATGAACAAATAAACCCATTAATCCTTGATTTTACAAAATAATATACTATCTTCTCTAAAGCCGTTCTAATTCTATATTTGTATTCAATTAAATAAACACGCTGATTCTTTTTTTTATAGAATAAAGACAACAGATTTCCTAACATGCTATATGGTTGTAAAATAAAAATACCATCCTGAAAACTTTTAAATAATTGCCTCCCATTATGCAATACAGTCAATAAATTTCTTATTCTTATTAAACCGCTTTGATTATATAAATTTACATTCCTATCAAGACAAATATCATTATGATTTCTTGAATCTACATTTTTATAACCATTTGCAATTCTAGCATCTTTGTCCTTAAGTATTTGCTGATACATATTCGAAACATATTCATAATGTCCAAATGGCATTCCATCTTTACTAATGCTTGCTAAATCTGCTATTACAATCATTGCTCACACTTCCTAAATAGTAATTATCAAATAAAATCATCTATAACTAAAGCAATTACAATAATGATATAAATATGTATTTCCATATTTTCCTGCTAATTCTTCATCACACATTTCTAACTTCCATCTACTTTTTCCTAGAAAAATATTCGGATTATTTTCCCTTGTTCGTTCTATTGCCTTATTTACCCTGATGATCCGATGCTTAAGAGCCCAAATCTGCATTTTTGAAATATATGGAGAAAGCAATACAGTAACCTTATTTAAATCCACATTTTTTAATCTGTCACAAAATTCCTCATCAATACAGGGGCGATTTATAAATCCATTAGCTATTACAGAGCAGCACCCTATGCTTGTACTATTAGTCACAGATTCAAGAGGGAAAAAAGCCATTTTAGAATCATTATCAAATGCCAAAACACTGTTTACTTTATTATCTTTTAATTGAACAAAATAATTCTCCTGATTATGATCTCTTTGAAAACAAATAACATCAAAAAGACTCAATATGAATAATTGCCTATAAAATTCCCCTGTAATCTGAACTTTTTGAGGAAGTTTCATATCAATAGCAGCACACCCCACTGCTTGTTCAGTACATGAACATAATTTTTTATGTTTTTTTCCTATATTAAGCCATATGTATTTTGTTTCTATTACCAATTCCTCAATACCAAGATACTTGGAAAGAACATAAGTTGCCACACTGTTATCAGCACCTATAGTTTGGTATTTATTTATACTTAAAAAAAGATGATCTTCATAAGCATTAACATCATTTCTTATATATTCTATAAAATGCATAAACTCGTCATTTAAAAACTCTTCAAAAATTATATTTCCTTTATTTGCTTCAATACTAATTGTTGGCAATCCAACTTCGTCTGAGTCCCAGCCAGTATAGTTATATTTATTAAAAGTCCGAAAATGCTTATCGTAAGCTCTATTTAGTGTCTTATACAATTTTAGTAATGTGGCATTTTCTAAATCTTGCATAATGCTTTTTTTGATTATTTCTATATTTTTGCTAGTAGATATCAAGTTAAAATAATCTTCTATCACATTAGCTAAATAATCGCTGAACTTAGAATGAATTCTACATTCCTTAAGATATAAAATCTTATCTTCGCTTTTTATTTTTATAATATTACTTGACGAAGCTATAAACTCACACTCTTCTAAAGAACAATTAATTTCATTATAGTCTTTTTCTTTAATAGTAAAACTTTCTCGCGTTTTACTTGAAAGCCAATTCATTACATATATTATAAAATGTTTAACAATTCTCATTTTTGATCAACTCTCTAAACATAGTAGTATACCCAGAATTCTCAATTGCATCTATTGCTTTTGAAAGAGCATAATTATGTGCAGCGTCAGCAACCATTTGAAACTCAGAGTTTGTCATATTTGCGTATTTTTCAATTGCATTAACAAATTTATCTTTGTCACTAAGCGAGAAAACAAATCCTGAATTATTAGCTTCTAAATCATTCCAAGGGGTTTGATCACTGATGATACAAGGACATCCCGCTGATAATGCTTCATGAATTACATGTCCATAGTTTTCACCGTATGTAGGGAAAACCAATACATGATATTTTTTTAACACATCAACTACATTTTCAGAATCAAGATTTCCCAAATACTCCCAGCATACATTTTCTGGTAAATTGCCTAATTCTTTTTTACATTCATCCCAATAGCTAGCATCTTGTTTCGGTCCAAATATCGTAAAAGTGACATCACATTTAACATTCTTTATTATTTCTATTGTCCCGAGTAAGTTCTTAATTGGTGCAATTCTTGCTATCCAAAATATTCTAAGATTATTGGCATTTTTCTCTTTTTTTATAGGATTAACCTCTACTTTTCTTGGCAAATCCTCTGCTATATAAAACTGTCTTTGTTCGCTCTTTACTTGTTTAAGAACATTGCCTGTTTCTAAATTAGAAGTGGAAGACCAATACACTCCTTCAAATAATCCGAGAAGATTAAATAGCTCTACAAAAACTTTTTTCTTTAAGTATTTTCTTTTAAATTCAAGTGGAGAGAACAATCCCATAGCAGCAATTACTACAGGAACCCTGATTTTGCCAATTTTTTTAAGCACCAGTGTATTGATGGCATATTCAGTAAAACATCCACATAGATAGATCAAATCAACACCTTCTGACACTTTTATTATAGTTTTTGCTGAAAATTTACCCTCCGGAACATAATATACACTGGCTAATCCAACCTTATTCCAGTCATTTATCTTTATATTTTCATAAGGTTCTTTATCGCCATTATCCCTGTCACTTGTTAAAATTGTGAATTCATATTCACTTCCAAAATTATCTATTAAGTTCTTTATAGAACGAACTGGACCTCCATCTTTATAGCCTGGAAGATATCTACCAATAATAATGAGTATTTTTTTCATATTTCGCTCTCCCATTTTAAACAGTTTCTATCAAGCTCTCAAATCACCTTGTGTCCCCATAAGGACATCATTTTTCTCACACTGATACAGTTTAGCATCAACCAAAAATCTATACCAATATGCTTGTAAAAAATGGAAAATCCGGCCTTCTGGTCCATCCAAAAATCCTAATTTGATCCAATAGCGATATATAAAGTAAAGATGTGCTCTAAAAAAAATAGGTAGTCTATAATATCCATTATTTTTCATAATTCTTTTAAATTTAGCTTGCTCGCTAGAGCCTCCTGCCTCTACAAATGATTCTCCATACAATCTCATTTGATAGTCTAATACTTCACGATTACTATACCAATTGTGTTTTGAAGTCCACCATTCTAAATCTTTTTGATTATTGTCAGCTAAATCATTTTCAAAAGTTAATACTTTTCCTTCGGATAGAATAATATGCTCATCCATCAACTTCATTTCACATGATGCTTTTCCTGTGCGAAATATTCTTAAAAGTAACTCAGGGTATCTTCCACCATGTTTAATCCATCTTCCCATAAATATTAGTCGTCTACGAATAACTATTCCATTTACAGGAGCACTAATTTCCATTAGTTTTTCATCTATCTCATTAGCTAATTCTTCCAATAATTCCTCATCTGCGTCCATTCGCATTGTCCACTCAGTATCAATATCTGTATTCTTCAAAGCCCAATTAAACTGATTTGCATAAGAAATCCATGTATTGAAATAAAAATCTAAAGAAGAACCTTTTACTTTCAGCTCCTCATTAAGATTTTTACATAATTCTCTAGTTCCATCAGTAGATCCACTATCAACTATTACAAATCTCCTAGCGATACCTCTAAACGATTCTACACATTTTCTTAGATTCTTTTCTTCATTCTTTGTAAGAATGACCACAGTTAAATCAACCATAATTACAATCGCTCCTAAATCACTTTACATCAAGTGTCCTAATTATTCTTGCAGGATTTCCAACAATAACACTATGATTTTCGAATTTACCTGAGACTACCGAGCCAGCACCTACTACACACCCATCTCCTAACACAGTGCCTTTCAAAATGATAGCATTGCACCCAATAAAACAGTTCCTACCTATATAGATTTCTTTGGCAGGAACCAAATCAGAATTACCACCATTTTTATCATTTAAAAGTTTATTTCTCTCTTCAAATTCTATTGGATGGAAATCATTATCAAGTATCTTAACATTTCCACCAATTGCTGTATTGTCACCTATAGTTATACCCTTGCGGGCATAAATAGTTGCCCCAGATATTCCTACATTATTTCCTATTTTAATGTAAGCGCCAGGACTACGAGTAACAATAATAGTACGACTATATAGTCCTACAAGATTAGACAAGAAAGATGATTTAATGGTGCAGCCATCACCGATAGTCATGTCTGCACCTTTCTTATTAAATATTACAGGAATACCTTTAAGCAGTAATTCCTTCCCGTATTTCACTTTCTGTAACTTGAGCAGGAGTTTGAAGTAGTTGCTGTTCATAAGTTAACATCGCTTTCTTATATTTGTTAATTGATAAACTCTTTGTAAGATGTCCCATTAGATAATCATGAGCTTTTCTTCCCATCTCGGCTAATTCTGAACTATCAGCATTTGATATGAACCAGTCGACAATCTCCTCAATAGTATCATAATCTCCTGGTTCTGCAAGCTTACCACACCCAATTTCTTCTATAAGCATTTCTATCTCAGCACCTTTCTCAAGGACACCAATTACCGGCTTTCCTACACCTGCAATACCATAAAACTTTGACGGGCAAGATACTCCCTTTATTCCCTTTGCACTAACACACCAATGAACATCAGCAGCATTAAGGGAATATATAAGTTTATCTTTATCCTGATAAGGAATAAATACCATATTTTTTAATGAATGTTCTTCAGTATACTTCTTGAGCTTTCCAAGCATTGCACCTGCTCCAACAAAGGCAAATACTACTTCTCTACCATCGGGTGTCTTAGCTCCATCAAACTTTGCCATAACCTCAATAAGTCCATCAAGGTCATAGTATAGTCCAATATTTCCGGAATACATGATAACAAATTTATCTTTCAAGCCGTAGGTTTCGTTAAATTCTTCTACACCTTCACTATCAGCTGCAAGAGGATGTATTTCATTCTCATCAACC
>JAEEGL011163251.1_pt1 | contig 10317 bp, 6 predicted proteins | sample 9134231 | NCBI WGS metagenome assembly JAEEGL01 (sample SAMN16246548, study PRJNA631951) | gut metagenome | biome: gut microbiome; feature: rumen; material: fiber-attached | host: Bos | place: Iran: Karaj | collected 2018-10
AGGTATTTAAAATAAATGTTTTCCCTGAAAATTTATCTCCTAAAATTCCGATGAAAAGTTCCATTGTTTTTCCTTCTAAATAATTATTAAATTCTTCAGAATAATATATTTGCCATCCTGATTCAAGTAAATCTAACATTCTTTTCATTTCTATTACACAATCGTAATTTAATGTTTGTATTTCTTCTTTTTTTTTTGTGTAATTTATATTTAAAATATTGCTTGAAATTAAATTATCAATTTTTTTCTTTTCTTTACCTGTAAAATTTAAATTTAATGTATTTACGTTTGATAAATTTTTAAATATTTTTCTTTCTAAAATTTGATTCATATCATATTTATTTATTGATAAATTTTTAAATATTTTTTTTTCTGAAATGTGAGTAAAATCAAATTGATTTATTTTTAAAGTTTTAAATATTTTTTTTTCTGATATGTGATTAATCTCAAATTGATTTGGTGTTAAATTTTTAAATATTTTTCTTTCTGAAATGTGATTAATATCAAATTGATTTATTTTTAAATTATTAAATTGATTTTTTTCTAAAATTTGATGATGACCAAATTTATTCTCTGCAATGTGATTTATATCAAATTTATTTATTGATAAATTATTAAAATGTCTTGATGAATTTTTAATACTACTTTTTGATGACTTTAAATCTTCACTTTGATTATCAAATATAATTTCAAAATTATTATTTACTAAAGAATAATTAAGATAATGTTTTTCTTTATCAGTTATTTTAGAACTATCTTCTTGAAAGGAAACATTATACATACTATTAGATTTATTAATATCTATTTTTATCTTGCTTTTATTTTCTATATAAAGTTGAGCTTTTGAGATTATTAAATCTTTAAAAATTATATTCTCTTTCTTATCATCTTCTTTTATTTTCTTCAGTAAATCATGATATTTATCATATAATTCAACATATGATTTAAGTAAAATTTCATGTGCATTTTCTAAATCTTCTTCTTTTAAAACATTTTCCATTTTATTTTCAATTTTATAAAACAAATATTTTATATATTTTTAAAATAGAAAAAAAAAAATCTATTTTTAACTATTTTTTTCTTTTCTTTTATAAAAAAAAAATATTAAAATTTTAACCCAAAAAAAACAAAAATAATATATTATTTTTCTTTTTTCTTTAACAAAGAAAAAATATAGTTAAAAAATAAATAAAAAAAAGTCATTTTTTTTAAACAGGTAAACCAAAATAAATTCCATTAACTGATTTAAATTGATTAATAGTAGAAACTTTAAAGTGTTTATTAAAAAGAACAGAAGGTTGAAATTTACTTAAAGTAATATATACTTCATCATTATTTTTTTGTAATTTTTCTTTTTTTAATTTCATATCATCAAAAAAAATTTTTTTTTTATATCTTTTAATTTTTATCATTCTATCTAAATTTTTATATTCTTTTTTATGATTTGAAATAACTTCTGAAAAAACATTAAAATTTAAATTTTTAATTTTTTCAAAAATTTTTTCATTTTTTTTTAACTTCTCTTTATATTTATTTTTATAATATTCTCTTTTTATTTTTTTCATTTCTTTTTCACTATAATGTTTCTTAAAATAAGATTTTTCATTATTATATAAATTATAATAAAAATTATCTCTTTCAAAATCAGTAATTAAACTTTTTTGACTTAGACTATAAACATTTTTTTTTCTTAATTGTTTAATCTTTTCAAAAGTTAATTCGGAAATTTCAATTTTTTTTTTGATTGATTCTGAATTATTTTCATTTAAATTAAACTCTTTAATTAAATAATTATTTAATTTTGAAGTAGAAGAAAAAAAAGTTAATCTTCTATTAGAATTTCTAACCAGATTATTTAAATCTCTTTGAGAATTATTTTCATATATATTTCTTTTTTCTTTATCATAAATATAATTATTTCTTTCTGATTGATTTGTTATTCCTAATTCATCAGTTAATTTATTTAATTCAGATAAAGTTTTTTTATAAGGAAATTTTGGTTTTATTATTTTTAAACTTAAATTTAATTTTAATTCTTTTTTTTCTTTTATATTATTAGAAGTATTATTTAAAATATTTATTGTATTTAAATTTGAATTATTATATAAAGATGATAAAGATAAATCTTTTGTTCTTTCAGTATTTAAATTATATATTTGCTTTAATTCTTTTTTTTTATTTGATTTATTTAATAATCTTTTTTTTAAATTTATTTTTATTTTATTTAATTCTTTATCAAGATCTATTTTCTTTTTGCGAATAAAATTCTCAAATTTTTCTTGTTCTTTTTCTATTGTTTCATATTTATTATTTGAAATATTATTATTTGAATTATTATTACTTGAAACATTAATATTTAATTTTTTCTTCTTTATTTTAGATAATCTTTTTAAACATTCATTATTAATATAATTTCTCCTCATTAAATAACCTTTTTCTCCTATTGAATCCATTATTTATTTAATAAAAAAAATAAAATAAAAAAAAAAATATATATTAAAACAAATAAAGAATATATAATTCTACATAAATAAAATATTTATATTATTGAAAAAAATTATCAATTTCTTCAATATTAATCTTCTCAAATCTAGTATTTTCCCTTTTATAACAATTTCCATTATTAAAAATTCCTTGTTGAATAATTTTTTTATTATTAAAAATAATTCCTTCTCCGTTTAATTCATTATTATTCCAAAAACCAATATAAATATTATTATTTTTATTATCTTTTAAAACACCAAAACCTTCAAATTCAAAAATATCAGAAATTTCACCATAATACTTTTTATTTTCTTTTAAGTTTTCATAAAAAACTATTTTATCAATAATATTATTATTAAAAAAACCATGAATTTTAATTAATTCATTCTCACTGTTTCCTATCATTAAAGTTCCATTACCATTAAAATTATTTTCATTAAATTTTCCTTCGTATTTTAAATTATCATTAAATTTTAATATTCCAATTTCTCTTTTTTGATTAATGTAATTACCTGTAAATTTAGAATTATTCTTATTTTTCCATTCTTCAATTCCAAAACCATAAATTTGATTATTTTTAAATGCACCTTTAAATAAGGACTGTGTTGAATTTGAATAATAAATTCCCCAACCGTAAAAATTATCATCTTTAAAGTTTCCTTTATAATAATCTCCATCATTCCATTTTAAAACTCCGAATCCATTTTTTTTATTGTTTTTTTCATTTATATATCCTAAAAATATTGAGTCTTCATTTTTAATTTTTGCTAATTTTAAATTATCTTTTTTTTCTTTTTCTTCTTTGTTTAATTCACTTTTTTCTGTTTTATAATTATTATTTGGAATATCTGAATCTGAAAAAAATTTATTTGTGTTGTTGTCAGATTCACTTTTATAAGTTTCAAAGATTTTTCTTCTGTTTCTATCTTTAGTTTTATTATCCAATAAAGAAAGCTGATTATGATTTTCTAAAGATAATTGATTGCAAATTAATTCACAACCCATTTTTATATATTAGAAAAATTAAGAAAATTATAAAATATATTAATGCTATAATTAAATATTAATCATGTTTGAATAAATAAATCAATAAAAAAAGCAATTTCATTTTTGTTATTTTATAAATTATATTTAAATTAATATGTTATTTTTTTTATTTTAATAAATATTTGTTTAAAATTTTTATTTTTTTAATATTATTTATTTTATGGGATTTGAAATTTAGATTTTTTTTTAATTTTTTTTGAGGGATGATTAAACACTAAAAAGAAAGAATTAATGAAAAAAAAAACAATTTAAATAGTAAGATAATATATTAATATAAAAATATGGGTATAGTTATGTAAAATTATTTTGATTCCAAATATTCAGGAAAAACATTTATAATAAAAAGAAATAAATATAATATAATAAAAGAATACATAAAAAAAGTAAATATTCATGGTAAAAAAATAAAAAGAAAAGAAGGGAAGTTAGAAAATAAAGAAAGAGTTATATTTAAAGAATTAAAGTTATATTTAAAAAATTAAAAAAATGAAAAATATTCATTTTCCATATATTATCCCATAAAGAAAAAAAAAAATTTTTCATATTTTCCTTTTTGTAGGATATTCACATATAAATTTCTCTTCATATAATTCAAAAAAAATAAATAAACAAAATAAACATAATTATTATAACTTTCTTTCAAACATAACCTTTAAACACTATTAAACATATTCCATTAAAAATTAAATTATAATTAAAATTTTAAATAATTATCCTTTAAAAAAAAAATAAAATATATTTAAAAAAAAAATTCAATGTCATCAAATCCCTTATTATCAATAAAATCAATAAAAGAATCTCTTCACAAATTCCGTGAAAAAATCTTAAAACTTCGTAAAATGTGTGAAAGTCCAAATTTAAACCAGAATCAAGCAATGGAAATATTAGAAGATGGATTAATAGATATAATAGATATAAAAAAGATGAATTATATAATTCAAAACGACACAGAAATATCAAAAGAAGAATGTTTAATCCAACAACACAAAGCAGAAGAACAAAACTTAAATTATCAAAATTTTTTATATCAAAAAGAAAACACAATAAATCAAATCAATTTATGTGATTCTTTTCAAACTCCAGAAATAGATAAAATTTATCCTGATAAAAAAGAAAAAATAACTTTCGAAAAATTAAACAATGAATTATTACAAAGAAAAAGATTATATGATAAATACATTAAATTTAATGAAGAAAAAGAAAATAATTTAATTACTTATAGAGAACAAGAAAATTATATTAAATCCATACCACAATATTTAAGTAATATTGAAGTTTCTACTTTAAAAGCTCAGAAATTATTAAATATAAATATTACAGAAAAAATATTTCATAATCATTTAAGTCAAAAATTACCTCAATCACTTTTTGTTCTTTTTAATATGTTTAAAAATTATTCTGGTAATGAAAATATAAAAATTAATATTAAAGGAAATGAAAATGAAATATTTAATTTTTATAGAGAATATCCTAATGAAAATAAATTTATTTTAAATATTAACGAATCTAAAGAAGATGGAGAACAAAGTGATGATGGTGAAAATTTACAAAATCTCTTAATAGATAATAATAATAATATTATTAATGATAAAAAAGAAAATATTTCTTCTTTTCCTCTTTTCTTAGAATTAGAAATTAATTTTACTATTAAAATAATATTTAAATTTTATCCTATTGTTAAAATAGTTTCTGTTGAATTAAAGAGTAATTCTAATAATTTTAACACTGAAAATATTCTTTCTAATCTTTTTGATTATAAAGAAAATTATATTATATCAAATAATAAAAATAAAAAAGAAGAAGATATAAATAATATCTTAAAAACTTTATGTAAAAATTTTAATAAAAATGAATTATTTTATGAATACATTCAAATACTTTCAAACAATTCTTCTTATAATATAACAAATATAATTAACTTAAAAAATAAAGAAGATTATAAAATAATATATCAAAATAATTTTGATAATAAAGAAAACATTCAAAAAATAACAATTAGTGAATTTATAAATATTATTTATAAAAGAATTACTATTTTTATTCCTATTATTTATGAACAAATCCAAAATTTAATTAAAGGAATAAATATTTTTGAAAGTTCTTATTCAAATAAAATCGATGTTTTCGAAGAAATTTCTCAAAAAATTTTTTATGAGAAAATGAATAATAAAATAAAAACATTAAATTATACTTTTTTTGATATTGATGATAATGGAAATTTAGTTAAAATAATAAAAAAAGAAAATATGAAAAAATATAAAAGTAATGAAGCAAGATATTTTAAGTTAAAAGTTAAATCTGAAAATTTTATTTTAGAATCTTTTATTGAATTTGGTTTTGATTTTCCAAAAAAAATTCCTTATTTTCACATTAATTTGTTAGAAACTGAAAATCAAAAAGAAAAAATTCCTAAAGCTCTTCAAAATTTAATAAGTAATGATTATGAAATTAATTCTATTAAGAATAAATATATTAATATTGAAAAAGAAATAGAAAAAGAAATTAATGATATTGTTAAATATGATAATGTTAATGAAATAAATATTTTTAAAATTCAATTAGAAAAAATTTTATATTGTATTCAAATATTAAATCAAATTAAAATAACAAATAAAAAAATAATTGAAAATATATGTAAAGGAAAAACTAAATTTAAAAATATTCTTAATGAAAAAAATGAAATTTTATTTCCTAAATAAATTTATAATTAATAATTTAATTTAAAATAAAAAATTTAATTTTCATTATTTATTAAACTATTAATTTTTTTATTATTTTTACCAAAAATTTTTTCAATATCTTCATTAGAAAAATTTAAATCAATGTTTAATTTCCTTAAATAATATTTTAATATTTTCATAAATTTTCCTGCATTAAAATAATCCATGTGCAATTCTTTTATTTTTTCTTTATGATTATTATCTTTTCTTTTTCTAAAAATTAAAATTATTTTTTTAAAGCCTTTTATGATATCATCATCTATAATTTTAATACTTTTAAAATTATATAAATCATAATGATTTCCTATTCTTTTATAAAAATTATTTTGATTATTTTCTTTTAAAGTCATTTTAATCATATATAAAAAATTTTCATCGAATAAAACTAAATATTTAATTTCTTTAATAATATTCTTTTTTTTTTTTCCAAAAAAATTTAAAAAAGTTGAAACTTTCTTTATTTTTGTAAAAGGAACATAAGGCATTGATTCAATATCAACAATAGTATTTTTTTGATAAATTATATGTGAAACTTCAAAATTATTTTCTTCTTCTTCTGAATATTCAAAAGATTTTATATTATCTAAGTCATTTATTTCATTTTCTTCTTCGTCTTCTTCTTCATAAACAAAATTTACTTTTCCTTCTTGTTTAATTGACATATTTGATATTTTTTTCTTTGATGATTCATTTGAAAAATCTAATATATTGTTTATTATATTTGACATTTAATTTTTTTACTTTTTTTTATTTGTTTAATTCCTTAATTTAATTTTTAATAAATTAAGATAATAAATTTTAAAATTATTATAAATAAATATAATCATATTAAAAAAAATATAAAAATAACAAAATAAAAAATTAATACATAACTAAAATAAAAATGTCTAAAGACTTAATATCTTCAATTCCTGAAATAAAAACTCCCAATTTATCAAAAAAGAAAACATATATAATTCATCAATTAACAGAAAGAGATGAAAATATAGAAGAAATTCGTAAAGAAATAAATGATAATTTATTTAGTATAACAAACTTTTTTTCTCCTTTAAATCCTGTAATAATAAATAAAAAAATAGAAATTGAACCAATGAAAGATATACTAAGTCCAGGATCAAAAGATTTAAAAAAAAAAATTAAAAAAAATAACTTAACTTCAACAATGAGAAGTGAAAGTCATAAAAATTACAATACAAATATACATAATAATAAAGAGTTAATGAATATAAAATTTGAAAGAATAGATATTGAAAAATTAAAAAATATATTTAATACATATAAAGATAATTCAATAAAACAATCATTTTCTTTAAATAATAAAACAGAAGAAACACTTCCTTTAAATATTTCTAAATCATTAAGTGAACAAAATAGGAATTTAATGATAAGAAAAAAATCAGAAAAAAAAAGAGAAAAACTCTCAAAATATTTATCTAAAAAAACCCATAAATTAGAAAAAGATTTATTAATGAATAGAATAGATATCTTTAAATATAAAAAAGAAATTTTTAACGATTTTGAAAACCAAAAAAATTTAAATCAAAAATATGGTAAAAATAATTGGTTAATAAGTTTAAGAAGACCAGAACATTTTAAAGGAGAAAGAGAAACTTATATTAATTTAAGAAATGAAAATTTACCTTTATGGGCTTTAATTAAAGAAAAATATCCTATTGAAAGAAATATAAGTTTAAAACCTAATTTTGATTATGATAATATTGATTATATTAATTTTAGAAAAAATCCATTTTTAAATTATAATAATAATATTATTAAAAAAATTGAAGGTGTTGATCAATTATATATTCAAGGAAAAAATTTATTTAATTTAGAATATAAAAGAGAATTAAGTGGAAGTAAAAATAAAATATTACATAAAGTTTTTATGGATAATGGAAAAATGATTATGGATAAAGATATTAATGAAGAATTTGGAAATGAAACTATTTATAAAAGTTACCGTAACAACAATGATAGTAATGATAATATTGAAAGTAAAATACTTAAATCAAATCTTTTTAGTAGTAATTATTTAAGTAATAATAATTTAAGTAGTAAAAATTTAAGTAGTAAAAATTTAAGTAGAAATAGTGGAAATAATATTAATGATAATGATAATGTTAAATTATTTAAATCTAATGAAAATCCTCTTTTGGAAAATTCATATAAATATTAAAAAAAAATAATAAACAATAATATTTTTTATTTATTAAATATAAATTTTATTTGATTTTATAATTTTTTCTTCAAAAAAAAATAAATTTTATTTATTCAATACAATTATTATATTTTATTTTTCAGTTATTTTCTAATTTTAAATTTTTAATAATGTCATCAAAAAAAAATGTAGAAAAAAATAAAAAAGAAAATAAAAAGGAAGAACAGAAAAAAAATATAAAAAAAGAAGAAAAAAGAAAAAAAAAAGAATTTCCTCTTCCACCACAACCCAAAAATTTTAAACAAATAGAATTTAATGAAGAAACAGGAAAATTAAATTTAATAGATTATAATAATGATATATTCGAATGTAATATTTACGGAGAAAAAACTCCAAAATTTAATTTAAACATTTCAGGAATAGTAAATTATAAAAAGCGAGAAGAAAAAAATTTAATAGATAAACAAATTATCAAAGAACCAAATTTTTATTTACCAATAACTAAAAAGTTTGAAGGTTATTTTTCTTTTCCTAATCCTTTATCTTTGCCTTTTGTAAATGAAATAAATGATCCAAAGTATTTAATTGAAGAAGTTAAAAAAGAAGAAAGATTTAAAAATAATAGTAAATTAAATAAAATTTTAGAATTAAAAATACCTTCTAAAGATAATCAATGTTTATTATCTTATTTATCTTCTTCAATGTCAATTGATGATAAAAAGATTAAATTACATTTAATTCAATTAATTGATAATTATATTCAAGAAAAAAAAAAGGAAAATCCTTTTATTGAAAATTTCATTTATAAAAATCATTCTATGATAGCTTTAAGAAGATTTAAAAATATTTTAAAATCTAATTTAAATTATAATGAAATTAATGGAAAAAAAATATCAATTCCTAAAAAAGAATTTAAAGAAAAATATAATTTGATGAATAAAATAATAAAAAAACAAGGAATTAAAAATAAACATTTACAAACAGAAAATGTAAATTTTGAAGTTTATAAAGACTTATATTCAATAAAAAACGTAGGTGAAGAAAATTATATATTTAAACCTAAAGTATTAAATTCTTTAGGAAATATATCAAATGAAAAAATAAATGAAATTTTATCATTAAGAAAATTTAATGAAACAAATCCAAATAAAACTTCTTATTCTTTAAATACAATTATCTCAGATCAAAATCAAACAAAAAGCACAAATTTTGATTTAAAATTTTCTACTTCAAGAACTAAATTTTATCCAAGTCAAACTTCTTTAAATTTTAATCCTAATTTAAATGAAGATCAAGAAAATTTATCTATTTTATCTATTGAAGATGATGATATTTTAAATAAAAATAATTATATTACTTGTAGAACTTATAGAGAACTTAATAAAAAAAATGATAAAGAAAGTAAATTGTTAAAAGGATTTCAATATCCTGAATATCAGGAACCTCCTATTTTTATTAAATATAAAAATGAATTAAAAAATTCAAAAGATATATATATTAATGATATTAATTTACTTAAAAAAGTTAATCCTATTGCTTATAAAAGAGAAGAAGAAAAAAATTTATTAGATTTAAAAATGCTTCAAAAGAAAAAACAAAATCAATTAGTTTTTGAAAGAATTAAAATTAAAAAATAAATAAAATAATAATAAATTTTTTTAAATAAATAAATAAATATTTATAAAAAAAAAATCTCAAAGATAATTTAAATTAGTAATTAGAAAGTTCAAAGAAATTTTTTTTTATTTTTTTCTTTTAAAAAAATAGTATTATTTCTTTTTAAAATAAAAAAAAATATTTTTTATTTAATTAAAATGAGGTGAAGGATAATTTTTTAAATTTCCATGTTCAGATTTAATATTCGCAATTTTAGGCATTACATTACCAGAAATTTTTTTTTGATTATTA
>JAEEGL011206274.1_pt1 | contig 10317 bp, 12 predicted proteins | sample 9134231 | NCBI WGS metagenome assembly JAEEGL01 (sample SAMN16246548, study PRJNA631951) | gut metagenome | biome: gut microbiome; feature: rumen; material: fiber-attached | host: Bos | place: Iran: Karaj | collected 2018-10
GTGAAATCGTAAAACATGGCAAAGGAAAGAAAATTAAGATCTTTACTTATAAGCCTAACACTACTTCTACAAGAAAGAAACAAGGTCATAGACAACCATATACACAAGTAAAGATTAATAAGATTGGTTAATATGATTAAAGTATTTGTATCAAAAGAAAAAATAGAATTACATGGTCATAGTGGTTATGATATAGTTGGTAAAGATATTGTATGTAGTGCAGTATCAAGTATAGTAACAACAACTATTAATGGAATTCTATCAATAAATAGTGATGCACTTAAATATAGTTATAAAAATGATATTATGACTATCGAAATTATAAATAGAGATGATATATGCGATAAGTTAATAAATAATATGATTGATTTATTAAATAGCTTGTCTCGTGATTATCCCAAAAATATTATTGTGAAGGAGATGTAGGTATGATTAAGTTAGAATTAAATATTCAATTATTTGCACATAAAAAAGGTCAAAGTTCTAGTTCTAATGGACGTGATTCTGCAGGTCGTAGATTAGGTGCTAAGGCTGCTGATGGTGAAACTGTTTCAGCTGGAAGCATTATTTATCGTCAAAGAGGAACTAAGATTCATCCAGGACTAAATGTTGGTATTGGTAGTGATGATACTTTATTTGCTAAAGTAGATGGTACTGTTAAATACGAACGTCTTGGAAAAGATAAGAAAAAAGTAAGTGTCTATACTAAATAGATGCTTTTTTTTTATATCTTTTTTTGCTATACTTATAATAGGTGATAGTATGTTAGATACATTTGTAGTAAAAGATAGATTTGGGTTAGATGTAATATGTAAGGTACTAGGTAGTTTTGAAATAGAAGGTTTTCCTAATAAATATATTGCATACACTGATTATATTTATGATAAAGATTTAAAATATAATGTTTATTTCTCTGAGGTTATAAGTAATAATGATAAGATTGAGTTAGAAGAAATAAAAGATCAAGAATTATATAATCAAGTAAAAGATATGTATGAAAGTGTAGGTGGTAATAATGACCTATAGTGAAATTATTAGTATACTTGATGAAGCTAAGGAAAGATATCAGAGATATATGAATGAATACTATAATGTACATCAAGATTTATGTTTAAGACAGTATTATATAGGACTTGCTATTACTAATTTACAAGATATAGCAGATATTTTCCATAAGTATCCTGCTATTGCAGCTAAAGTAAAAGGTAATTATCCAGATTGTACTGATTTAGCAATATATCATTTAATTGATAAACAAAGAGCTCTATATGTAGATAGATTAAGAGAATTAAAGAAAAGAATTAAAGATGGTACTTATAATTTAGATTATGAAATGAGTATTAAATTAACAAGACTAAGAGATGCTAATAGATTAGTTAATGGTAATGATAATATAAACGTTCCTGCGGGAGCTGTTGATGCAAGAAATGATGCTTTGTTATCAGTTGCTGGTACGGCTTTAAAGTATCCAGTTCATGCTGTATCTAAAGTATTACAAGGTGGAGCTAAATTACTAGGTAAATTAATAACAATACCGCTTCATATGGTAGGACTACCAATTCATATGATTTTTAATAAGAGTCCATATGATGGTAAAGTAGTTAATGAAATTGGTGAAACCTTTGGTAATATTATTTCCTCAGGTGTTAGAGTTATAGATAATGGAATAATGAGATTATAGTGTGCTTAGCACACTTTTTTCTTGTCTATTTTATGTATTATTATTTTAATAAAAAATATAAATTGATATAATAATTACTATGTATATGAAGGTGAATGTATGAAAATAGATGAAGTTGATAAAACTAAAGTATCACCTATGATGCTTCATTATATTGAGATAAAGAAAAAGTATCCAGATACTATTATTTTTTATAGATTAGGGGACTTCTATGAGATGTTCTTTGAGGATGCAGTAACTGCTTCTCATGAACTGGAGTTAACGCTTACTGGTAGAAATGCAGGCTTAGATGAAAGAGTTCCAATGTGTGGTGTTCCTTATCATGCAAAGGACGCATACATTGAAAAATTAATAGATAAAGGCTATAAGGTAGCAATCTGTGAACAACTAGAAGACCCTAAGGAAGCCAAAGGTATAGTAGATAGAGATGTAATTCAAGTAATTACCAAAGGAACAGTACTTGATAACTTACTAAATGAAAAAGATAATAATTATTTAGCGAGTATATATGACTATGGATATTCTTATGCACTTACTTATGCTGATATCTCAACAGGAGAGATAAATTCAATTCTTGTTGATAATGAAAATGACTTATATCGAGAAGTAGTTAATAAAGGTATTAATGAAGTAATAACTAACGATAAGATTGATCGAAGTATTCTTTATACATTAAAAAATAATTATCACTTAGTAGTAACTATAACAAATGATTTATCAGATGAATATAGTTATGTATATGAAGATATAGATGATATTAGATTAATAACGGGTATTAAGCATTTAATTAGTTACATTGTTAATACTAAAAAAGGTAGTTTATCTCACTTAAAGAAAGTTAATAAACTAAATAAAGATGATTACCTACTATTTGATATTCATACTCAAAGAAACTTAGAGTTAACACAAACTATTAGAGATAATAATAGACAATATTCATTACTATGGTTACTTGATAAAACAAAAACTGCAATGGGTAGTCGTTATTTAAAACAAAATATTGAGTCACCACTTCGTAATAAAGAAGAAATAGAAAGACGTTATGATATTATTTCTAAATTATTAACGGAGTTTATCTATAAAGAAGATTTAATAAGGTTACTTGATGAAGTATATGACCTTGAAAGATTATCTGGTCGTATTAGTTATGGTAATGCTAATGCAAGAGATATGTTACAACTATTACGTAGTTTAAAAGTACTTCCTGATATTAAAAGAATACTTGCAGCTATTAACTATGATAAAGATATTGATCCTTTAATGGATTTATGTGATTTACTTGATAGATCTATTAATGAAAACCCACCAATCACTCTTCATGAAGGTGGACTAATTAAAGATGGTTATAATGAAGAATTAGATGAACTTAAATCAGTTAGAAAGAATAGTAAAGACTTTATCTTTAAAATTGAAGAAGATGAAAGAGAAAGAACTGGTATTAAGAATCTTAGGGTTGGTTATAATAAGGTTTTTGGATACTACATTGAAATAAGTAAAAGTAATATTCCATTAATTAAAGATGAATGGGGATATATTCGTAAACAAACCCTAGTTAATGGTGAAAGATATATAACAGAAGCTTTAAAAGAAAAAGAACAAATTATACTAGGGGCTGAAGAAAAAATAATGTCTCTTGAATTTAACTTATTTAATGATATTCGTGAAGAAGTTAAAAAGAAAATAAGCGTTCTACAAGAAGATAGTAAGGTTCTTGCTGAACTTGATATGTTAATTGCTTTCTCAAACGTAAGTGAAGAGAATAATTACACTAGACCTGAGTTAACTAGTGAACATATTATTCATATTATTGATGGACGTCATCCTGTTGTTGAAAAGGTTAATAAGAGTGATTATGTACCTAATGATATTATTATGGAAAAGAATACGGATATTTTATTGATAACAGGCCCAAATATGGCAGGAAAGAGTACATATATGCGTCAACTAGCTATTATAGTTATCATGGCTCAAATAGGCTGTTTTGTGCCTTGTAAGACGTGTAAGATACCAATCTTTGATAAGATCTTTACAAGAATTGGTGCAAGTGATGATTTAGTTAGTGGTGAAAGTACTTTCATGGTTGAAATGAAAGAAGCTAATCGTGCGCTTACTGATGGAACAGAGAATAGTTTAATCCTATTTGATGAACTAGGAAGAGGTACTGCTACATATGATGGTATGAGTTTAGCGGAAGCAATTCTTGAATATATTCATGAACATATACATGCTAAAACCTTATTTTCAACACATTATCATGAATTAACTAGTATGTCTCGTTCATTAAAGAAAATAAAGAATGTACATGTATCTGCTTCTGAAGATAATGGAAATATTACTTTCTTACATAAAGTAGTTAATGGAGCTATTGATAAAAGTTATGGTATTAATGTAGCAAGTCTTGCTAAACTACCTAAAGAAGTTATTAATAGAGCAAATGAAATATTAAGTGTTTATGAAAACAAAAAAGATAACAGTAAAAACAAATTCCAACAAACAACATTTGACTTTGAAGTAGAGAAAGTTGATAATAAAGTAGAAGAAGAATTAAAGAAAATAGATCCACTTAATCTTACACCAATGGAAGCTATGAAAACATTATATGATCTAGTTAATGAAGTAAAGGAGAAAGATAAGAATGGATAAGATTATTGATAAACTAAGTAATATTGGAATAGACGCAGTGCTTGCATTATTACAAGCTTTACTAATATTAATTATTGGTCTTAAAGTATCCAAATGGATTGTTAAAATATTTAAGAAAACAAAGTTATATAAGAAACTTGATCCATCAGTAGCTACTTTTCTTACTAGTGCCTTAAGAATAGTTCTTGATACTGTTGTATTTATTAGTTTTGCAGGGCTAATAGGGTTCCCATTAACATCAATTATTACTATTCTAGGTAGTGTTGGATTAGCAATAGGAATGGGCTTACAAGGAGGATTAGCTAATATCGCAGGTGGAATCATAATTCTTTATTGTAAACCATTCTCTGTAGGTGATTTTATTGACACACACACTGATTGTGGGACTGTTAAAAGTATTTCCCTTTTTTATACAACAATTACCACATTAGATAATAAAACAGTAACTATCCCTAATGGTAATTTAGCAAACTCCCCAACAGTTAACTTCTCTAAAGAACCCAAAAGAAGATTAGATATTAAAGTAAGTGTTAGTTATAATGATAAAATAGATGATGTTAAAAAAGTATTACAAAGTGTTGTAGATAATGAGCATGAAACTATTATTAATGACGAACCAGTGTTTATTGGTATAACAGATTACTTAGATAGTGCTATTAATTATGAAGTAAGAGTATGGGTTAAACCAACAGAATTTTGGAATACTAAAGTAAGAATGTTAGAGAACATAAAAAGGGAATTTGATAAGCATAAAATTACTATCCCATTCCCACAAATGGATGTTCATATGATTAAAGACTAGAAATAGTCTTTTTTATTTTTAATGAATATGATATATTTATTTATAGAATAGGGTGGTATCAATGTATTCAGAAGAAGACCTTATAAAAGAAAAAGAAAAAAAGAAAAAAGAAGAGAAACAAAAAAGGGTAGATAAATTCTTAGGAACTAAGGAAACAAATAAAGTTAAACAAGAAAAAGATGAAGAGTTCTATGACGACTTCTTTAAATATGAAGAAGAGAATGATATCGAATATGATATTGAAGATGAACCAGACTTAGAACCTGATACTAAGAAAGAATCAAGAAGTAAATTAGGGATTATTATAATTCTTTTACTTGTTTTAATAGTTATAGGTATATTATTGCTAACAAGTTTATCTAAGAAAAAAGAAGAACCTAATGAAGTAGAACCTAGTGTAACTATTACTCTTGAGAATATCGAAATAAATCAAGGTGAAGATGGTAAGATTAACTATAATCTTGAAAACTTTAAGGATGATCCTAAAGTTAGTTTTGTAAGTAGTGATCCAAATGTTGTAACAGTTGATAATGAAGGGGTTATAAAAGCCATTAATCCAGGAGAAGCAAAGATTATTATGTCTTATTTCATTAAAGATGTTTCTTATCAAAAAGAGATAACTATTAAAGTAAATGAAGTAAAGAAAGATGAACCAACACCTACTCCTGTACCTGAAAAACCTAAGGAAGAAGAAAAACCAAAACCTACTAAGGATACTACAAAACCAACTCTTTCAGTAACAATATCAAATGCTAAGGAAAACACATATGTTAATCATGATGTTGAAATAAAGGTATCTGCAAAGGATAATAGTGGTAAAGTAACAGTTCAATACGCCTTTAATTGTTCAAGTAGTTGTAAATACCAAAATGTATCTAATAATAAAGTTATAGTTAAAGATTCTGGTACTACCGTCGTATCTATTCAAGCAGTAGATCCTAGTGGTAATAAAGTAGTTAAGAGTGTAACTGTTAAAATAGATAAATCTAAACCTAGTTGTGTATTAAAAGTTGGTACTGATGGTACTTTATCTGCCAATGTAACAGATAATCTAGGTTTAATGGAATACTATGGCTTTAATAGTTCATACACAGGAAGTAAAGAACAATCTAAAAAGATTACAAGTGAAGGTAAGTATGTATTCTATGTTAAAGATACCGCAGGTAATACTAATACTTGTGAAAAAGAAGTTCATACTAAGGTTCAATATCGTTCTCGTACTTGTAGTGCAACTAATAAAACATTCTCTGCTTGGTTTGTAAGTAAACAAGCTTATGCAACAAGTTGTGGAGCTTATGGTAAAGGTGAATCTGAGCGTGCAGGTAACACTTGGTATCGTACAAGAACCGCAGCCGCATCTAGTTACTGTAATGGAGCTAGTACATGTTTCTACTGTACAACATATGCAAGAGGTCTTACTGGATGTAACTGGGGAAATGAAGAATGGGGACCTTATCAAGACGCTAAAATAGAAAGTTCAAACATTATTCAAGTACAACAAGCAAATATATTTTATTAATAAAAAGACTCTTAGAGTCTTTTATTTTTTGCCTTTTTATGTTATAATATAGCGCGTTAAGGAGTTCCCAATGGATAATAATTTATTAGACTATTATTACGATAAGATTTTTAATAAAGAATCTATTAATGAAGCTAATTCTATTGAACCTGATGTTGAAGAATTTATTAGGGATCATCTTAAAGATTGTATTAAACTAAAAGTAGATTCACTATTTTCAGATGCATATCTAAATTACTTAAGTTATTCAACACCAGATAGTATTTGTTTTTATTTAAATGGATTAGTAAAAAATGAAATAAGTAGAATAAAAGTATTTAAATATTTTTTTACTTGGATGCTTCGAATAAGCCTAATAGATCAAGATGAGGAAATAAAAAGAAGAGAATATCCATTTTTTTATAAATTAGATGATACTAGTTTTAATACTGTTGATGGTGTTAAAAAATTAATGATGCCACAATATTATATACATTCTGGTAAAAAAGAAATAAATAATGATTTGATGGCTTTTACACTAGGATATTGTTATGTTACTAATAACATGGATAAAGCCTATCAAATATGTCTTAAATTAAGTAAAGAGATAGATATGATTATTGATGATAAAATAAATAACGACTTAATATATTCTACTGATGAATGGTATCAAAGAATGATTACTTTTATTAATGATAGAATGGATAATAATAAAAGGGTAATAGGGTAAATAATCATGAAAGATGAAAACTATTATTTAGAATTATTTAAAGAATATCGAAAGATGTTTAATAATGATTATTCTAATGAATATTATCTTAATACTGTTAAAAGAGAGTTTAAATTTATTATTGAACACAATAAAGAACATTTATTAACAAATTCTTTTATATTTTTTATTAGTTCTACCAATTATCCATCTTATTTTTTAGAATTATTAAATCGTTATGATATCCATTTTACGTTAGGAAGACTTAGATATTATTATGATACTGTTATCAGTCTATATAGATTTAGAAATGCTAATCTGACAGCAATAGTAGATTTATTAGAGGGTGATAATAAGACCGCAGTTACTAGTGTTATTAAATGTTTAGATGAAAGGCCAAATGTTGCACAAGCTTTTAAATCAATGATGAAGAATTATATTATTTTTATTATTTCATATTGTCATTATATTAATAGATTAGATATAGTTCCTATCCTAATAAAAAAAATAAGTGAAAATTATAATAAGATTGTTGATGATATCTTCGTAAATGATTTATATCAAAATGATGTAAAACTATTAGCTCGTATTACAACATATGTAAATGATGAGATAAAAGGCAAAAGAGCCATAGTATAGGAGTTTTTATGGAAAAAGTAGACTATTATATGAATAAATATTTAAAATTCAAAGAAGCTTATAAAAAAAATAGTTCAGAACTTATCCCTATGGGCTTCGATAATATAGAACAAGTTTATGATTGCATGAAACAAAATATAAAAATAATGATAGAAAATAATTATGAATATCTATTAACTGATTCATATCTTGATTATTTAGGATATTTATGTGATCCTCTTTATGACTTAAAAAGGATTAATAATGGTTATACGGATATAATAGAAATTATGGTATGGTATGGAAGATTAATTATTGAAGATTATAACTTTGCAGAAAGTACAAATGGTAGATCAAAGTCAGATAATTACGTAAACCTTCAAGATGAAGAATTAAAAAGAGCAACAACAGTTGTTCATGACTATATAAAATATTTAAAGAGTCATAAATTATATGATGATATGAAAGAAAAAGTACTTATGCATATCTTTTCATATTTGTATGTTGAAAGAAAATTACATAAATTGTTTCCTATTATTAATAAATTAATAGAAGATCCTAATCTTATGGTTGATAATATGAGAACAAATAATTTAATAGATAGTTCTGAAGAATGGTATAGTCATTTAATATCTTTAGTTGAAGGAATGTGTTCTTCTAAGAAAGAAATTAGTTAGAGGCCGTATGAATAATAACTTATTAGAACAATACTATGATAAATTCATATATTATCTTAAAAAGTATGGAAGAGATGTTTATGTTCGTGATGAAGATAAAAATGCTATTAGAATCTTTCTTGCAAAAATAATAGATCAGAATTTAGATTATTTACTAACAGACTCCTTTATATGTTATATTTCAGATGATGGTATGTATTTACATAATTGCCTATATTATATAAGTGGCAATAAAAAAGAAAGTATGTTTAATATATTTATTTGTTATTTTAAAAACATAGTAAGAGAGAAGAGAGCTGTAATAAATAAACAGATGTATAGTGATATGGTTTCCTTACTTAGTGATGATATTAAAGAGGCTATATCTAAATTTTTAGAAGCTGATAAAATAATAAGTAATAATAAAGAATTAAATAGTTATTGGCATAAAGAAGTTACAAGAAATGCCATCTTAACCTTATTAACTGTTTGTTTTATGAATAATAGTATGAATTCTTTTAGTGAAAAATGTGATCGAATCATGGAAAATCAATTTTTTATAATAGATGATTTAAAAGTGAATGATATTATGGAAAGTTATGAACAAACCGTACAAGCTCGACTTTTATCAATAATAAATAACTTAGATAAGAATGTAATAAGATAGTATTGAAATAAAATTAAAGTTTTTAATAGCCTATCAGTAAACAATGATTATGATTCATTAACAGAGTTACCTGTAAAGAAAAAATGCACAAGCTAAATAGTTTGTGTTTTTTTTTATAATTTTGTGTTATATTAATAATAGGTGAGGAATATGAAAAGAATATTGACGGATGCTGCTTGGTATAAAGGATTAGTTGAAAGATGTAAAAGTGAACCAGATAGAGTACACACAGCACTTATTGAAAATGGCCATTTAGGACGCGAAGAATTTATGGAATTACTAGATGATCTTTCTAGTCAATTAGGAGATTTACCAAAAAATGCTAGGATACTAGTTAACTTAGATGGTATGATAACAGATTTATCTAAATATAAACTATTAGAAAGACCAATTATTAATAATTTAGGTATTAATGAATCAATTAAAGACTGGGGAGATAAGTTTGAAAGAACAGATCTTACTCAAAAATTAATAGATGATATTGATAAAGAATTAAAAGGAAAAGAAGAAAGAGTAGTGAGAAATGTTGCATCACGTCCAAATGATTTACCAGAAACAATAATGTTTGATGAAGCATCTATGATCCCTTCTTTAGGACAAGGTGTACTAGAAATACCAAATCAATTAAAAGATCGTTTTAAAAAAATAGATTTATCTTCTGTCCCAGTAGAAAATGAAGAATTAAAAAGAAGTGTACATGCGATGGGTGAACAACTAGAACAAATGAGAAAATTTAGAACTGCCTCTGATTCAGGCGAAACACCAATAATAAAATGATGGGTAAAACCATCATTTTCTTTTTACAAAAAAATTTGTCTTTTAACTCTTTTTTTTATATAATTAACTTAAAGTTATTGTAGTTACGGAGGAAGCACAATAATTAGCGCCTGGCCCACCAAGGGTGACGAGGATTAGTACTATCGAAAGATTCGGCGGATGTACTAACGGGGTAACTCGATAGATATACTTAGAAAAAGAAAAATCAAAATTATAACAATAAGTATATGTAAGGAGATTTAATGTGTGGAATAATAGGCTACAAA
>JAEEGL011667119.1_pt1 | contig 10317 bp, 12 predicted proteins | sample 9134231 | NCBI WGS metagenome assembly JAEEGL01 (sample SAMN16246548, study PRJNA631951) | gut metagenome | biome: gut microbiome; feature: rumen; material: fiber-attached | host: Bos | place: Iran: Karaj | collected 2018-10
ATCGTGCAGGAGCAGGCGTCCCGCGGCCTGCAGCATGCGGTAGGTGACGCCGTTGGTCGCGTCGTTGCCGTCCTTGTCCACGCCGCCCATGGTCATCAGCTGTCCGCTGGTATAGCCCGGGCCGGACTTGGTGGCGCCTTCGGACCAGATCTTGTTGCACTCGGCGACCTTCAGATAGAACAGGTCCATGATCTCCTGGGCCTTCTCCGGGGTGATGGTGCCGTTGGCCAGATCCTGCTCATAGTAACGGCCGAGGTACTGGTCGACGCGGCCGTAGCTGATGCCGTGCTGCTGACCGTCCATGCACATGGCCAGCTGATACAGGTAGATGCACTGCACGGCGTCGTGGAAGTTGCGGCAGGGATGCTCCATGATCCAGTCGAGGGTATCGGCCATCTCGAGGAGTTCTGCCTTGCGCTCGGGATCCGTGCACTCGTCCGCCTGGCGCTTGGCCTCAGCGGCGTATCTCTTGGACCAGTGGATCAGGCCGGTGCTGACGATATCCACGGCGCGGTAGAAGTTGTACTTGAAGATGGTGTCGTCGCGCAGGCCCTCTTCCTCGTACTGGGCCATCTTGTCGCGGGCTTCCTGGGCGATGGCGCCGAAGCCCTTCTGCGTGGCGGTCCAGAAGTTGGCTACGAAGTGGCCGACGGGGGACTGGGCGTTGTTCTTCTTGCCGAAGAACAGGACGCCGTTGCCGCACATATGGTCGCGGTGATAGCGGGGCATGTACTCGTCGTAGATGGCGGACATGCTGTTCTTGTCCCAGAAATCTCCGGTCTCCAGCAGGTACTTCTCATCCTCTTCGTCCAGCAGATAGGGATCCGCCGTACGGGTGCGGATGTTGTTGGTGCGCAGTTCCTTCATGAACCAGTTGAAACTGGTCTCGGGATACAGCGCGCAGCAGCGGTAGGAAGCGCCCTGCCATCCGACGATGATCTCGTCCTCGTTGATGAGGATGGGCATATTCTCAAACAGGTTGCGCAGGTTCTTCGCCCTCTTCAGAACGCCGGTGAGCTGGGGGTTGTTCATGTAGAATTCCGTGACCAGGCGATACCGGTTGATATCGATTTTGGGCTTGGTGTTGCGGTACTTCTCCCTGACGCGTTTCACGCGGTCGGAGATGGGCTTTAACTCGTACATTGCAAAACTCCTTTCGGTTCGTTATTCACACAGTAAAATGTATACTTCGCGATATTGATATTTTACCATCGGAAAAGAGGCTCAGTCAAATCACTTTTTGTATTCACTTATTTGATTTTTGTATCCTTTCCGCGGCATAGCGGCAGCATCCGTTCAGGCAGCAGTTTCCGCATGCCGGGGAGGATGCTTTGCATACGGCCCGGCCGTGCATGACCAGCCGGTGGCAGAAGTCGTTGGAGCGCTCAGGCGGGATGACTTTGCGCAGCAAGCTCTCTATTTTGACCGGATCCTTCTCTCCGTCGACGAACCCGATGCGGTTGCTCAGCCGGATGCAGTGCGTGTCCACCGTGATGCTTCCCGGAGCGTTGAACACGTCGCCGAGGATCAGGTTGGCCGTCTTCCGGCCGACGCCGGGAAGGTCAAGAAGCTCCTCCATCGTCCCGGGCACGCGGCCGCCGTGCTTTTCAAGAAGGACGCGCGCGCAGCTGATGATGTCTCCGGCCTTGGAGCGGAAGAATCCGCAGGAGCGGATCAGAGACTCCAGTTTCTCCCGGTCGGCTTCCGCGAACGCCTCCAGCGTGGGAAAGGCGGCAAACAGGGCCGGCGTCACCAGATTCACTCTGGCGTCCGTGCACTGGGCGGACAGCCGCACGGCAAAGAGGAACTCATAGTCCTTCCCGTAATCCAGGCTGCATCTGGCGTCCGGATACTCCGCTTCCAGAAGAGAGACGATCTGCTCCGCCTGACGTTTCGTTTTCATACAAACACCTCCCGCGCCGTTCATCATAACACATCGGAGCCGTGTTGAAAAACGGAAAGAAAAAATATATAATAGTTTGTCAGAAGAAATGCCGCACGGGAGGTGAGGACATGTACAGGCCGCTGGCCGATGAGATCAGGCCGCAGACGCTCGACGACGTGTGCGGACAGAAGCATATCCTCGGGAGCGACGGGCTCCTGCGGAGGATCATCGAGAGCGGGAGCATCCCGAACATGATCTTCTACGGACCCTCCGGATGCGGAAAGACGACGGTGGCGAACATCATCGCGAAAGCCACTGGACGCACGCTCCACAGGCTGAACGCCACGACGGCGGGCGTCGCGGACATCAAGGCCGTCATCGGAGACGTCGACACGCTGATGGCGCCGGAGGGCATTCTCCTGTATCTGGACGAGATCCAGTATTTCAACAAAAAGCAGCAGCAGTCGCTGCTGGAGTTCCTGGAAAACGGAAAGGTCACGATGATCGCGGCCACGACGGAGAACCCTTACTTCTATGTCTACAATGCCGTCCTGAGCCGCTGCACCGTCTTCGAGTTCAAGGCCCTGACCGCGGAGGATGTCCTTCCCGCGATCCGCCGGGGATTTGAATTCGCCTCCGCAAGAGAGCAGACCCCTCCCGGCATTGAGGACGGCGTGGCCGAATATATCGCCGCGGCGTGCGGCGGGGACGTGCGCAAGGGCCTCAACGCCGTGGAGATCCTCACCGCGGCTGCCTCCGCATCCGAAGGAGGGAGGATCACCCTGGACGACGCCAGGATCGCCGCGCAGAAGAGCGCCATGCGGTACGACCGGGCGGGGGACGAACACTACGACATCATCTCCGCCCTTCAGAAATCCATCCGGGGTTCAGACCCGGATGCCGCCATCCATTATCTGGCCAGGCTCGTCGAGGCGGGGGATCTGATCTCTCCGTGCCGCAGGCTCCAGGTCATCGCCGCCGAGGATATCGGGCTGGCGTATCCCATGGCCATCCCGATCGTGAAAGCCTGCGTGGACAGCGCGATGGCTCTCGGCTATCCGGAAGCCGCCATCCCTCTGGCCGATGCCGTCATCCTTCTGGCCACGGCCCCGAAATCCAATTCGGGAAACCGGGCTCTGGAAGCCGCCATGGCCGACGTAAGGGCGGGAAAGACCGGGCAGATCCCACGGCATCTGCAGAACAGGCACATGGATTCCGCCGGAATGGAAAGGGAACAGGGGTATCTGTATCCGCACGACTATCCGGACCATTACGTGAAGCAGCAGTATCTTCCCGACGAGATCAAAGACAGAAAGTATTACACTTTCGGTGACAACAAAACGGAACAGGCGGCCGCGAAATACTGGGCCCCGATCAAGGACAAGGAGGAGTGAGCGTGGATATTCAGGTAGGCGATCGCCTTACGATGAAAAAGCAGCATCCCTGCGGAAGCAACACCTGGACCGTGCTCCGCGTCGGCGCCGATTTCAGGCTGAAATGCACGGGATGCGGCCACGAGATCATGAATCCCAGGAGCAAGGTGGAAAAGTACGTCCGCGCCGTGGAGCGTCCGGAGGGGGCCAAATGAAACTGCCGGTACCAGATTTCAGCTGTCACAATGTGACACAGATCACGCCGGATATCGTCAGGGACAGCGGCATCAGCCTCCTGATGCTGGACCTGGACAATACGATAGCTCCCTACAAGACGGTCATGCCGGCAGAGCATGTGCTTCAATGGGTCCGGGATATGAAGGAGGCGGGGATCGACCTGCATTTCGTCTCCAACAGCAAGCGTCCCGACCGTGTGGAGGGATTCGCCGGGATCCTGGACATCGGCTACATCAAGGCCGCCCGCAAGCCGGGAACGAAGGCCCTGAAGAAAGTGATGGCGGATTTCGGACGTTCGCCGCAAGAGTGCGCCCTGGTCGGCGATCAGATCTATACGGACGTGTGGGCCGCCAGCAGGGCCGGCTGCCGGTCGTTCCTCGTTCATCCCATCCGCTTTACCAATCCGTTCCTTTTCCTGCGCTATCTCGCCGAAGCGCCCTTCCGGGCCCTGCGGCGCAGCAGGCTCAAATAATCACCTTATCCCGACTGGAGGAATTCTACCATGCAGCATTTACAGCAGATCCGCGACAGACTCAATGATTTCGGCTTAGACGCCCTCATGCTGACCGGGGAGGTCAACCGCTTCTACGCCACCGGCTTCCGCAGCACGGACGGACTGGCCGTCATCACGGCCGGAGGCGCCTGGTTCTTCACCGACAGCCGCTACATTGAGGCTGCAAAGCGCGAGATCACGGGTTTCGACGTCGAAATGGTGTCCGCGGATCTGACCTACAGTTCCGCCCTGTGCGACATCATCTCCTCTCATGACATCAGGACCGTTGGCTTTGAGGAAGCCACGATGACGGTGTTCGACTATCTCGTATGGAAGGAGAAGATCCCCGTCGAGATGAAGCCCGCGCAGAAACTGCTGACGGATCTCCGGGCGTCCAAGTCCGAAGAGGAACTTGAGGAGATGATCCTCGCCCAGCGTCTCGCGGAGAAGGCCTTCAATGAAGTGATCCCCCTCATCACCACGGAGATGACGGAGAAGGAGCTCGCCGCGGAGCTCGTGTACCGGTTCCTGAAATACGGAGCCGAGGACAAATCCTTCGATCCCATCGTCGTGTCCGGCCCGAGGTCCAGCATGCCTCACGGGGTCCCGACCGACAGCAGGATCGAGAAGGGGTTCCTCACCATCGATTTCGGCGTGAAGCTCGGCGGATGGTGCTCGGACACCACGAGGACGCTGTGCGTGGGCCGGCCGACGGAGGAGATGAGGACCGTCTATGAGACCGTCCTGCGTGCGCAGATGGCCGGTATCGAGGCGGCCAGAGCCGGGATGACCGGGAAAGAGGTGGACGCGGTAGCGCGCGACCTCATCCATGAAGCAGGCTACGGCGGCTATTTCGGCCACGGCTTCGGACACGGCGTCGGCCTGGACATCCACGAGGCGCCCACGCTCAGCCCCAGGGGGGACACGCCCCTTCCGGCCGGCGCGGTCGTCTCCGCGGAGCCCGGCATCTACATCCCCGAACAGTTCGGCGTCCGGATTGAGGACGTCATGTATCTCACGGAAGAGGGGAGCAGGGACATCACCATGCTTCCGAAAGAACTCATAATTCTGTGATTTAGTTGTTGCAATTCCCCGCATATTCAAATATAATCAGTACGTTAAACAAGTTCATTCACAGGAGGATTTTACTGATATGGCAACTATTTCAGCCGGTGATTTCAGAAACGGAAAAGTGTTCGTAATGGACGGGCAGGTCATGCAGGTCGTAGAGTTCCAGCATGTCAAGCCCGGCAAAGGCGCCGCGTTCGTCCGCACCAAGATGAAGAACGTGGTGACGGGTGCCGTTACCGAGACTTCCTTCAACCCCACCGCCAAGTTCGACGAGGCTTCCGTTGAGCGCCGTACCATGGAATACAGCTATAATGACGGCGATCTGTATTACTTCATGGATCCCGAGACCTATGAGCTCGAGCCCTACAACGCCGACGTCCTCGCTGACAACTTCAAGTTCGTTAAAGAGAACGACCCCTGCACCGTCTACTCCGCGCTGGGCAGCGTCTACAACATCGAGGGCCCCACTTTCGCCAACCTCGTTGTCACCTCCACCGAGCCGGGATTCAAGGGCGACACCGCCACGAACGTGACGAAGCCCGCCATCCTCGAGACCGGCGCCGAGGTCAAAGTGCCGCTGTTCATCGAAGAGGGAGAGAAGATCACCATCGACACGCGCACGGGCGAATATCTGTCCCGCTGCAAGGACTGACAGGAGGTTCCTTATGACTATTTCCGAGAAAGTTGCCTACATCAAAGGCCTGGCTGACGGTCTCGCGCTTTCCGACGAGACCAAGGAGGGCAAGGTCCTGAAGGCCGTGATCGACGTCCTGGGCGACATCGCTTCCGAGATCGACGATCTCAATGAGAACCAGCTGGACATCGGCGATGAGCTCGACGCGCTGTCCGAGGATCTGGGAGATGTCGAAGACATCATCTTCGGGGATCTCGACGACGATGACGAGTGCTGTGACGACGACTGCTGCTGCTGCGATGATGACGACGAAGACGACGATGAAGACGAAGACGATGACGATGACGACGAGCTGGAATTCGAGGCGACCTGCCCCGAGTGCGGCGCGGACATCGCCCTGTCCGAGGCTGATCTGAACAAGGGATCCGCCAAATGCCCCTCCTGCGGCGAACTGCTTGAGTTCGAGTTCGACGGGGAAGAGGACGAAGAAGAAGAGTAATGAAACGGAAGAGGGCGCGGGATTCCGCGCCCTTTTTTCATATCCGGAAGGAGGTGGCTTCATGGACCGTCTGCAGCAGGACATTCAGTATATCAAGGGGATAGGGCCGGCGAGAGCCAAACGCATGAACAGGCTCGGCCTCTATACGCTGGATGATCTGATCCGTTTCTTTCCGCGCGACTATGAGGACAGGCGGACCCTGAAGAGCACGTCCGGGATCGGCGGAAGCGAGAAGGCGTGCATCGAACTCACCGTGTCCACGCAGCCCCGGCTGACCCACGTCCGCAAGGGGATGGACCTTCTGAAATTCCAGGCAGTCGACGAGGCCGGCATCGTCTCCGTCACGTATTTCAACCAGAGCTGGCTGAAAAACAGCTTCGCCGTCGGAGAGAGCTATCTGTTCTACGGGGAATTCATGCGCAAGGGAAACCGGCTGGAAGTGATCAACCCCGTGTTCGAGCCGAAGAAGGACGAAGGAAGCAGCCTGCTGCGAATCATGCCCGTCTATCCGCTGACCGCCGGGATCAATCAGAGTGCTATGCGCAGCGCCGTACAGCAGGCGCTGGAGGCCTGCAAAGACGTCTTCCCGGAACCCGTCCCTCATGAGATCCGTGACAGATACCACCTGGCAGCCTCCTCCTTTGCCTTTGCGAACGTTCATTTCCCGGCGGACGAGGAAGCGCTCTCCATCGCCAGACGCAAGCTCATCTTCGAGGAGTTCTTCACCCTGGCCTGCGCGCAGAAGATGCTGCGCGGCCGGAGAAACACCGTATCCGGGCACCGCATCTCCGCCGCCGCGCCGGAGACATTCGAGGACAGCCTTCCCTTCGCGCTGACCGGCGCCCAGAAGAGAGTGATCCGTGAAGCCTTCGACGACATGATACGCGGGGAGCACCCCATGAACCGCCTGGTACAGGGCGACGTCGGTTCAGGAAAGACCGTGGTCGCGGCCGCCTGCTGCTGGCTGGCCGTCTCCTCCGGGCATCAGGCAGCCGTCATGGCCCCCACAGAACTTCTGGCAGAGCAGCATTACCGATCCTTCCGTTCGCTTCTTGAGCCTTTCGGCATCCGTGTGGAAAAACTCACGGGCAGCATGACCGCGAAGGAGAAGAACGCAGTCTACGACGCTTTGGAAAACGGCGATATCGGACTCCTCGTCGGAACGCACGCCCTGATTTCAGAAAAGGTCAGGTTCCGCAGCCTGGCTTTCTGCGTCGTCGACGAACAGCACCGGTTCGGTGTGCTCCAGCGCGCCGCGCTGGCAAAGAAAGGGGAGGAGCCGCATCTGATGGTCATGTCCGCAACGCCGATCCCGCGTACGCTCTCTCTGATCATCTACGGGGATCTGGACATCTCCGTCATCGACGAGCTCCCGCCCGGCCGCCAGGCTGTGGACACCTATTCCGTCAAGGAGAAGATGCGGCCCCGCATCGAAGCCTTCGCGCGGAAGCAGGTTGAGGAGGGGCATCAGGTATACTGGGTATGTCCGGCGGTCGAGGAGAACGAGGAGATCCCGAACCTGCGGTCGGCGGAGCAGACGGCCGAAGATCTGCGCACCCGCGCTTTTCCCGATCTGCGCGTCGAGCTCCTGCACGGAAAGATGAAAGCTGCGGACAAGGACGCCGTCATGCGCCGCTTTGCGGACGGCAGCGCGGATATCCTCGTGTCCACGACCGTCGTCGAGGTCGGCGTGGACGTCCCGAACGCCGTCCTGATGGTAGTGGAGAACGCGGACAGGTTCGGCCTGTCCCAGCTCCATCAGCTGCGCGGACGCGTCGGCCGCGGAAAAAGCATGTCCTACTGTGTCCTGTTCGACGCGGGGGAGAGCGATGTATCCGCGGAGCGTCTGTCCGTGATGTGCCGGACGAACGACGGCTTTCAGATCGCCGAGACCGATCTGAAGCTGCGCGGTCCCGGGGATTTCCTCGGTTCCCGCCAGCACGGTCTTCCCGAACTGAAGATCGCCGATCTGGCCGAAGACATGGATGTCCTGCGTTCCGCCGGAGAGGCGGCTCAGAACGTTCTCAAAAATGACGCCCAGCTCGGACTTCCGGAACACTCCGAACTGAAGGCCCGCGTCGCCAGGATCATCGAAGGGTTCCGCGGGGGCATGAACTGACGGGAGGTCATCTCATGAAAAGGAAACTCACATGGAAGCGATGGATCGTCGCCCTGGCGGCACTGGCTGTGTGCTCCGTCCTGTTCCTTCTGACGATGCGCCTGATCTTTTTCATACTCGGCCTCGTACTGTTCTTCGTGATCCTCATCGCGGCATATATCGGATAAAGATACCGGCCGGCGTTTGCAACGCCGGCCGGTGTTCGTTGATTCGGTCACAGAAGACAGGAGCGGATGAAGTCCAGCAGCTGAGTGGTATACGGTTCGCTCTCATAGGCGGTGTCCGCGTGCGTTGTCTCCTCGCTGATGACGATCCGGGAACGGCCGCTGCCGCATACCCGGCAGATCTCTTCATGCAGTTCCTGAGACTGCAGGCAGCTCACCATGGGATCGTGCCTGCCGTGCAGGATCAGCACCGGCGGGATATCCGGGTGGACGAGGCTCACAGGGGAGATCAGCCGGAGAAGGGAAGGGTTGGCGGACGTATCCGCGTTCAGCAGCCGGTCCGCGGCACCCTTACCCGGAGGGGAAGGAGGAAACATGCGCGGCGTATCCGACCGCACGAAGTGCTCGTTCTCCATGGAGAAATCCGAAGGACCGAAGAAATCGATGCACCCGCGGAGCCGGGGCAGATTCCCGTAATACCCGCCGCAGTAGGGCGGCATCCGCTCCGTGAATGCTGCGCACAGCGCGAGCATCGCGCCCGCCGAAGCGCCGGCGATCATCAGGCGGGAGGGATCAACTCCGTAATCACGGCCGTGCTCCTTCAGAAAGGACAGGGCCGCTTTCACATCGAACAGATCGTCGGGAAATCCCGCGTCCGGCAGCAGCCGGTATCCGCAGCCGATCACGGCCACACCGGCAGTCAGCGCAGGAAGCAGTGGTTTGATCTGAGAATCCTCATAATGCCCGCTCTCCCAGCCTCCGCCGTGCAGGAACAGGATGGCGGGGAAGGGGCCCTCTCCGGTCTCCGGAAGGAACACGGTCATCTTCTGCCTTTTGTGCGTCCCGTAGGGAATGCCCCGCCGGAGTCTCGGGAAGGAATCCAGATCGAGAGGGCCGCCACGGAGCATTTTCAGAAGATGCTCCCTTTCGGCGGCGGAGATCAGTTTCGGTTCCACGATGTCCCTCCTTATTTCATTCCCGTTGAGCCGAATCCGCCGGAACCACGTTCCGTGGACGTAAGGCTCTCGGCGATCTCAAATGCCGGCGTCAGTACAGGGACGATGACGAGCTGGGCGATCCTCTCGTGAGGAGCGACCACGGCCGGTTCCGTTCCGTGATTGTGGAGAGAAACGCAGACCTCTCCGCGGTAGTCGCTGTCGATGACGCCCACCTTGTTCGCCGGAGCGAGCCCGCGTTTCGCGGAAAGACCGCTTCTGGCGCATACCAGTCCGGCATATCCCTCCGGGATCTCGATGCAGAAACCGGACGGCACGATAGCGGTCGAGTGGGGGGATATGGTCATTTCTTCGTCAATATCCGCGTAAATATCTGCTCCCGCGGCCAAATCCGACCCGTAAGTGGGGGCGATAGAACCCGGACGGACCAGTTTGATCCTGACCTTATCCATTGTTGTTCTCCTTATCCTTCATTTCCGCTTCCTTCATCTCCGCGATCAGTCCGCGGAACCGTTCTATCATCTTCCCGTAGTTTTCTCTCCGGTGAGGATAGGAGCAGAGGGTGCAGTCCTTCACCCCGGATTTCGTATAACGGTAGCCTCCGTTGCATCTGCGTCCGGACAGATACAGAGGGCAGTAGCAGAACAGGCAGTTGAAGTCCTCTTCCGGCACTCCGGAATGGCAGGGGAAGTATTCGCATTCCCTGTTCTGGAAGAAGGAGTAGTGCTTGTTTTCCCAGAATTCAGCCATGGCCGTCTCCCTCCATATTCTTCATTCTTCCACGATCACATGGTCGAGTCCGTACCTGTCGAACTCGTCCAGGTAATCGTCGATGCGGTCGTACAGTTCCTCGTATTTCTCCTCGGTCACTTCGGTGATGTCGAGA
>JAEEGL011700717.1_pt1 | contig 10317 bp, 8 predicted proteins | sample 9134231 | NCBI WGS metagenome assembly JAEEGL01 (sample SAMN16246548, study PRJNA631951) | gut metagenome | biome: gut microbiome; feature: rumen; material: fiber-attached | host: Bos | place: Iran: Karaj | collected 2018-10
AGAAACATAAAACAAAAATCACATTTTTTGCCACAGCATACGTTGCACCATTGGGCAACAGCACGAAAAATGCGTCTATATTAAACCAAATCACAGCAAAAATCAACCCACCAATCAAAAATGAATTATTGCTATATTGCGAGATTAAACGTTTGATTCCTTGCAAATCATTCTCTTTGACAAGCGGTGCTAAAATAGTCGAACTACTCGCCAAAAACGCCCGAACAATCATAGAAACCATAAACGATATGTTGAGTGCGATGGTATAAATGCCCGTGTAATCCAATCCAAGTTGTGCTGTAATAAAAAACGTAGCGGCGTATGGTGCAATACAGTCTATAACGGTATAAAAAAGGATGTATAGCGTATAACTGAAGTACTTTTTGAGCAAATCGATATGCGAGCGGAAGAAAGAAAGATTGGGTTTTAATGAAATATGGCTAATGTGGAAGAAATAAACAACGTTGCAAAGCATCGCCAAGCCATACGAGGCACAAATTCCCCACACAAAACCGTCCATATCAATCCAACGAAACGCGTACAGCAGATATACAGCCAACAAACACAAGCGAATAAATACCTCATTGACAAATTGCGAAACGACTACTTTTTGGAACACCAAGACATTGGTCGCAAAAACGTTTTTGTATAAAATGCAAAATGCAATCGGAATCACCATATAGTAGTATGAAACGAAGAGAGCGGATTTTTCGCCAAACCAATTACTTAACGTTGTATGGAACAAAACGTACATAATTCCGACTAAAACGAAGCCAAAAAGCGACAAAAATAGAGTCAAAAAGAAGAATCCGTTATAGTCATTTTTTTCTTTGTCGTAAAAATAAGGGAAAAAACGCACAGTGGAACTCATCGTTCCCATTTGTGCAAAACTCATAAAGAGTGTCGCTACACTCACAAGTATATTCGATAGACCTATCTCTTCGGGCGAAAGGAAACGTGTCAGCACAAAGAAAGTTGTAACAAAACCGATAGCAGTACCAATATAATTGGCTACTGTCCCGTGAAAACTCTGTTTTGCTATAACTCCCATAAGAAAAAAGAAGGGCAAAATGTTTGTTTTGCCCTCCGATTTTTAGATTTATTTTGTTTCAGGAGTAGCGGTTGGTGCTACTGCCTTTTTTACTTCTAACAATTCTACTTCAAAAATCAAAGCCGAATAAGGTTTGATTGCACCACCAGGAGCGTTTGCACCGTAAGCCAATTCTTGTGGGATGTAGAAGATGAATTTTGAACCCGTAGGCATCAATTGCAAACCTTCAACCCAACCTTTAATGAAGCCATTGCAAAGACCTGTCAGAGGTTCGCCACGCTCAACGCTGCTATCAAAAACAGTTCCGTCAATCAATTTACCTGTATAATGTACAACGATTGTGTCGGTTTCAGCAGGTTTTTCGCCCGTACCTAATTTGACAACCTCGTATTGCAAGCCACTTGCGGTAACAGTAATGCCTTCTTTCTTGGCATTTTCAGCAATGAACTCTTCGTTTTCTTTTTTAAGGTCTGCAAAAGCATATTTTGGAAGTACACTGCTGATAAATTCGTTAGCACTTTGCAAATCGAAGATAGTTGTTTCGCCATAGATTCCGTTTATAAAACCTTGTACAATCAAGTCAAATTTGGTTGCCAAGCCTTTGATACCCATCAAACCAACTGCTTCTTGGTCGTGAATGGTGTAACCGATTTGTTCACCGATGGTTACAAGAATAGAAGGCTCTTCGGTTATGTTTTTAGTGCTATTAAGTGCGTCAACAAACTCTTCAAACGCTTTGGTTACATCTTTGATATTAGCCGTATCGGCTTTGAATGCATCTGCCAAGTCGCTACCTTGAAGCACACCCATTGCATAGTTCAACGTATCCGTTCTGTCGTTCCCCAAATCAATCTTTTTTGGCGTTTTTACAGCGTTTGCGATCTCTGGTTCACCTGCTTCTTTTTCTTCTTCGTATTTTGTTACTTGGTCAATGGTCATCCAAATCGTTGCGATTGTTTTTGCCTCTTCGATGTCAATCACCGAAGAATCGCCGAAGAAACCATTTGCCAAACCTTGGAAGAAAATAGGTTCTTTTAATTTCCAAAGTGGATTTTCAGCCAAACCAACTTTTTCAGCATTTTTGATAGATTTAGCAAAATTTTCGCCTGCCAAAGCAACACGTGTTTTTTTGCTTGCATAACCTTTTTTGAGTGCATCTACAAATTCAGGTACTTTTTCGAATTTTTCATCGTCCTGCATTTGATGTTCTTTAAGTTGCATACCGTTCAAAACACCTAAGGCATAGTTGATCGAGTCAACTTCATTCTTTAACTTCACTTTTTTGCTTGGTTTATACGAACTTCCGCAAGAAGCCATCACCATAGCAACTAACAAAATAACATAACTAATTTTTTTCATTTTCTTTTATTTTTTATCAATAATATCTAACAATTCTACAACAAAAATAAGTGTGGCACACGGTGGAATCGTTCCCGCAATGCCTTGTTCGCCATACGCTAAGTGGTAAGGGATATAAAATTTGTACTTCGAACCGATTGACATCAGTTGCAAACCTTCAGTCCAACCCGCTATCACGCAGTCCAAAGCAAAAACGATAGGCTCACCACGCTTATAACTACTATCAAATACCGTACCATCTATGAGCGAACCCTCATAATGCACCTTTACTTCCTCTGTTGGCTTTGGTTTTCTGCCAATGGTGCTTTCCATCACCTCGTATTGCAAGCCTGAAGGTGTGGTAATGACTCCTTCACGAGTGCCATTTTGCTTCAAAAAATCCTCTTGTTGCTGCTTTTGTGCCGACTGATGCTCCGTCAAAAGTGCGTTGAGTGCCTGTTGAAGCTCTTGAATACTATATGCAGGCTTCTGATTTTGAATGCCAGCTTGTAAGCCAGCCAAAAAAGCCTCGTTATCCAACTCTAAAATGTGCGTATCACGTAAGTTCTGACCTACATTATACCCTAATGCGTAATGTCCTTTATGCATTATAAACGATTAAAAAATTTAACAATATATTTACCAATTATATCAAATTCGATATTGACGATGCTATTTTTTTTGAGGTACTTGAAATTCGTGTTTTCGTAGGTGTAGGGGATAATACACACACTCACAAAGCCCGCATTGCCCTTTTCGGATGGTTCGCAGACGGTCAAACTGACACCATTGATGGCAATGCTGCCTTTTTCAACCGCCGTGTAGCCCAGTCGCTTTTTTTTTGGCGTTATCGGGTACTGAAAACGATAGTACCAACTGCCGTTCGTCTTTTTGACTTTGATGCAACGAGCCTTCAAATCAACGTGTCCCTGCACAATATGGCCGTCTAAACGCTCATTTAATCGCATCGAACGCTCCACATTCACATAATCACCCACTGCAAGCAAACCCAAATTAGAGCGTTTCAACGTCTCCTTCATTGCCGTTACGACATATCCCAACCGTCCGTCAGGCAAATGCACCAACTTTACCACTGTCAGACATACGCCATTATGGCAGACGCTTTGGTCAATCTTTAATTCTTCCACAAAATCGCAGGTGAGCGTGAAGTGTATGTTGCTTTGTTCGTGGTCTATCGCAACCACCTGAGCCATTGATTCTACTATTCCCGAAAACATAATGCTTCTATTTTTTGAAATACTTTCCAATAATCGGTAACGAAGATAATGGAAAATCTTTACGTATCATAAAAATAATGTAACATGCTAACAAACACGTTCCTAACAGCAATTTGAACGCCAAACGCAACTGTAAAAGCAAATTTAAGGCATAAAAACAACCCAATAAAAGCAATACAAACAGCGTATAAACGCCAATTGAACGCAAATCATACGGGATATTCAGGTGTTTTTTGCCGATAAAATAACTCAGAAGCATCACAACAAAATAACTAATTCCTGCCGAAAAAGCACTCGCTACATAACTCAATTTTGGCACAAAGATTATTTGCAATAATAGGTTGATTATCAAGGAGATAAACGAAAAATACGCTCCCCAACGCGTCATATCCGTGAGTTTATACCAAAAACTCAAATTGAAGTAAATGCCTTGAAAAACATACGTCCAAAGCACAATGGGAATAATCACCAAACCTGCCCAATAACTGCTCGCAATGATGAATTTGAGTATATCCAAGTAAAAAATCATGCCCAACAAAATCAAATACGAGAAAATGATGTAAAATTTCATCGCATCCGCATACGCCTCCACCGAGTTTTTATCGTTGTGTTTGGCAAAAACAATCGGCTCGTAAGCGTACCGAAAAGCCTGCGTAAACATCATCATCACCATCGCCACCTTAAAGCACGCACCGTAGATTCCCAACTGACTTTGAGCATCGTCGCCCGTGTACAAAAATGGAAAAATGATTCGGTCCAGCGTCTGATTCATAATGCCACAAACGCCCAAAACGAGTAACGGCAACGAGTAACGGAGCATTTGACGAAGCAAAGGGAATGAAAAAACGGCTTCACCTTGCCTTTTTTCGGCAAAAATAACAGGCAACAAACAAAGCGTCTGAATAGTCGTGGCTAATATATTGGACACGAAAACATACCCCACGCCATACGACTCATCATACCAACTCATCCAGTCGTAGTGGGCGATTTTCGGGCAAAGAAGCAAGAAAAAGAGGTTAAAAGCGATGTTTAGAACGACATACAGCAGTTTATAAACGGCAAACCGAATTGGGCGTTTTTTGTACCGCAAATACACGAACGGGATACACGCAAAAGCATCCATCGCCACCACCACAGCCATCAACGCAATAAACTCGGTATGGTTCGGGTAACCCAACCACGATGCGATTGGCTGGCTAAAACAGACGCACAACACCGCAAAAATGAACGAAGTTGTAAAAAGCGAAATCAGGCAAGTGTTGTAAACCAACGACGGAGACATATTTTCTTTGTTGACAAAACGGAAAAAGCCCGTTTCCATTCCGTAGGTCAGAATAATCAGTAATAAAGCCGTCCAAGCGTACAAATTGGTAACGATGCCGTAGTCGGATTGTTGTGCCAAGACATACGTATACAGTGGCACGAGCAACCAATTGAGGAACTTGCCGATGATACTACTCAAACCATAGATGACCGTATCTTTTGCTAATGTTTTGCGTATGCTACTCATAATTTTATTTTACTCGCACCCTTCCACCACGATGACAATTTCGCCTTTGGGTGGGTTGTTGGTGTAATAATTTTCTAATTCTTCCAAGGTGCCCCGCTTCGTTTCTTCATGTATTTTGCTGATTTCGCGGCTTACACTCGCCTTACGTTGGTTGCCCAAGGTGGTTGCTAATGCTTGCAATGTTTTCACCAACCGAAACGGCGATTCGTACAGCACGAACGTTTTTTGCTCTTGTGCCAACGTTTGAAGCATCGTATTACGACCTTTTTTGAGGGGTAAAAAACCATAAAACGCAAACTCATTTATCGGCAACCCACTATTCACCAACGCCGGCACAAACGCCGTACTGCCCGGCAAACAAATCACCTCAATGTACCTCTCTACACACGCCCGAATCAACAAAAAACCAGGGTCACTAATGCTCGGGGTACCTGCATCGCTAATCAGTGCCATATTGACGCCGTTGAGCAGCTGGTCACATAGTTTTTCAACGGTTTGGTGTTCGTTAAATTTATGGTAACTCTGCAAGGACGTGTGAATATCGTAATGTTTGAACAAAATAGACGAGGTTCGCGTATCTTCTGCCAACACCAAATCCACTTCTTTGAGGACACGCAAGGCACGCAAAGTTATATCTTCCAAGTTGCCAACGGGGGTAGGGACTACGTAAAGCATTATTTTGTGGCTTCGTTTATTTTGTTTAGTATGGCGAACATGATGCCTGCCGAAATCAAGCACAGAACCATCAAAATAGTCCAATTCAGCCATAACGGTATTTCTTTCCAAAGCAACGACGGGATACGGCTCAAATAGTTGCCGATGGCTCCAGAAGCGAACCAACAGCCCATCATCACGCCTTTATACTTGGGTGGTGCCACTTTGCTCACAAAACTTTGTCCCATCGGGCTGAGCAATAATTCGGCAAAGGTCAGCACCAAATAAGTCGCAATCAGATATTGTGGAACGACAGGCGTGGCACACGTGCGACCGTCCAATTCGGCAGGTGCTGGCAAACCGACCGAGCAATAGATCAAAATGAGGTATCCGAAGGCAGCAACAAGCATTCCCAAAGCGATTTTCATCGGTGCAGAAGGTTCTTTCCCCTTTTGATGCAACGAATCAAAAATCAGCAAACTGATGGGCGTTAGAGCAATGACAAAAAATGGGTTAAATTGTTGAAATTCTTGCGGTTGGATATGCAACGGCACACTACCCATCTCTTGGTACATAAAATAAATGGCAACGAGCAAAACAACCGCATTGATTGAACACATACGGCGAGTGCGTTCATTTTGCGACTGCCAAGCACCAAAAATCAGGTACACAATCACCGCAATCATCGCCAACACACCGATATTAAAGCCCATACGAACCCAACCAACCACTTCAGTAGCCGTGTAATCGCGTGCAAAATAGGTGAGCGAAGTCCCGTTTTGATGAAAAGCCATCCAGAAGAAAATCACCACCGCAAAAACCGCACACAAAGCCATGATGCGACTGCGTGTTTGTTGGGGAGTCAACTCCACCATCGCCACATTCTTATCTCTACCATTGTAATCGGCGTGCTTAAACCACATTCTGAACACAAAATAAATCGTCAGCGACAGCAACAGCGAACCCACTGCGACCGCAAAACCGATGTTGTAAGCGTGCGAAAGAGCCGAGATGTAAAAGTCGCTGAAAGTTAGTAAATCGCCGTGCCAACCCATCGTATCAGCCATTTGTTGCAGCCATATTTGGTTGTCGATGGAGATTGTATTTTGTTTGAATTGGTTGGCGAGCGAAGCCACGTTGGCACTGTAATAAAGCCCTTTGGAAGCCAAAAACGAGTTGGTTATCTTGGTTACGGCTGCGGGTGCAAACATCGCTCCGATATTGTTCGCCATGTAGTACAACGAAAAACCCGATTCACGGCTATTGGCGTACTGTTCATTTTCGTATAAATTGCCGAATAAAAGCAACAAATTCCCCTTAAAAAAGCCTGTTCCGATGGAAATAATCGTCAGTGCAATCACCACCAACGGCAACGCAAAGCCCGATGAAAGTGGCAGTGAAATGAGCGTATAACCAACAAGGAGCAACCCAATTCCAGCCACAACACACTTGCCTAAACCCACTCGGTCCGCAAACCAACCACCAATAACGGGCATAAAATAAACCCCAGCCAAGAAAACCGAATAGTACAGTCCTGCCGTGTTCTCGTCAAACCCAAACTTGGCTTGCAGATACAATACCAACACGGAGAGCATAATGTAGTAGCCAAAACGCTCTCCAGTGTTTGTTAAAGCCAAAGGATATAAAGCCCGAGGTTGGTTGTTAAACATACGTTAATGCTCTTGGAAACGGCGTTTAATTGCGTTCACAAAGGTTTGGTATGCAATCGAATCTTTATCCCACGCAAATTGGCTATTGATGTACTGCAAAGCCTCATTCAGAGAGGACATCTCATTGAGTCTTTCCAACGTTTTTTGGAATAATTCAGGATTGCCTTTGAATAACTCACGCTGGAACAAGAAACGGTCGCCCACCGAAATCGCTTTGCGAATATCGTCAATGTATGGAGCACTCTGCGAGAAGCTATTTTCGTACGAACCACTCATGGAAGGAACCTCTTTTTTCTCCACTTTTTCCTCGGTAGGAGCAGGTTCAGGTTCTTCTGCCTTCTCTTCAACCTTCTCTTCAACCTTCTCCTCTTGTGGTTCAGCCTCTGTCTCGACCGCTACATTTTCTTCAACAGTCGGGGTAGGTTCCACTACGGGTTCGGGGGTAGGCTCAACTGTAGGCTCTGGGGTAGGTTCGGGTAGGATAGGCTCCACCGTTGGGTCTTCAGTCGGTTGTGGTGTAACAACTTCTGGTGTAAATTCGGGCATAGGAGCTTCAGGAATAATCTCCAACGGCATTATATCTCCTTCGTCCGCTTTGTCGAGTTTGTTTTCGGTTTTTTGGATAACCATCTTCTTGGTGAGCGTCAAAATCTCCTCTTGCATGTAGGAAATATGTCGCAAAATATAATCCGTATTTTTTTGAATTACATCAATTTGCGATTGCATTTTGCCAACCATTTCAACGATTTTGTCGTTTTTGTCGGCATTAGCAGTCATAAAACTTTCCAAATTCTCCCGCGTTTGCTCCAACTGTGCGATTTTTTGTTCTTGCGAATCGCTGTATGCTTGTAATAAATCCAATAAATTTTTATCCATGTTAGCAAGCCACTTTTTCTAACCATTTAACCATACTGAGCATAACTCCCATACTAATCAAGCAAATCACCAAGAACACTAACCAGCAGTATTCAATTGGCCAAGCGTTATACATCACGGGACCGACCCAAATCATCAAGTTGCCAAGTGCCGTAGCACCCAACCATAAACCTTGACACAAACCCACCATGTGGCGTGGAGCAACCTTACTTACAAAACTCAAACCTAACGGCGAGATGAAGAGCTCGGAAACCGTCAAGAAAAAGTACGTTCCCACCAACACCCAAGGCACACATTTCGTTAGACCTTGTGCAGCCAACTGCTCCGAAGTCATCGAACGAAATTCTACGCCCGAAGGGTAGTTGTGAACCATCGACACAATCATCAAAAACAAGTACGCAACGCCTGCAATCGCCATACCAATCGCAATTTTTCGTGGGGTAGAAATCACCTTGCCTTTGCGAGCCAAAACGTTGAAAAATGCCATTATCACAGGGGTCAACACAATCACAAAGAACGGATTAAGTGCCTGCCAAATTTCAGGTGCAATGGAGTCCGTAATCACAAAATCGCGTGCAAACAAACTCAACGACTGCCCATTTTGGTGGAACGAAAGCCAGAAGAACACAGCCACGCCCAACACGGCAAACAAAGCGTACAAACGTTGTTTGATTTCTTGGGCCATTTGTTGTTTTTCTTCTTCGGTGTACTCAACGGCTTGCGTTTGCTGTTTTTTCTCCACTTGTGGGAAGAGATGTTTGGTGTACAAAAAGATGCACAACGAGATAAGCATCGCCAACACAGAGGCAATGAACGAGTAGTGGATTCCTTGATTAAAAACGGTGATATAATCATGGCAGAACGTGATATTATCCACGAACGCATAATTTTCGGTAACAGATTTTTGGAACGTTTCGGCAAACTTGGTCGTAACTTCGTTGTCGCTCAAAAAACGGTGGCAGAGATGTGCCATTTCCGAATTATAAATCAAGCCATTTTTGCCCAACCACCATTGACGGAGCAACGGAGCCACGAAAGGTGCAACCAAACCACCGATGTTGATGAAAACGTAGAAGATTTGGAAACCCGAGTCGCGTTTATCTTTGGCAACCGCAAGGGCTTGTTCGCCTTGTTTAGCGGCTTCGGCTTCGTATTCGTCATACATCTTGCCGACAATCGCCTGCAAATTACCCTTAAACAGACCGTTTCCAAAGGCAATCAACAACAACGCAAAACATGTGAAAATCAAAATTGCCCACCAGCGTTGATCTTGGTTAACCTCACTAAATAGAGGCACAGCTAAACAAATATAGCCGATTGCCATAATAATCAACCCCCATTGAATGGTGCGGTTGTAGTTTTGAGTTCTGTCGGCTATCAAACCGCCCACGAGGCTTAACACATAAATACCACAGTAAAAAACGGAGTAAATAACGCCCGCTGTGCTATCGGGTAAATCAAACTTTGAAATTAAAAACAGCAACAATACAGCGTTCATGATATAATAACCAAAACGCTCGCCCATATTTGCCAAGGCGGCTGGGATTAAACCCTTCGGATGACTTTGAAACATAAAGCAAAAATAATTTTTATTAACTTCGCAAAAATACGAAAAATATAGCGAAAAAAAAAATGTTATGTTTTTTTATCAAAAAAATGTAACTTTGCGACAAATGTGACTTTTCGATAAATTATGAATATGAAGAAAATTTTATTTGCATTTGCTTTGCTCCTAACAAGCCAATGTTTGTTCGCTGAAGGAGCACAAGATTTGACCATAGAACGAGATAATAAGTGCGATGAGCATTATTTTTCAGTAGTTAAAGTGACCATCAAACGCCCCGAACCCATCCCTTTTCCCATCAATGAACGAGGTGGAAAGGTTGAGTTTGCATCGGGAAACTTGCAATATCAAGCGCTAACCAAAACCTTCCGTTTTGCCGAAAGACAATGGGAGTTTGTGGGCGATGGTGTAAATAC
>JAEEGL011964927.1_pt1 | contig 10317 bp, 9 predicted proteins | sample 9134231 | NCBI WGS metagenome assembly JAEEGL01 (sample SAMN16246548, study PRJNA631951) | gut metagenome | biome: gut microbiome; feature: rumen; material: fiber-attached | host: Bos | place: Iran: Karaj | collected 2018-10
GGCGCGTGTGCCTCCGCGCGTACTGGAACCGCGCACGGCCATCATGCCAAATTTCGGTAAACAGCGCGCAATATATTCTCCGTCGCTGGACTGGCTGATAAGCGCGGCCACTTTGCGCCCGCGGTACGGATATAAAAGAAAGAGTTGTTGGTTGTGCCAAATAGCATAAATGACCCCTTTGCCCTCTTTTTCCAACGCGGCGGCTTCGGGCGTTTTGAACCAATAGACGCGGGTTGTCCATCCTAAAAATACGGTATAGTAGTAGGCAAAGGCAGAAACCAAGGCGTGTTTCCAATCGTTATACTGAGAAGAGGTTTTACGGATCATATTATTTTTTACCTTTCTTGTGTCGCTTTTGCCAGGGCACCAAAAATACCGTCGTATAAAATGGAGCCAGACGATCTTCCGCGCAAGTAATGTCCACTTTCTGTGCCTGGAGTTTTTCCAATAAAATCGGCAGGGTTTTATCGGCCAAGGTTTTCTCCAGCCGGACGGCTTCACGCAGTAATTTAGGGGCAGCGGCCGTGCCAAACGGAGGCAGATAAATAAATTGCGGATCTAAGGTTTCGTATTCTTCTTTTTCGGCTTGTTCGCGGACTAGGTCCGTAACGAATGACACCGCACTTCTTAAAAATTCCAGAGCAATCGTTCCGGCCACAATCTCCCGGGCGGCTCCGCGCGTGCGGGCATTTTCTAACCAATCTTCCAGGGCAGGGCCCAGGGTCACGGCACAGGCACTGAACATCTCCTTATGAACGGATTGGTTATCGTCCAGTTCCCAATGCGCATCTTGATTAAATTCGTACACTACCCCCGGATTGAGAAGTCCAAAACCTTCCATAATATATTGGGTGACTTCCAACTCCGTGGTAAATCCGGCTTGGCGTAAGAGTCCGCCGCTCCGCAACAAACGGCGCAGAATTTCTTTTTGCCGGGAAGTAATTTTAAAACGTTTGATTTTTCGCATAGTGGCTAACCGTTTGCGTCAATGCCGGTGCGGGCATTCACGTAAAAAGTCAGCGGAGGCCTCCCCCTGGGGGAAGGCCTCCGGGATAAATTATCTTTGTGTCTTTTTGTTGCGGCGTTTGTTTTTAGTTCTCTGTTCTTTTACAAACGCTTCCACGTTTTGCTGGTTGGCCGGGCGGTCCGTGGGGGCTAACTCGCCGTGGCTCCAAGTGTACACAAGCGGCGTTGTGAGCGCAATTGTGCTATATACACCCGATATACAACCGATTAACATGGCAAACGCAAACGAATTGATGACTTCTCCACCCAAGAAATACAAGATGAACAAAGCAAACAATACCGTCAGCGTTGTAATGACGGTGCGCGAGAGCGTCTCGTTGATAGACGTATTAATTAATTCTCTAAACGTCATTTTGGGGTGCAGGTGGATATTTTCGCGCATGCGGTCAAAAATGACGATCGTGTCGTTGATGGAGAAACCGGCCACCGTGAGGAAGGCCGCCACCACGACTAGGTCAATTTCCCGTCCGGTTAACGAAAACGCCAACGCCATGACCCACAAATCGTGGAACAAGGCCACCACGCCCGAGAAACCCCACGAGATGTTGCTGAATCGAAAGCCTACATAGATGATAATGAAGACTAACGACAGCACAATTGCCCATCCGGCGCGTTCGGCCATATTCGCACCCACCGCCGGACCGACGGAGTTGGTTTGTTGTACGGTGTAGGGCACTTTTAACGTGTCCAACGCATTTTGGATACGTTTTTGTACAACGCCGACTTCCTGCTCGGTGCTTTTTTCGCTGATGGAGAAAGTGTTATCTCCATACGATTGCAATTCGGAGTTAGCCCCGGTGGTGGATAAGGCCGCACGAATTTGGCCCATATCTACGGGAGCATTAAATTGTACTTGCACCATCGTTCCGCCGGTGAAGTCAATACCCCAGTTCATCCCTTTGGTCGCAAACGAAATTATGCCCGCTACCAAAACGGCCGCAAACAACGTGAAATACACTTTGCGGTATTTGAGGAAATCAATATGTGTTTTAGGAAATAAGTTCATCATAAGCTGATCTCCTTGGTGTTAGAAGTTAAGAGCAGTTCGTAAATAGCGCGCGTGACAAACACGGCGGTAAACAAACTGACTACTAAGCCGATAATCAGCGTAACGGCAAACCCTTTGACGGGGCCGGTGCCGAATTGCAACAAACACGCACCCACGATAATGGTGGTGATGTTGGAGTCAAAAATGGCAGACCAGGCTTTATCGTAGCCCAAGTTGATAATTTCATACACGGGCTTGCCCAATCGTTTTTCTTCGCGCATACGTTCAATGATTAAGACGTTGGCATCAATGGCCATCGCCAACGAAAGAATCATACCCGCAATGCCGGGCAGCGTCAGCGTAGCAGAGAAATAACTCATAATCGCTACCGTAAACACGAAGTTGAGTAACAGGGCAATATCGGCAATTACACCGGCGGCTTTGTAGTAAACCATCATGAATAGCAAAATGAGCACCAGCGCAATACCCGAAGCGGATAGACCCGACCGGATAGAGTCTTCACCCAACGTCGGGCCGATGATTTTCTTTTCAATTACGTGCACCGGAGCGGGCAGGGCACCAGCCTTTAGCACAATGGCCAACGCGCGGGCTTCTTCCGGCGAGAAGGAACCGGTGATTTGTCCTTCCCGGGTAATGCGGGATTGAATGGTCGGAGCCGATTGGACGACGTTGTCTAAAACGATAGCCAATTGCTTGCTGATATTGGCACCGGTTAATTTGCCGAATTTTTTGGCGCCTTCTGCGTTGAAAGTGAAGGAAACGGCGGGATAACCATTGTCACTCATCATGATCACGCGGGCATTTTCCAAATCGGCACCGGTTACTTCGGCTTTGTCGTTGAGGAGGCTGTAACCGCCGTCTTTGTTGCGCAAAATGCGGTATCCTTCCGGTACGAGTTTGGCAATTTCCGGGATGAGGTTACCGTCTTCGTCAAACGGTTTTTCGGTGTCGTCAATTTTTTCAAAAGCCTTTTGGGCTTCGGCCGTATCGTTTTTAACAATATGGAACTCCAACATGGCGGTTTTGCCGATGAGTTCTTCCGCACGTTGCGGGTCGGACACACCGGGCAGTTGCACCATAATCCATTTATCGCCTTGCCGGGTGATGGAAGTTTCCGCTACGCCGTATTGGTCAATACGGTTGCGGATAATTTCAATGGAGCGCGCCATGGCTTCGTGCAACGGCTCTTTATCGCTCAATTTGGCAACTTCCAACTCCAACAGCAAGCTGGAACCGCCCCGTAAATCCAGGCCCAGATTCAGCATGCGTTTGGGGCGTTCGCCCAGACTGTCCAAAGCGTTACGCTCGGAGAGTGGTTTGGAGTACCACCGATAGTTGGGGTAAATCAGGAATAACGACCCGAGTAAAATGACGAGTATGAACCCCCATTTTACGGCTAGTTTGTTTGACATTTACTTCACTCCTCCTTCACTTTTTGCGGTTTGCAAATCGTTTACAAGTCCTATTACAGCGGTTTTAAGTACTTGAATTTTGACGTTTTCCGCTAGTTTAATTTCCAACAAATTGTCTTTGAAACCGGCTACCGTGCCGACGAACCCGCCGGATAAAATCACCCCGTCGCCTTTTTGCAGTGCGTTGATTTTAGCGGCTAATTCCTGCTCGCGCTTTTTCTGGGCGCGACCGGGCATAAAAAACATCACAAAAATGATAGCCATAAACAACAGCCAAAACAGCATACCGTTGCCTTGGGCAGTATTTTCCATGAGTACGTCCTCCTAAAGAATGTAAGTATACCCCATTATTCTAGCATATTTCCCGTCGCAAGGGTAGGGGGAAAGGTAAATCGGCCGGATTAATAAATTAAGTCTTGGGCAACAAAAAAGCCGAGGATGGGAATCTCCTCCGGTCGTTTTGCTGACGCAAAACGCCTTTGGGCCTGCCCTCGCGGTTTTTGCCTTTCGCGGCTTTGCACGCTCAAACAAAAACAACGCTCCGGGCTTCGCTTCCCAACGCGCACAAAGCAGTTTGTACGCTTCCCGTCTAAATCAAAAAACCACCTTACGGTGGATTTTTAGATTTAGCCGAGGATGGGAATCGAACCCACAACCTACGGTTTACAAAACCGTTGCTCTGCCAGTTGAGCTACCTCGGCGATATTCTTGCGTTTGCTTTCTTATATCATACCATTTTTTCCACAGACTTCCAAGGATTTGCTACAATAATCGCAGGAGTGCTTATGAAAAAAATAGCGATGATGATTTTTGTTTTGGGAGGAAGTGTATCCTTCCTTTTTGCGCAGGAAAACTGCCGCGTGCAGCGGGAAGTACCGCTTAAACTGATGTCTGCCGAACTTAAACGCGGACAGAAAGTTTGGAAGAAATTGAATCCACCCATTTATTATCTTGCTTACACGTATGAAGATAAAACCACACAAGGTATAGAAGTGTCACAGGACGGATTGAACCGGCATCAGAACCGAGCCACTACGTTGGCGGTGCGTGCCCGGGCCGGCAGTCCTAAAATGGATAATACCCGGCTACTCAAGGGAGAAGATAACCAGAACCGAACGTTTGTTCAAGTCGTGCGCGGGGTGGACCCGTTCTCGGCAGATGATACGGCTTTTCGGATGGCTTTATGGCGGACCACCCAACAAATGGCCGAAGCCGCCCAGGAAGAACTCGGCCGCGTGGAAACCAATAACCGGACCTCTTCCCAGCGGCAAGATGATTCCGATGATTTTGTCATCCCGCCCGTTTCGCGCTATTGCCACACCCAAGAAGCTGTCTCTTTTGACTTGGAAAAAATCGGTTCGTTGCTCCGCAAAGCCGCGGCGCTGACACGCGGAAAACCGTTTGTGCAAGGTAGCTATTTTGAATTTTCGGTACAGCAAGGCCACCGTTATTTTGTGGATTCATCCGGTACACAAGTAAAGACGCCATTTCTGTATGCCCGTTTGAACTACGATTTGTTTAATCAGTTGGCCGATGGTTCCAAATTAAAACGTAACAAATCTTATGAGGTGACGGAAGAGGGGCAACTGCCCCCAGAAGAAAAACTGTTGGCGGATGTGCGCCGTTCGCTGGACGAACTGGAAGCCTTGACTCACGCGCCGGAGGCCGAACCGATAACCGTTCCTACCATTCTAAAGAACCGGGCCATGGCCGTTTTGGTACATGAGATATTGGGCCACCGGTTGGAGGGACACCGCCAAAAAATGGATTCATTTGGGAAAACGTTTACCGATAAAGTTGGCCAACCGATTACGGCCCCGTTTGTAACGGTGGTGGATGATGCCTCGTTGCGGAATTTTAAAGGTGTGCCGCTGCTCGGATTTTATGAATACGACGATGAAGGCGTCAAATCCCGTCCGGTTACGCTGGTGGAAAACGGCGTATTACGTGGGTTTTTGATGTCGGCCAGCCCCATTAAGGGTTTCCCCGTTTCCAACGGACACGGCCGGGGAAATCTGGACAAACGGCCGGTGGCCCGGATGGGCAACACGCGGCTCATTGCCAGTGAAAGTGTTTCGTATGATGAACTGGAGAAGAAACTGCTGGCGGAAATCCGTTCTCAGCAAAAGCCGTACGGATACATCATTGACGATTTATCCGGTGGATTCACATCGGAAACTACCAATGCTCCCCAATCGTTTAAATTGGAACCTAAATTGGTATACCGTATGTACCCGGATGGTCACAAAGAAGTCGTGCGCGGGGCCGATATCGCGGGTACGCCGCTGGTGAGTTTTGGGGAAATTATGGCAGCCGCTAATGACGAAGCCGTTTTTAACGGTTATTGCGGAGCAGAATCCGGCTGGATTCCCGTATCGGCTATTTCCCCCAGTGTGCTGATGCACTCGTTAGAAATAGAAAAGACGGCCAAGAGCGAGGATAAACCGCCCTTGTTACCGGCCCCCGATTCCCTGCAAACGGAAGGAGAAACCAAATGAAACGGATAGGAATTTTACTTTTTACTTTACTGAGTTTCGGCGTGGCGTTTGCCGCTGACTTGCCGGACAACGTTTATTTCCGCTCCATGAAAGATGAAATGCAGCGTTCCCTGGAACAATTGCGTTTGGCGGATCAGCCGACTCCTTATTATATGTCTTATTGGCTTACTCATGCGCATGATGTGACTATAGAGGCCTCCTTGGGTACGCTGGCCCCCAACTTGTATGATCCACAAGACGACGGATACGTGGAGACAATGGTGTTTGTGTCCGTCGGCTCGGACCAACAAGACAGTTTGGGTTTTGCCGATACGGAGTGGGGGTATTACCACCTTGGGTTAGTCGACGGTTCGGGCCTTTCGGGATATGGCGCGTTGCGGCAACAATGGTGGTGGTTGACTAACTGGGCCTATGTGCAGGCGACCAACTTATACCAGCAGAAACAAAACTACAAACAGAAAAAAAATATTTTGTCTTCGTTGCCGGATGTTGTTCCTTCCCCGTCGGCCCAATTCGTAGAGAAAATAACTCCCTGGACCCAGCCGGACATAAAGGGCATGCAGGAAACCGTACGGCAAATTTCCGCATTGGGCAAAGAATTGCCGTTTGTAGAAAATTTTACAGCCAATTTGCTTTTCAGACGAAATGACTGGTATTTTTTGAATAGCCGCGGGTCGTTTGCCCAGTATATCGACCCTTGGCATCGGATGAACCTCACCGTTACGTTCCGCCAACCGGACGGGAAAATATCTTCTGCAGATTATACGTTTTGGCTTAAGGACGATTCCCCGGCAGAAATGGCCCGTGCCCGGCAGGAAGCGCAAAACTGGTTGGCGCGTGTGCGCCGTGCCTACGCCGCGCCGGATGGTGAAGCGTATGTCGGCCCGGTGCTGCTCAAACCGCGGGCCGCGGCCTCCTTTTTGGGCAAATCCATTTTGCGTGACCTGGAAAAAAGTAAACCTTTGTTGCTAGCCTTTGCTGACGAAGATGAAGGCGCTGGAAAATGGTACAAAAAACGCCACGTACGGGCCAGTACTTCCTTGTTAACGCTCTATGACCGGCCTTCGCAGCGCACGTTTGAGGGCATTCCCTTGACAATGTTTTTCCCGGTGGACGGCGAGGGCGTAGCCGCGGAAGATTTAACGTTGGTGAAAGACGGATACATTCAGGACTTACCGCTCACGCAACGACCTTTATCCGCCTCGCACCGCAGTAACGGGCATGCGCGTGTTTCCAATGAGTACGGCCCGCGCGAGAACTTAACCAACGTGTTTGTGGAACCTAAATTCATTTGGACAGACCAACAAATGGAAGAGAAGTTGTTGGAGCGCTGCCGGGAGCTGAATTTACCGTACGGATATATTTTGTACGCCGAGGACCCATCCGGCGATTTAGGCATTGAGCGTATTTATACGGCAGACGGGCGCAAGGAAACAGTGCTGAATTTGAAATGGGACGGCAATTTTGCTTCCCCGCGTGATTTGCGCAGTGTGTTGGCAGTAGGGGGAAAGAGTGAGTTGGCTAGTAACTTTTACAAAGATGTAGTCATCACGCCCTCTATCTTGTTGCAAGAAGTGGAACTGGTGCCGCAGGAACACAAACCGCACCGCAAACCGTTCTTGGCACGGCCTAAGTAATTAAGGCAAAGTATATTGCCGGTAAGTTGAAAACGAGGATTGATACGTCCCGCCCATGACGCGGATGCAGAAGTCGCCGTCGTTTAACCCAAACGTAATGCCGTTTGAGGTGCGTTCGGTGCACACAACGTCTCCTCCCCAGCTGGTTTCCATGTTGATCCCAAACCCGCTACCTTTGTATTTTCCGTTTAGACGGGTCATGTAAAAAACTTTTCCGTCAGATCCGTTATAAAGTTGAGCCGACCATTCTGTGTTGGAACGTGTATCCTTAATCAGCGGGGGCATGACAATTCCTTTTTCTGTGCCGGTCCAAGGGATCTCTACGCTTAACTCATCAAAACTGAGCGGGAAGGTACCGCTAGCCATATGATATTCTACGGCCGCTTGACGTAAAGATTTTAACAGGGTTATCGCTTGCGCGGCGCGTGATTTTTCTGTTGCCTTTTGGTATTGCGGCAAAGCAATGCTTGCCAAAATGCCAATGATAAGCACAACGACCAATAGTTCAATAAGAGTAAAACCGGATCGCACGCAGGTCAAAGCGGAGAGATTTTCAATCAAGTAGTATTCCTTTTTAAGGGGTATCATAGTATCTTCCCAAAATCATCTGAAATTGTACCACATCAGTATAGCAAATTTACGCACGGCAAAAACAGCACAGAAAGTACTTCAAACGGGTGTTGAAAAATTGACCTTTTTTTGCTTTATTTAATATATAAGACCTCTGTAATTTTGTGTAGGAGCTTATATGCAAACATTTAAAAATAAAATAAATGATAAAACCCCAAATCATATTTTTAATCATCAGTTAGGATTTACGCTGATAGAGTTGCTGGTGGTTGTGCTTATTATTGGTATGTTGGTAGCCGTAGCCGTGCCGCAATACCGAACCGCGGTATACAAGTCCCGCTTTATGAATATGTTTACGTTGGCAAAGTCAGTTAAAAATACAGAAGAATATTTTCACCTTTCAACAGGGAACTATACCAACGATTGGGAGTTATTACCGTTATCCCTCTCCGGAACAAAAGTTTCTACCAGTACTTTCTTGACCTCTGAGAATATACAGCTTATTTTGAAAAAAGATGTTGCCGGAGCGCCTGACTCGGTATATGTATCTTGGAATAAAGTACCCGGAGTTCTTTTGATTGTCAGCTATGATAAATCTGTTTGGAATGGACTGATGGCGTGCTATGCTCTGGCAAATTCTGACGTAGCCAAAAATGCATGTAAGGCCATTAGCAAAAAAAAGAATCCTTCCGAATGCGATTCTATGTATTGTAAGTATTTCTTTTCATTTTAGTAGAAAGTAGAAAATTATTTCCAGCTGTGTATAAAAGTGTTATAATCTTTGCATGAAATCTTTGATAAATTGGTTCATGTCTTTTATAGATTGGTTGGATCCGTACCACCAAAGCCCGCTTTTTTTTAAGTGGAGTTTTTGGAGTGTGTTGTTTGTCATCGGGGTAAGCGTATGGCTATTTATAAATACGGATTACAAAATCGCTCCGATTTTGTTGGGAGATGCTCCTTCTACCTTTTCTCACACCCTCTTTGATAATATGTGGGTATATTTCCCTAATTATCTCAATCACGAAATGCTGGGGCATAATTTTATAGGGAAATTCGGGTATGTCTTTGACGGGCTAGTGTGTCTTTCCCATTGCTGGCCGTTTGCAATATGGTGGCACGTTGTTATGGGAAATGGAGTGGAAACCTTGGTGCCTCTGATTGTTTTACTGCTCACGTTGCGCAGCCGCGGCGGGCGGTATCTGCTACCGGTGTGGTGGTATTGGTTAGGTTCTACTTTTTATAGTGCCGGAGTTTATGCGGCAGATGCGCGGGCCAGCCAGTTGCCGCTTACCTCTGCCGATATGCTCACCCATTTTAAACCGGGAGCGGTCAAAGGAGATTGGTACAATATCTTGGGACCGATTGGATTATTGGATTATGATGTGATTATTGGCCAAATACTCATTTTTATAGGCGCTGTTTGCGTAGTGATAGCCGTGTTTAGTTTGTATTATTATTGGAAACATAGCGAAGAGTACCTAAAAAATTCTCTTTCTTCCGGTTGGATTTAACGATTTGGTTTATCTAAAAGCCCCGGGTTTAACCCGGGGCCTTTTTTACTGCTTGTTGTAAGTACACTTATTTTTCTAATTTTTCGGCAGGCGTAATAGCCGCGAGTTGTTTGTACAAATCGCGGCTTAGCGAACATATTGAAAACCCCGGCACTTTTTCAGCGCCGGGGCTTAATGCTTAGTTTAGCAACTAAACTTATTTTTCTAATTTTTCAGCAGGCGTAATGGCCGCGAGTTGTTTGTACAAATCGCGCCGCCACGCATACTCGCTCTCCGCTTGCTTAATGAGTTTCTGCGCCAGTTCCGGATTATCGCGCATCAACCCTTTGAAGCGGTTTTCGCCACTCATATAGTCTGCCAACGGCAACGTCGGCGCGCCGAGCGGGCTATCCACGTGCAAGGGATTCTTGCCTTCGTAACGGGCTTGCGGATTGAAACGATACAGAATCCAGCGCCCGGCTTGTACGGCACGTTTGGCTTCACCCATACCTTTGGACATATCAATCCCGTGGGCGATACAGTGCGAATAGGCAATCACAAGGGCCGGTCCGTCGTAAGCATCCGCTTCCGCGAGGGCTTGGATGGCCTGATTCATGTTGGCTCCCATGGCTACCTGCGCCACGTAGATGTTGCCATAGGTCATGGCAATCA
>JAEEGL012070017.1_pt1 | contig 10317 bp, 8 predicted proteins | sample 9134231 | NCBI WGS metagenome assembly JAEEGL01 (sample SAMN16246548, study PRJNA631951) | gut metagenome | biome: gut microbiome; feature: rumen; material: fiber-attached | host: Bos | place: Iran: Karaj | collected 2018-10
ACAAGGTATATAAACTGACGGTGCCAAGTGTGAAGTTAGGTCAGACAGTATATCTCGCTGTGACGGATGACACGGATAATTCAAGTGTTTCTGTTGGTTCAGCAAGCAACCACTTGTCACGATCAAATCAAGGTTCTGTGTTCTATGATCCATGGGGCCCGTATGATGATAATAATAAAGTGAATGTGTACAAGATTGATGGTGCGAATGCCGATGTGGATATTTACTTGACGAACGTGAAGCTTCACAAGGTGGCAGTTTCTGTCGATACCAAGACCGTTTCTGCGGCTGGCTACGCAACTGAAGCACGTGAATATCCATTGGATTTCACTTTGGCTAAGACATTCTTGGGTGAAGAACAGAAGGCATTCAAGGTGACGGGTGTTGATGAGATGAATGTGGCTGTAGCGGAAGTGAAGTATGTGCCTATGACCATCGATGGTAGTGCTTCGTTGAATCATGGCGTGATGATTACAGGCGACTGGGTGAACAGGAGTCAAGCAACGCAATGGCCTCTCTTCACGACGGATATCGACCGTGCTACCTACGACGTGACTACTTCTTCTGACGCTAAATACGACATGTCGGAGAACAAGCTGATTGGTGTTGTGGCTCAGGCAAACGTGGATGCGAATGTAGAACAGCGCGAAATCGTCAATGGCGAAAAGTACTACAACTATATGCTCGCTGTGAATGGTTATAACGTAGAGTATCCTGGAGACTCTGAGGAAACCATAGGTGAAGTGGTTGACCGTGTGTCTGGCTTAGGTTACTATCTGGTTCTGAAGACAGGAACAACGATGCTTGACGGTACTACTTATCCTGGTGGTAAGCCGAAAGACCACTCTGCTTACATGCATGTCCATGAGAAGTTTGCGAAGATTAACGAATTCCAGACGAATGCCCGTCAACGTCGTGCATATCCTAATGCTAATGGTGTCCATCAAGTGTTCTTCATCGACGCTAATGGTTTAGCTTCTGGTATCGATGAACTCCAAATGGAAGATGCTGCTGCAGAAGAAGGTATGTCGAATAATTGGAAGGATGGTGTGTTCTACACCTTGCAGGGTATGCCAGTGAAGAATCCGACGAAGGGCTTCTACATCTTCAACGGAAAGAAGATTTATGTGAAGTAAATAGAAATTAGTAATAGATAAATGAATTAAGAAATGAAAGCAGTTTATTTGAGACCAGAAACAAAGATGCGCCAGACTTGCATCAAGAACTATGTAATTTGTCTTTCTGGGAATACACCACGGACGCAACAGGTTGAGACCACTTGGGACAATCAGCTTGGTAAGGGACGAGGTGATGACATTTGGTCTTCGGGCGAAGAACAAGGCAGCGACGGGGGCAGTGGCAGTCTTTGGTAAAACCGCAGCTTGAACCACGCTGTTCGCGATAATTTAATCTCAACGATAGGGACGGTAGCCACACTATAAGGGTGTAGCTACCGTTTTTATTGTCTTCCCTCTTTCTTTTCCGTGTTTTCTTGTAGGAATGGAAGAAAAGGCGTATATTTGTCTTGGATTTTGTTTCGTATTATTAAGTGGCTAAAACATGGTGACGAATTTGTTTATGCAGTTGATGCGTGTCGCTTTGGGAAAGTCTGAGCGATTGACGGTTGTTCCGACAGTTGAAGAGTGGGAACAGCTGATGGCGCTTTCGTCTGCACAGGGAGTGATGGCAGTGGCATTCTGTGGGGTGGAGCGATTGCCGAAAGAGCAACGTCCTCCGATAGAGGTCATCATGGATTGGTCGGCTGTAGTGGACTATATCGAGCAGGAAAATCGACGATTGAACAGGCTGTGTGTGAAGGTGTGTGAGATGTTCCAACGGGACGGGAAGCGTATGTGCGTCTTGAAGGGGCAGGGAATGGGAGTGCTTTACCCGTGGCCACTTCGACGGTCGAATGGAGATATTGATGTGTGGATGGAGGGGGAGATGGATGCGGTCGTGGCATACGTGAAAGAGCATTTCCAGCAGGTGGAGGAACCTAATCTTTTCCATGTGGCGGCCACTTTGCCAGGAGGGGTGGAGCTGGAGGTGCATTATCGTCCCGTGTGTTTGTCTTCTCCGAAAAAAGATGCCCTATTACGCCATTGGATGACGGAGATGGAACCATCGCAATGGCAGAATACGGTGGTTTTGTCTGAAGGTGTAGGGCAAATCAATGTACCGACGAAAGAGTTTGATTTAGTGTTTATACTCTTGCACCTTTTCCACCACTGGGTGTATGAGGGATGTGGCATGAAGCCGTTTATGGATTATTATTGGTTAGTGGAGAGCATGAAGGATGTAACGGTAAGGGCGAAAACGGTGGAGGTGTTGCGAACATTGGGGCTTAGCGCTTTTTTGTCCGCCGTCATGTTTATCTTTAAGGAATGGGGTATGCAGGATGAACAGTTGCTCTGTCCAAGCGATAAACGGTTGGGACAACTGCTTTTGGAGGATGTGCTGACGGTGGGAATCGTTACAGGTGATGACTTGTCTGTTGGAAGATTAGGAAAGGAATCTAAGTTCAGGAGATTGTGGCGGCGATGCCAACGGATGTGGAAGTTGATGCCATTAGCTCCACACGAAATCCCTTGGCTCTTGTACCAGAGCCTGTTTTGGCGACTCAAGGCAAAACTAAAATAGCAGCATCGTCTTTGCGACCATGCTGCTATTTTTATATTAACTCACGTGAGTCTTGTTGAGATTTAGTTGTTGTTTTCTTCCAGTGCGGCCAATTTGGCTTTTACCTCTTCCATGTCGGCACGGAGTTTGTCCATCTTGCGGTTCAGCTCTTCCACGAGGGCGTTGCCTTGCTTTGATTTAGAGAAGTTGAGGAAACCAAGGTTGTTCTCGTAGGTCTTGATTTCGTTACGCAGGATGTCGAGCTGACGGGTGAGGCGAGAACGGAGGTCACCGCCGCTGCCGCCCTTGATGCTCTCCTTGAAGCGGTCGATGCGACGCTTGGTGGCATTCTGGTTGGCATAACCATAAAGGCGATCCATCTGCTCGCGCAAAAGCTTATAGAGCTTGTCTTTCTCCTTGAAAGGCACATGGCCAATCTGGTTCCACTCTTCCTGTGCGGCACGGAGTTTTGCACGGAGGTCACCTTCGAACTCTTCAGGCACGATGGCAGCGAGCATGTCGATGATGCCCTTTTTCTTCTCCATGTTCTCGGTCTGCTCAGTGTGTGCACCTTGGTTGGCCTCTTTCTTGGCGGCGAAGAAGGCGTCGCAAGCAGCATTGAAACGCTCCCATATCTGGTCGCTGTACTTCTTAGGAACGGTGCCAATCTCTTTCCACTTCTTCTGAAGGTCCACCAAGATGTCGGTGGTCTTCTTCCATTCGGTGCTGTCTTTCAGCGATTCAGCCTTTTCCACGAGGTCGAGCTTGAGGGCGTAATTCTGGTTCAGATTATCGCGTACCTGCTGGAAGTACTCGCTCTTGCGAGTGAAGAAATTGTCGCAAGCTGCACGGAAACGCTCGAAGATTTTGGTGTTCATCTTCTGGGGTGCAAAACCGATGGTCTTCCATTCAGCTTGCAGCGCCGTAATTTTGTCGGACAGAGCGTTCCATTCGGCAAAAGTCTTCAGTTCGTCGAGGTTGAAGCCTTCGATGGTTTCGCAGATAGCGGTCTTCTTGGCGAGGTTTTCCTCTTCCTGTTGCTTGCGAGTTTCGAAGAACTCCTGATGACGCTTGTTGATGACGGTGGACGCCTCTTTGAAGCGCGTCCATATCTGTTCGCGCAGGTCGCTGGCCACAGGACCTGTTTCACGGAAGTCTTGGTGCAATTGTTGCAATTTGCGGAATGCGGCTACGATGTCTTTCTCTTCAGCCAGTTTCTCCGCAGCTTCGCAGAGCGCAGTCTTACGTTCAAGGTTCTTCTTGAAGTCGTAAGCACGGAGTTCGTTGCTCAGCTTCAGCGTGTCGTAGAATGCTTCCACTGCCAACTGGTAGGTCTTCCAGAGGGCTGTGGCTTTTTCGGCTGGCACATCCTTAATGTCGTTCCACTGCTGTTGCAACTCTTTGAAATCGTTATATCCACGATTGATTTCGTCGGGATTCTCGGTGAGTTTCTTGATTTCTTCGATGATGCCGAGCTTCTTCTCGTAGTTGGCCTCACGCTCTTGTTCTTGTGCAGCAGCAGTAGCGGCACGCTTCTCGCGGAGAATGGCCATTTGCTCCTTAAAGTCAGCCTCTTCCAGATTGGGTGCAGGCGTGTACTCCTCGGCGTTACCACCTTCTTCGATAAACTTCTTGTAGGCGGCATCTGCCTCTTGGTGGTGGATACGGTAGAAGTTGCTCTTCAGGCTGTCAAGTTCTTGACGGGTCACTTCTTCGTCACTTGTGGCGAGTTCTTTCAGTCTTTCAACGACTTGAGCTTTAGTCTCATAAGTGGCGACAGGAGTCGTTGAGGTTTCTGCCTGAGGCTCTTCTTCGGCAACAGGAGTGGCCGTCTCAGTGGCTTCGTCAGCTACTTCTTCGGTAGCCTCTGGAGCTACTTCTTCGGTAGCTTCAGGAACTACTTCTTCAGCAACTTCCGTAGCTACTTCTTCAGCAACAGGGGTAGCCTCTTCGGCAACAGGAGTGGCCGTTTCTTCTTCAACGACGGGTGCCGCTGTTTCTTCTGCTACGGGTGCTGTTTCTTCGACAGCAGGTGCTGTTGTTTCTACTGTAGGCTCAACTACAGGCTCCTCAGTGGGGTTCTGAATTTCAGTCATAGTTAGTGTTATTTAAGAGGTTGTTAATACGGTGTGTGGAAGTGCGATGCAGCTTCACACGGAACACAGTGATATTTAATGTATAATATTTAGCATAACGGTGTAAATGTAGATGACAGCGGCTGGAATGGCGAGCAGCGAACTGTCGAAGCGGTCGAGCATTCCGCCATGTCCAGGAAGGATGTTGCCAGAGTCTTTGATGCCAAGCTTGCGCTTAAAGAGAGATTCCACCAGGTCTCCCCACGTACCGACAAGGACGGTCAGCAGTGCCAAGCCAGCCCACAGCAGTCGGCTGAGCATCGGGGTAAGGCTTTCGGCGAAAGGCACAAAGGTGGCCACAATTTGTGATGCCGCCAGAGCGGTAAGACCTCCACCGATGCTACCTTCCCAAGACTTTTTAGGAGAAATGCGTGGAAAGAGACGATGCTTGCCCAGCCACGAACCGAACAGGTAGGCACCTGAGTCACTGGACCACAAGAAGATAAACAGAGAGAGGGCATACCAATAGTAGTAGCTTACGCCAGCAGGAGTGCTGATGAAGCACAGCGTGTTGAACGATGCGAATGGCAAGGCAATATAGAGTTGTGCCATGAAGGCCATCGCCCAGTTCTGAATCGTGTCTGGGCGGTCGAAGTAAATCTCCGAGATGAGCAGGTAGATGATGGAAATAAGGTAAGGAATGAAGACTTCCGACCCCATGATGTTCGTGTTGAACGCCCAGACAGCCACAAACAAGTAGGCCGCTGCCACCGTCGTAATGAAACGGTTGACATGCAGATGCATGTGTTTGTTGGCAAGGGTTGTAAACTCCCACACCGTCATGGTTGTGATGGCGGTGAAGAGGATGAGAAGAGAATACGGGTTCCAGACGATACCCCCTACAAGGACGATAACGAATAAGGCTCCCGTGATGGTACGGATGATAAGATTCTTCACGATTCTTTAGGTTTATCGGATTCTTCAGCTTTTTGAGGCTCTTCGGCCTTCTTGGCTTTTTCTGCTTTTTCTATGACAGCCTGAACAATTTTCTGGCGGATGATTTCCTCATTTTCCTTTTTGTGGTCAGTCGAGTTGGCTGGCTGATTGTCTTCCTCTGCATTGGCATCTTCCGAGTTCTCTGCCATGATTTCTTCAGTGCGTGAAGTCCAAGGCCGTTTGCCAAAGATGTTTTCGAGGTCTTCTGCGAAGATTACTTCGCGGTCAATCAGCAGTTGAGCCAGTTGAGCATGGCCTTCTTTGTGCTCGGTCAGCACTCGTTTAGCACGCTCATATTCGGTGGCAATAAGTGCCCTTACCTCTTCGTCGATGGTTTCAGCAGTCTTTTCGCTATACGGTTTATTGAACTGGTATTCTTGGTTGTCGTAGTAGCAAAGGTTGGGGAGCTTTTTACCCATACCAGCGTAAGCTATCATTCCGTAGGCACGTTTCGTCACCTTTTCAAGGTCGTTCATGGCACCCGTCGAGATGCGTCCGATGCACAGTTCCTCAGCAGCACGTCCACCCAGCGTTGCACAAATTTCGTCGAGAATTTCTTCCTTCGTAGAGATTTGCCGTTCTTCGGGCATGTACCATGCGGCACCTAAAGCCTGTCCGCGTGGCACAATGGTTACCTTTACGAGTGGATTAGCGTATTCGAGGAACCATGAGATGGTGGCGTGTCCTGCTTCGTGCAGGGCGATAGTGCGTTTCTCATGTGCGGTGAGCAGCTTGGTCTTCTTTTCCAAACCGCCGATGATGCGGTCAACGGCATCGAGGAAACATTGCTTATCTACCCACTCCTTATTGTTGCGGGCAGCGATGAGAGCCGCCTCATTGCACACGTTGGCGATGTCTGCACCTGAGAAACCGGGAGTTTGGCGTGCCAGTTGAGCTACGTCCACCGTTTCGTCAATCTTGAGTGGTTGCAGATGCACCATGAAGATTTCCTTGCGTTCGTTTAGGTCGGGCAGGTCAACGTGAATCTGACGGTCGAAACGTCCTGCACGGAGCAAGGCACTATCCAGAATGTCGGCACGGTTGGTCGCTGCCATGATGATGATACCGCTGTTCGTGCCAAAGCCGTCCATCTCCGTCAGGAGCTGGTTGAGTGTGCTTTCGCGCTCATCATTACCGCCCATGGCTGCCGTCTTACTACGCGCACGACCAATGGCATCAATCTCGTCGATGAAGATGATGCATGGAGCTTTCGCCTTGGCTTGCTGGAAGAGGTCGCGCACTCGGCTGGCACCAACACCCACAAACATCTCCACAAATTCAGAACCAGAGAGCGAGAAGAACGGCACACCTGCCTCACCTGCTACAGCCTTGGCCAACAAGGTCTTACCCGTTCCTGGAGGCCCTACAAGAAGGGCACCTTTCGGAATCTTACCACCCAGATTGGTGTACTTCTCAGGCGTCTTCAGGAAGTCCACAATTTCCTGCACCTCCTGTTTCGCTCCTGCCTGTCCTGCCACATCTTTGAAAGTGATTTTGGGTGTGTTCTTGTCGTCTTTGTCGAAGAGTTGTGCTTTCGACCGTCCCACCGAGAAGATATTGCCCATGCCTCCCATCATGCCTCCACCTCCCATGCCTCGCATGAGGAACATCCAGATGAAGATGATGACCAGAATTGGCATGATGTTCCAGAACAGGTTGCTGATGAAGTCGTTATCGCGTTCGAAGTTCACTTTTCCTTTGAAGTGTCCTTCTTTCTGTTGCTCGTCGATGAAGGTTTCCAGATTGTCGATAGACCCAAATTCCACCTTGATGCTTGTCGGGTTCTTTCCCTTGCTGGCCTTGCCGAACACCTGCTTTTGGTATTTTTTGTCGATGTTCAGGGTGAGGGTATATCGGTCTTTGTTGACGGTGATGTCGGAGACATAACCGTCAGTCACCAGTTCCTTGAAAGTTGTGTAATCCACGGTGTGCGACGATGACGCATCGTGGCGTGTCAGAATCATGAATGCCAGTCCTGCTATCAGCAAGATGTAAAGCCATGTGAAGTTGAAGCGTGGCTTTGGCATTCGGTTGTTTTGGTTGTTGTTATTATTGTCTGTTGTTTCCATGTCGTAGGGGTGATAGGGTGGGGTTGCGACTCAGTCGCAACATACGAGACCTTTGGCTTCAGAGGTGAAGCCATTTAGTCGAGGTCAGGCACGTCTTTGATTTTGGCATCCTCCCAGAGGTGATCGATGTCGTAGAACTCGCGTGCATCCGGTACAAAGATATGTACAACCACGTCGATATAGTCGAGAGCCACCCATAGGTTGTTTCGGGTGCCATCGACAGCCGACGGGCGGCTATTGGCTTTCTTGCGTGCGAACTCCCTCACCGATTCGGTGATGGCCATCACTTGGCTGGGCGAGTTGCCTTCGCCAATCACAAGATATTTTGTGATGGTGTCGTCAATGCCTTCCAGGTTGACGAGACGTATTTTCCTTCCTTTCTTCTCTTGGATGCCTGCGATGCAAGCCTTCACTAACTTTTCAGTTTCTGTCATATATATAAATAATGTGTATTCTTTTTTATAGTGACTATAGGGCCTATAGAGGCTATCGTTCCTATAGGGTTTTATAGGGTGGCTCAGTTGGCCTCTTCCATTTCCCGTTTCTTTTTCTCTTCAATCATCTGGAAGTCTTTGGGGCGAAGCACAAAATTACTTCCGAGGTATTTCTCCTTCACAATAGTGTTTTGCGACAGCTCTTCTGGCGTTCCCTTGAAGAGGATGCGTCCTTCGAAGAGCAGATAGGCACGGTCGGTAATACAGAGTGTTTCCTGCACGTTGTGGTCGGTGATGAGAATGCCGATATTTCTGTCCTTCAATTTCCACACCACATATTGAATGTCCTCCACAGCGATGGGGTCAACGCCCGCAAACGGCTCGTCCAGCATGATGAACTTCGGGTCGATGGCCAGACAGCGGGCAATCTCACAGCGTCTTCGTTCGCCTCCCGACAGCTGGTTGCCTCGGTTCTTGCGCACCTTCTGAAGGTTGAACTCGTCCAGTAGCCTTTCCAAATGCTCCCTTTGTTCCTCTGTCGATTTATACTTCATCTCCAACACCGTCATGATGTTATCCTCCACACTCATAGTGCGGAACACACTGGCCTCCTGTGCCAGATATCCCACGCCTTTCTTCGCACGGGTCGAAACAGGGTCTTTCGTGATTTCCATGTCGTTGATGAACACCTGTCCCGCATTCGGCACCACCAGTCCTGTCGTCATGTAGAACGAAGTGGTCTTGCCAGCACCGTTCGGTCCGAGCAGTCCCACAATCTCTCCCTGTCTCACACTGATGGACACATTGTTCGCCACCGTCCGTTTGCCGTATATCTTGACCAGATTTCGGGTGTAGAGTGTATTCCTGTCTTCCGAATATTCTGGTATCTCAGCATCGCCGGCATTTGTGGTTGCATTTATCGTTTTTATTTCCATGCGTTTTGTCAAATGAGTTACAAAAGTACGAATTGTTTGTTGATTACTCACTTTATAAAGTAAAAAACTGTGTTAAAAGCCGCTCTTTTGAACATTTTTCACTAATTTTGCGAAGTTTTTGCTATTTACGAATCAATAAAAACGTCAAAAAAGTGCTTTCATTAAAAAGTGGATTAACACATTTGGGACGATACGTGCTGCTGATGGGGCGAGTACTTTCCCAACCCGACCGATGGAGAATGTTTCTGAAACAATATGTGACAGAGATGTATCAGTTGGGCTACAACTCCATCGGCATTGTGCTCATCATCTCGTTCTTCATCGGAGCTGTGATTTGTCTTCAAATCAAGCTGAATATTCAGAGTCCTTGGATGCCCCGCATGGTGGTCGGCTACACCACCCGCGAAATCATGCTCTTGGAATTTTCATCCAGCATCATGTGTCTCATCTTGGCAGGAAAGGTGGGTTCGAACATTGCCTCCGAGATTGGCACCATGCGCATCACCCAGCAGATTGATGCGCTCGACATCATGGGTGTCAATTCAGCCAACTATCTTATTCTTCCGAAGATTGTGGGGCTGATGACCATCATGCCCATTCTCGTCACCTTCAGCGTCTGTGCCGGCATCTTGGGAGCATACGCCACCACGTTGATGGGCACCACCACCGTGCCAGAACTCGACGAAGGTTTCCGCTACCAGTTCAACCAATGGTTTTTCTGGTGTGGTATGATAAAGGCGGTGGTTTATGCTTTCATCATCACGAGTGTCTCCGCCTACAAAGGCTACACGGTGGAAGGTGGTAGTGTGGAGGTTGGCAAGTCGAGCACCGATGCTGTCGTGTTGAGCAGCATCCTCATCCTCTTCTCCGACATCTTCTTAACCAATATGTTGACATGAAAAAAGCCCGTTTGCTACACGAGAGCACGGTTTTGTGTAGCAAACGCTACATGCGGCGTGTAGCAGTTGCTACACACGGCGTGTAGTAAATGCTACATACGGCGTGTAGCACTCGCTACATAAGGCAAGCGAATAATGTACGAACCCCTACAGGGAAAAACCAGAAAAGGTATATGATTAAAGTAGAACACCTCTATAAGAGTTTTGAGGACAGGGATGTGCTCAAGGACATCAATGCCACGTTTCGCGATGGTGAAGTGAACCTCATCATCGGACAGAGTGGTAGTGGT